>Ga0209815_1002824_pt1 | contig 10270 bp, 5 predicted proteins | sample CoawatmetaG00DNA_FD_187507 | JGI IMG/M metagenome (GOLD analysis project Ga0209815, IMG submission 187507) | Marine microbial communities from the West Antarctic Peninsula - Coastal water metaG002-DNA (SPAdes) (version 2) | ecosystem: Environmental > Aquatic > Marine > Coastal ...
GAAAAGAAAAAAAAGAATTGGCATTGCATGCAAAACAAGAAAAAGAAAGAAAACGTTTAGACATAACAAGAAATGTAAATAAAAAAGCAACCAAAGATTTTGCACGGTTAACACGACACACAACTGCATCGGCACACAATGCATTGACACCAGAAGAATTGGATGATTTAGAAACGAAAAGAAAAACAACACATGGTGGTCACAATGCCAATTTATTTGGACATACTGGTGCTGAATTATCACGGGGTAAAACATATGCCATGTCGAAAGCAAGTAGTTTAAAAGTTCCTTCATGGAGAAAAATTGCACGTAGGTAAACATCAAAATAATACTTGACATCGACATTACCTTCTAGGTATATCTTTGGAACTTGTGTGGTCTGTACCTAGGTAATTAGAACGGTCCTGTATGCAATCAAGGTAGCAAGTAGCAAGGTAGGGTACAAAATATAAAAAATAATCAGATTATGTGTTTCTAGTTTCTAGTTTCTAGATCAATTACCTACAAATTTTGTATACGTACGTACAAATACAACCAAGCAACAAAGTGTTTGTGTATGGTACGCACACCTTGATAGTTCTTTTTATAAAAGAAAAAAAAATTGTTTCTACTCTGTTCACTTGTTCACTTCTCTTTATTTTATATGCAATCTTCTTTTCCTTTTGAATACCGACGGTTCTTTTTACAATCTTTTTCCTGTACCTTCTCTTAAATGGCTGGGAACAGAAGATTTACTATCATAATATTTCTTGTTTTTATTTTTATTTTTTTCATTCGGCAAATAACCTTTTGCTCTCAATCCAGCTACATATCCTTCCTTTTTATATTTAGAACGGGCTTGATCCATCTGATCTACATTGGCTTCCGCTTCATTCATTCTATTCATTTGCTCAACACTAAAACCCATTGTACTTAAATCTTCTTGAGCCATTAAATTTTTATTCATACGGCACTCAAAATATAATTTAGCTATACTTTTACAGGGTGCATGTCTTGAACCATGTTCACTCATACATTTTTTAAATGTATCTGCTTGTGGTTTACATTCTCCACCGTGATCCAATGGAAAAGATCCCTTTTCAGGTGGTTTAGCTGGTCCTGCTTTTTTTCTTCCTCCTGCGCCTGCAACCATGTTCTCCTAAAGGGGTTCAATGGATTGTTCTTTGAATTGATTCTTTTAAATGGGTTGGATAGCCTTTTACTGTATAGCCTTATTGAATATTGTAGAGTTTTTCAGTACAAAAAAAAACAAAAAAAATTGTTGCTGGCTGGCAATTGCAAACTTCGAACTAAACGACTCTTGTATGCAACTAAACCAACCCCATACATTTAACTACTTGGAATACAAACAAAGAGCTGAGCCTTAGATTCGTTTTCGCGTTTTAATATAACTCCAACATCCATTCCTTACATACAGTTGTGTTAACAGTGCTCTCTTTGACTACTAAGTAAATACATAACGCAGAATGGGATGTGGAGCATCCACAGGCGTTCCTGAAATTGACGATACGAAAGTTGCACCAACAACAGGTTCAGAAGCAGCTGGAATTTCACAAAGGTTGATACGTGAACATACCGCTACGAGTGAAAAAATTACAGATACATATGTATTAGACAACAGAGAAGATTGGATTTTAGGTTCTGGTGCTACATCTACCGTCAGAAAAATTAAAAATATTAATACTGGTGAATATTATGCTTTGAAAACATTACAAATCAATCGTATGGAAAAAGCTAAGCTTAAAGAATTGCTTCAAGAAGTGACTATGATGAAAAAATTAGATCACCCAAATATTATACGTATTATCGAGACCTACAGGACTCATGACAAACTACATATTGTAATGGAGTTATGTACAGGTGGTGAGTTGTTTGACAAATTGTATGATCAAGCCGCATCAAAATTTACCGAAGAAGATGCACGTAAATTAATCAACAAAATGACATCTGCACTTAATTATCTTCATCAAGCTGGTATTGCGCATCGTGATTTAAAACTTGAAAATTTCATATTTACTAATAAAACAGATACGGCGGAAATTAAATTAATTGATTTTGGGTACAGTCAGAACTACTTATCCAACGATCACATGTCCAGTATAGTTGGTACTGCGTATTACATTGCACCTGAAGTATTAGAAGGTAACTATACTAAAGAATGTGATATTTGGTCAATGGGCGTTATTTTATTTATGATGTTAAGTGGTAGATGTCCATTTGGTGGTGAAACAGATAAAGAAATTCAAGAGGCAGTACTTGGACAAGCACTTCGATTTAATCAAAAACATTGGGGTGAAATATCACCCGATGCCATTGATTTATGCCAACGAATGATGGAACGTAGTGTAAGGAATAGATTAACTTGTAAAGGTGTATTAGATCATGCTTGGTGTACCGGAAAAGCTAGTAAAATGGAACATACTGAACTTGATGAAGCATTAGATGAAGCAGAAGAAAAAGCCTTTGTACATATGAAAAAATTTAGAAAGTTTAATGAATTAAAAAAAACAGCATTAATGGCAATTGCGTTTAGTCTTGGTGATTCACAATTAGAAACATTACGTTCTATGTTTCAAGATTTAGACAAAGAAAAAACGGGTGTATTGACGATAGGTGAATTTAAAGAAGCGCTACATGCACATTCGGATATGCCTGATGAAGAAATCATTAAAATTTTTGAAAGTTTAGATATGGACCATACAGGTGTAATTAAATACACAGAATTTTTAGCAGCTGCAATGCAAGAACAATTGTATTTAGCAGAAGATAAAATATTAGAAGCATTTAATAAACTTGATCTTGATCATACAGGTAAAATTACCAAAGAAAATTTACGGGAATTATTAGGAGAAGGTACCGATGAAGCAGCATTGGATCGAATTATTACAGACACAGATTATCACAATAATGGTTATATTGATTTAGAAGAGTTTAAAAAAATGATGACTGAAGGAGAGAAGCAGTAATTTATTGGTGTTTTACGAAGGTACCGTTGTAGAGAGATATATATAGGTACACGAAGGTAGAGGTAGCTATCAGTTTAGAGAACAAAATATCCTAAAGTTACACGAGTGTGTTTTTTTTTTAAATAATTTTTAAATTCTCAGTCTACAACCTACCAGGTACCTAAGGTACAGGTACAAGTATTCTATATTTCTATTGCTTCATTTCATCAATCTATTTTGTACTACCGAAGGTATCTCCTTTCATCAATTCGCAAGATTGTACTTGGGTCCACTTACCTCTTTGGGGTAGTATGCTGCTACTTATGCCATACCTTTTAAATTCAATTTCCATCAAATTTACTACTTCTTTGTCGTTCTCCTTCAGTAAAATAAGCATCAGACCATTCAATATCATTTCATCAATCTTCACTCTATTTTTTACCATTTCTTTCATCAAGTCACGTGCTTCCAAAGACGATTCACACAAATGTTCCATGCTCCATGTGCAATCAATTCCTTGTACTTTGCCAACCGACATCTTACGATATAAAAAATGTAAAGCTGTTTGTTTATTTTGTTTTCGCATTAATTTTTTATCACGAATTTGTTTATTTGTATTTTGCAATAATTTTTTCATGCTTTTTACAATTGGTCCTCCTTCTTGTCTTGTTTTTGATTGATTGATTGCTTCCATCATTCTTTTTCTCTCTTCTTTTTGGTTGATTGCATTGTTTTCTGGCAAGCATTGTGTATGCGTCTTGGTAGATTTCGCATAGTGTTTTTTGTTTTGTTTTTTTTTGACAGGCTTGTCGAATAAATGGATTGGAATTAAAGAATTTAAAGTGTTGGTATCAATTGGAATGTACATGTCATTCATTTGATTCATAACAGCACGTGGTTGGCTAGATTTACACAATTCATTCATTCCCCAACTGCAATTGGTTGTAGTTACTTTTCCATGTTTTATTAGTTCATTCAAACTATAAAAATATTAAAAAAATGTGGTTAAAAAATTAATGTGGTTGGGGAAATTTTTTTTGGGAGAAAATTGAAAATGTTTCATTCGCCGCTCTAGTACTTACTAATGTATTGTCGACTGTTCTTGTTCATCTCGCAACAATTGGATCATTTCAGTTGTATACTGGATGCTTAACGGTGTAATAAAAGTGGCCATTATTCTCATAGTTACAGCATTTGGTTTTAAATTATATTTTTGAAAACCTTTCGTAAATAAATCTTGTGCTTTATCAATGTCATTTTCTGAAAGATATTGTGTTATTAAAATATTTAAGATTTCAATATCAACAGGAATAATTGCATGATTCATTTTCTGAATTAAAAGCAGTGTTTGTTTCGAAGTAGCACACAGCTCTTTTGCACCCCACATACAATGTATTCGATTGACTTTTCCCTCTTGTATTTTTTCAATTAAATAATTCATTGCATTGTTTTCTCGTGGCAGCCCATTTTCTTCTCTTGCTTCTCTTTCTTTTCTTTTCCAAGTAGATTCTTGCATCCTTACATTACTAGATCTATCGTAATACAGTAATGCTTCTGTCTTACCTTTTTGGTCTTCGATTTGTAATCGTTTTAATTCATCCATGTATCCATTGCTTTTCAATTTATCTTTAATCACCATGACTTTAAATGTATTTTCATTGGTTACAAATTTATATTTTAAAAAGTCTGCATCATATACTTGTTGTGCTTCTTCTTCTTTGTCTTCGTAGTACAGTTTGTACATTAATGTATTTAATATCTCTTCGTTTAATAGAATATTACGATCGAACATAGTTTCCATTAATGCACGTACCATTGTAGACGTATTGTATAGATTTTTCATTGCCCAAACACAATGTGAAGTTTTTATTTTATTTTTCATTTTTCCTTTCCTAAAATGAGATGTTGCTACTTTTTTTCCTTTAGTTTTTAATAAATGTGATAGTTTTTGTGTATCTTTCTTGTCCTGTGTTTGAATTGCTTGAATTTCTTGAATTGAATTCGTCGTTGAATTGGTCGTTGAATTGTTCGTTGAGTTGGTCTCCTGAATTGTCTTTGAATCACTTGTTGAAACAGATGCCATTGATTTCACTCGTATATATTCTTCATAAGCTGCATATTCATCTGCTCTTTTCATTTTTCTTACCACATTTGCAGTTGGTTTTAATCTATAATTTTGAAATTCAATGTCTAAAACATCTTGTGCTTCATTTCTTTTGTTTTCAGCTACAAGTTTATCCATTAGTACAGCCAACATATTTTCAGGAATTGCATTTTCTGTAGTCATACCTTGCATTTTATTCATATCATTTATTAAATCACGAATATCTTCGGAAGTGGTACATAATTTTCGCATACCCCAAATACAATTCCTAGAATCTGCTTTTCCGTTTCGTATCATTTCTTTTAAATATTCTTTCGTATATTGTTTACCTTGTTTGGATAACATTTCTATCATTTTTGTGTCTCTTCCAATGCCTGCTAATTTTGTTGCTGAAGCCATTGCTTTTTTAGTATGTTTGTCAGGTAGCAATCCATACTTTACAAAATCTTTGTCATAGACTAGTTGCGCTGCTTCACGATTGTTTTCAAACAATAATTTTTTAATCAATACATTTAAATCTCTATCTGTTATCGGAATCTGATGATAATTCATTTGACTTATCATTGCACGTATTTCATACGAAGTTTTGCACATGTAATACATACCAAAATTGCAATTGATAGGTGTAGCTTTGCCGTTTGCAATTAATGCATGTAAATATTTCAACGCAGAACTACTGCTTTGTTGAAGTAATCGTTTTAATTCAGTTTGTTGTCCAGTACCTCTTAATAGCTCGGCATCGTTCATGTAGCGTGCTGATGAAATCGTTGGTTGCAATTTATGTTGCGTAAAATCATTGTCTATTACATTTTGTGCTGCTTCTACTTTGCCTTCCAGCAATAACTTGTGAATTAAAGCGTCCAATATTATTTCTGTAATTGGAATATTATTTAAAGTCATTTGATCAATTAAATCACGTGCTTGATTAGATGTTTGACATAACTTTTTGATACCTAAATTGTATTGACCCGTACTGGCTGTTCCATTTAATATTAGCTTTTTCAAATCATTCATCATTGAATCTTTTCCATTCTCTTTTAATAAACGATTCATTTTTTCTTCGTATCCATTTTTGGCTAATCTGTTAGGTATTGCTCTTGCGTTCTTAGTCTGGTGGCTGTAGTGAGTATTGCGATACTGTGGATGTATGAAGTCACTTGCGTTGGCAGTTGTTGATTCTGGCTTTCTTTTTTTAAACGCATCTGACCAATTTGTATTATTGCCAACATCAACATCAGGTACAGCACAAATTCTGGCTTTCTTTACCGAACGACCAATTTGTATTATTGCATCCATATCTTGTTCTTCTTTGGTTAACGTCGTTGAATGATTTTCCAACAAGGATTCGTATTCGGTTGCTGTTGTTAATGTAGGTGGTGTATTTTCTTCTAATTCTTCTAACGACGCTTCATTAGTACATTCAGCAACGGGATCTTTTCGTGGATTGCTGGGAAGCTGACTGAAATCTACATTGTTTTTTTCTTTGCCGCCATCAGGGTTGGTATGAAATCTGCACGATTTGATGGAAGTATCAAATATCTTTCGGATAGTGGTTGTGAATTGAATGGATGTGGGATATATTCTGCGAAGATTATTCATTGAAGAGAAGGGTTAAGGGCCTTCATTGCTAGAGGATACAAGCGTTTGAAAAATGTTATCAAGATGAACGATTATAGAAATTCTGAAGTACCCTCGGTATTCCTACTGTAAATTTGATTACTTTTTTTATTATTTTTGTTGTTGTTTCATTCACTTATACATGTTTGTAGTCTATACACTACACTCCAATGTACACTACTCTGTACCCGTAGAGTAGAATAGTAGTAGTAACATATTATACAACACGGGTACAACCCACAGTAGTCAAAGTGTACCTCTCATAATACTTATCTAATAACTAAGAATTTGTTGAAGTTGAATTTTTAATGCTGGAAACGTTAAAAGTTCTTTTTGAATCACAGATACTGCACGATCTTTAGACCATTGGCCAGATGAAAATTTAATTAAACCTTCTAAGAAATTTTTAAATCTTGCTGGTTCATCTAATAATGCCATTTTTACAGAATTAACAAAACTCTGAGCATTTTTTAACAATGTACGATTACTGCGTAGAATACTTTCAACATCTGTTAGAAATAAAAAAAATAAAAAAAAAGATAAAAAAAAATTGTTATTCTCGACATTCTTTGATACTTGATATATTAGCATTTATTGATGGAAACAAAAACTTACCACTAGCTTTATTTCTACGTTTTAGAGGTGCAACATAGGGCTGTAACCGTACGAATCACCGGAAGCTTTACGTTTTTTAGAAAGGTTGGCACCTGGACGACGTGATGAACCAACAACTGGTTTTTGTGCTAAACATATTTTGCAAGAAGATGCTCTCGAAGAATTTGCATAGGTGCATCTTGAACACATCCAATTCATATCTTTAGCATGTAAATTTCCTCCTTTTTCAGCTGCTTTTTCAGCTGCTTTAGCAGCTCTAGCTGTTGTACGTTTTCTTTTCTTACTCACAGGTGCATGTGTTGACATGGGTATTACATTTGGTTGATTCATAGTTGTAGCTGCACATTTATGACATGAATATAATCCAGTCATAGATTTAGATTTAGCTTCATCATTTTCTTCATCGACCACTTTTGGAACCGATGACGAAGACGACGAAGACGACGATGTGTCTTCTTTTTCAAAATGTTGAAGAGGAGTCCAAAGTCCTAATTTAACACACTTTTGACACAGTTTTTCGTGGCATTTTGCTTTAGCTGAACATGACATTAATGATTTAAACACACCTAAACAACTACAACATTGATCGATACCAATTGTTGATGAATTGGATGGAATTTTGCCGTTTCCCCATTTTTTTTTCATATAATAATAATGTTCAACAACATCATGAACATTTTTTGTAGTAATTCCAGATGCAATTCTAGCAAAATCTTTTTCGAAGACAGGCAATAAAGACAAAAATATGTTGTGTTCTTGAGGCGTCCATTCAGCTCTAGATCCACCATTGTGTATAGTTGCAGTAACAGAAGAAGAAGATGAAGCAGCGTCATCAACGATGGTCGTTGTTACAATACGAATCATTTTACGAATTTGAGCTTTTGGTATACATCTACGTGTAACTCCAGAAAGCAACATTACATCGCATTCTTCCCTTCTTGCATTGAGAACAGTTCCGGGATACGCATATACACCTTCGTGTTCTAAATCAATTTCTACACGATCTCCAACAATAAATATTTTACCATATGCACTAGAAATATTTGACAAAGGAGAAGAAATCGAAGTCGAACGTCGTCTTCCTCTTGCTCTTTTTTCTTGTGTTGCTTCGACATGTATTTTAAGATATTTGACATCAATATTTTTTTCACGTCGACCTCCAATGACATATGCAACATCGAACGTGTTATTATCATTACAACTGATAATTTTTGCAACACCATCTCTTGCTTGTCCATTACGTTTTTCAACATTAACAATGGAACCCATTTCAATGTTGGTTTTTTGTTCATCAACAGTGCTGCTACTGCTACTGCTGCTGCTGCTAGTTTCAGTTTTGTCTTCTTCATTGTCATCATCTTCGTCACCACCATCCTCATCCTCGTCATCCTCGTCATCCTCGTTGTTGTACACTTGTATATCAAGTCGTTGATGTGATCTTGCAGATATATTAGATTCTTGTGCAGGTGGAATAGATAATGCATTGACTTGATATGCATCACCAACACGGGCATTTCTTCGATGTGAAAGTTCATCTTCATCGGAAGAAGACGATGATGAAAAATTGCCATCATCATCGTCATCGTCGTCGGTGTCTTCTTCGTTACTTAAAAAATTCTCTTCGGATTCGGAAGCATCATTTGAATTAAATCCGTTGTTGGAATTAGGCAATGCATCATCTTCCAATGGTGTAAAATCTTCTTCAACAGAATCATATCGCAAAGAACAAACATAGTAAGGTCGTGGTGTAATTGGTTTTGAAGTTGATTTGGGTTCAGAGCTGGTTAGAGAGGACGACGAAGTCGAAGAAGACGACGACGTCGAAGAAGAGGATGAAACAGAAGTTGAAGATAGCAAGGAAGCAGAGGACGAAGAGGATGAAGAGAATACAATTGAATCATCATCCAGTGGTTCTAACAATGCATCAATTACAGCAATATCGATGCTTAAATCGTCACTTGCTTCTACAGCTTCTACAGCTTCTACAGCTTTCACTGCTTCTACTGCTTCAATTTCATTCATGGAGGGTACAAATCCGTCTTCTGGTTTCTCTTTTAATATCCAACGCAAAACATCTTTTGATGGAATTAATGATTGTGTTTGTTGTTCAAACGGAATACTATCCCATAAGACATACACACCGTTTAATACACGTTGATTAATAGTAGCATGACGCCAACTATTGGCTGCTGCAAAATATGCATAAACAGGTTTACCAACAGTTAAATATTCTTCAACACCACTATTTTTATTCGACTGAGCAGTCGTTGTAGTTGATGGTGGTACATAACCAACAGGAAATACATCAACAGCTTCAAGAAGTGACATACAATTCTTATCTTCTGTGTTTGGCGATAAAAAAATTTCACGATTACCGAATGCTTTTGCAGCAGCTTCTTTTAAATGTGTATCAGTAGGACGACAAAACCATTGTACCCGACATTTTTTAGCTTTGCTGTTAGTTTCGCTATCGTTGTCAACATTTAATACATGTGGATCGTACCACAATCCTGTAATCATACCTACAAGTGGATCAATCGAATCAATTGAATCAACAGCAGTATCAGATGCGACAGATGTGACCGAAGTAGGTGGTCGAAGATGACAAATATCACCTACACGTACACGGTGTCCATGTACTTCTAATTCATTAAATTCACGCCCACGTCTACCTGGTATGCCAGCTCCAACCCATCTTAATCCACTGGAATTCATTTTTTCAATCATTTCTGGTTTTTTTGACTCTAAGAATTCTGAAATATTTGAAGTATTTGACATCGCAGAATCGGTACTAATATTACTACTACTACTTGTATTATTGCAACCGGCATCTTGTTGTGATTGTAATTCATGCACTAGTAATTGTTGCTCATACATCGTTTTGTCGTATTGAAGTTCAAACGGCAATTTACCACCGGTATCAGAAATAGGTGTTTTACGTCTTCTTTGTGTTCTTTTACGTCTAGAAGACGATGAAATATTATTCATT
>Ga0209815_1002825_pt1 | contig 10269 bp, 9 predicted proteins | sample CoawatmetaG00DNA_FD_187507 | JGI IMG/M metagenome (GOLD analysis project Ga0209815, IMG submission 187507) | Marine microbial communities from the West Antarctic Peninsula - Coastal water metaG002-DNA (SPAdes) (version 2) | ecosystem: Environmental > Aquatic > Marine > Coastal ...
GCTAATGTACCTTTATATATAGTTGAAAACTCACACGGTAAAGCGGCTAATCAGTTTGCTACTACTGGAGTTGGCCCTAAAGGTGGCCCCGCAACTAGCGAAGCTATTGTTATTGCAGGGGCTTTGTACTCATCTGCCGCTCGTAATATCTTTGTTACTCTGCGTCCTATTGGAGCAGACCTTGCAACTGCCGCTACTACTGTTACTTATATTGCTCAGTTCCAAGAGCTTTAAAGCTAGGTACTACCCCTGCCTGATTCTTCGGATGATGGCGGGGTTTTATGGAGGACAGAATGAAAAATCCTAAAATTACTGCGCGTACTAAATATAGTAATGGCGGTTTAAATGCTAGAAAAACTTTTGGTGGTGTCGGAAGTCTTGAAGCTTCAGCAGGAGGCGATCACAACTATAGTTCTGGAAATGTTACAGCGTCTAGAAACATAGGTGGAGCAACAGTAAGTGCCAGTAAGTTTAAAGACTCTATGGGAAACTCAAGCTCAAATTATAGTGTAGAAAAGCAGTTAAACAATAGATCTTCAGTAAGCGCACACAAATCTCAAAACAGCATGGGTGCTTCTTACAACAAACAAACTAAAGGCGGGACAAACTTTAGACTAGGAGTTCAGAAAAACTCTCAAGGTCAGTTGTCGGGTAGCATGTCTATCTCTAAGCCTCTTTAAGGAAAAGTATATGAGTGAAGAAGAAAACGGTTTATTTGGAAATGCTGGAGAGATTTACTTTTCGCCTGTAGAAGGTGAGAGTGGTCTTGACCTGACCCTTGAAGAATCTGTACGTCTTCAGTTTGTAGGTTTAATTGAAGATCGCTTTGAGCAGTCTGAAAGAGCAAGGGAACACGATGAAGCCCGTTGGCTCCAAGCTTACCACAACTTCCGTGGACTTTATCCTAAAAATGTACGATTTAGAGAATCTGAAAAGTCTAGAGTGTTTATCAAAGTCACGAAGACTAAAGTTATTGCAGCTTTTGGGCAGCTAGTAGACGTTATCTTTGGCACTGGTCAGTTTCCAATTGGCGTTAAAGAAACAGGCATCCCTGAAGGTGTCTCAACATACAGACATTTAGACACTGGCCCCGGAATCGAAAGCTCCGAAGCCCCTACAAAAGAAAAAGAAGAAGAAGAAACAGTAAACCCGTTTGACGTAGGCTTTGAAGGAGACGGAAAAGTCTTAAAAGCTGGAGCTACGTTTTCTTCGGGCGAATCAGCCCTTGAAGAAGCTATAAAAAGAGGCGAAGTTGACGGCAAGGTCAGCTTAACTGACGGCCCTAGCCCTAACCCACAAGTTTTAGAGACAGCTCCTGCTAAGGATGCTGCCCGTTTAATGCAGAAACTCATACACGATCAGATTGAAGAGTCTAATGGTTCTTCAGAGCTGCGTAATGCGTTGTTTGAGTCTGCTTTGTTTGGTACAGGTGTTGTTAAAGGCCCGTTCAACCACAATAAAACACTCAGCCGTTGGGAAAAAGACGAAGAGACAGGCGAAAGAACCTACAATCCTCTTCTTGTTCGTGTACCGCGCATTGAGTTTGTAAGTATTTGGGACTTCTTTCCAGATCCTAACGCAACAACTATGGATGATTGTGAGTATACGTTCCATCGTCACAAAATGAACCGCTCACAGCTCAGAGGTTTAGCAAAGCTTCCACATTTTAACAAAGATCAAATCCGTGACTGTCTTGTTATGGGTTCAAACTACGTTGAAAAAGATTATGAGCATGAATTAAAAGACGATCAGCGTACAGAAGAATATGGAGACGGCCTTTTTGAAGTTCTAGAGTACTGGGGCGTTATGGACGCTCAATATGCCCGCGAAGCAGGTATGGATCTTTCAGATGAGGTAGATGATTTAGATGAAGTACAAGTTAATGCTTGGATTAGCAATGGTAAGCTGTTACGTGGGGTTGTTAACCCTTTTACTCCGTACAGACTCCCCTACAATGCCTTTCCTTACGAGCGTAATCCTTATTCTTTCTTTGGTATTGGCGTTGCTGAAAATATGGACGACTCTCAACAAATAATGAACGGCCATGCACGTATGGCAATCGACAACCTAGCGTTGTCAGGCTCATTAGTCTTTGACGTTGACGAGTCTGCCCTCGTTGGCGGACAGTCAATGGAAATATACCCCGGCAAGGTGTTTAGACGGCAAGCAGGAATGCAAGGACAAGCAATACACGGACTAAAGTTCCCTAACACATCACAAGAAAACATGATGATGTTTGACAAGTTCCGTCAGCTTGCCGATGAGCAGACAGGTATCCCAAGTTACTCGCATGGACAAACAGGCGTACAGAGTATGACTCGTACAGCCTCTGGTATGTCTATGTTATTGGGTGCAGCAAGTCTTAATATTAAAACAGTAGTGAAAAACATAGATGACTTCTTGCTTCGACCACTAGGAAGGTCTTATTACCAATGGAACATGCAGTTCTTTGAAGGCGATTTAGCTATTGAAGGCGATCTAGAGATCAATGCAATGGGCACAAACAGCCTAATGCAAAAAGAAGTACGTAGTCAGCGTTTGACTATGTTCCTTCAGACTGCTCAGAACCCAGCTATCGCACCGTTTGTTAAAATCTCTAAGATCGTCAGTGAGCTGGCATACAGCCTTGACTTAGATCCCGATGAGATCCTTAACGATCCTGAAGAAGCTGCAATCATGGCACAAATCATAGGAGCGCAAAATGCTGGACAAGCAACTGGCGGCGAAGCTGTCGCCCCTGACGGCCAACAAGGAACTGTGGGAGGCCCTCAAGGAGCATCTCCTCAACCTCAAGAACTTGGAGCTACAGGGACTGGCGGTGGCAACATCGGAACTGGAAATGTTCCGCAAGCAGGGGAAAGTGAGTTCTCTGGTTAATCTGCTGCAACTAAAAGACCAAGTACGCGAAGCCAAACAACGAATAGAGGATTAAGAACATGCCCGAAACATCAGATGACAGACGTTACCGAGTGCAGGTGGAACAAAAGCAGCGCATTGCTGCAATGGAAGCTGAAACCGCTGAGAAAGCTGCTGAGTATAACAACGCAATGCAGTCCGGCGAAGTTTCTCCTGAGTTGGAAAAGCAATTAAAAATTGAAGAAGCCGAAAGAAACATGGATCGCAGCATGTCCCGCGCCAATAAGATGTCTGGCGGTAAGATGAAAAAGAATAAACGCGAAGATTATGCTCTCGGCTCTATAGTTAAAGCGGGTTTAAAACTTGCAAGCAAAGGAAAAAAAGCAGCTGAAAAAACTAAAGACAAAGTGTCAAGTGTAGCAGGAACTAACTTTGATGATGCTGTTACAAAGACTGGAGAAAAATCAAAAGGTCTTTTAACTAGAAAAGATGGTAGTGCTTTTGCTCACATGGGCGATGACGTTATACGAGTTGCTAGTAATCAAAGCCAGTATAAAGGCGCAGCAAAAATGGCTGTTGCAGTTTTTGGCGGTAAAGCTGCGTATGACAAACTTACTGAAAAAGAACAATCAGCATTTGAAAGCGCATTTAGTGACGCACACAATGCAGGCGAAGAAACTTTTGAGTTTGAAGGAAAAGCATATAGCACCGAAGTAAAGAAAGGTAAAATGGCTGGCGGCATGTTAAATGATCCTATGAAAGTTAAGTACTCTGAAGGTGGACGACTCTCTGTTTCTGAGTATGTGAAAGCTAGAGACACGGCACTAAAAAATATAGACAACGCTGAGAGTATTACTGCAAGAGAAAAAATAGCAGAAGATTTTTCAAAAATATCTAAAAAGTTTATGGAACAAGAAAGTTTAGGTAACTCGTTAGATAGAGAGCGCAAAGAAAAGGCAGAGGCCCTTAAAAAGAAAAACATGGGCGGCATGATGAAGTACAACGAAGGCGGCTCTATGCTTATGCCCCCTGAAATGGAACAAGACATGCCCGTAGATACCTACGACAACATCCCTGAAGATGAGAAAGAAGCAGTAGAAGCTTCACAGCTTCCAGACGCAGAGATGGAAGAAGACTATGCCGGTTTTGTTTTAGAAAAGTCTTTAGACACAGAAGACCAAGAATATTTAATGAGCGTTCTAGAAACTGACGAGCGTTTAAGCAGCATCTTTGACAAAGTTATGGATGTTGCAGGAGAGTTTGCTGGCGAAGGAGCTGTAGAAGGCCCCGGAAACGGCACATCAGATTCGATTCCCGCAAGGTTATCGGATGGTGAATTCGTTTTCACCAAGAAGGCTACCGATCAAATGGGCGCTGATCAGCTACAAACTATGATGGACGAAGCTGAGAAAGCCTATGACGGTGGTTATATGAAGAAAGCATTTGGCGGGATGGTAGATGATGTCCCTATGGACGAACGCCAAGAGGACGAAGAAATCAATAGTATGATGATTGCTTCTAATCAAATGCCAAGTGTACGACCACGATAAAGCTACTTCAGGAAACTGAACCCTTTATCACAACTTAAATCCAGAGGCCACCTTGACGTAACAAGACCCTGTGTTATAAACGCGAATAATACAGCCACCTTGAAAACTGACAAGCCCCAAACGGAGTGTGATCCTTATGTCTAATGTACAAGAACAAATTGAAGAACCAACTGCCAACCCGTATAACTCGAAAAAGTCTTGGCACACGCAAGATGCACCAAGTAGAGGTAAAGCGGATGGGCTTTTCTTTGAAGAACCTCAACAGGCTACCCGTTCTGCGGCCCCTGTACAAGAAGAGGAAGAACCCAAAGGAAGAACAAACTATAAGAAAAGATACGATGATCTAAAGAAACATTATGATCAGAAGATTGCCGACTTTAAACAGAAAGAACTCCAACTTACAGCAGCAGCAACCGAAATGCAACCAGCATATGCGCCGCCTAAGACAACCGAAGATCTTGAAAATTTTAGAGAGCAGTACCCTGATTTATATGAGACAGTAGAGACTGTTGCACACTTACAAAGTGAACAACAAATGCAAGCTTTGAAAACAAAGATGTCTGTTATGGAAGAACGCGAAGCAGCTATTCAACGTAAAGAAGCAGAAGCAAGTCTCAAAAGCCGTCACCCTGATTTTGAAGATATTCGTGGGGATGACAAGTTTCATAGTTGGGCCAGTGACCAACCCGAAGTAATTCAGGATTGGATTTACAACAACCCAAACAATGTTAACTTAGCAATCAAAGCTATCGACCTTTATAAGATGGAAAATGGTATTCAGATTGGTACAAAGCAGAAGACAAAGAAATCACAAGCTCCCAGATCTTCAGCAGCAGATATGGTGTCCACACGGACTACTCAAATAGATGCTAAAGAACCAAAGATCTGGTCACAACGGGAAATTGCTAAACTGTCTATGGCTCAGTTCGATAAATACGAAAGTGAAATCGACCAAGCCATAATGGAAGGCAGAATAGCAGATTAATTAAATTGTCTTTTTAGGAGTAACACACAATGGCTTATAACGTATCAGATGCTCTATTCGAGCAAGGCACAGACACCAACGGTAACTTTGGCAACTCAGTAACCGGACAAACTAACAGCTTCTTCCTACCCTCAATCTTTTCTAAGAAGGTTCTTAACTTCTTCCGAAAGGCTTCGGTAGCTGAAGCAATTACCAACACTGACTACAGTGGTGAAATTTCTGGCTATGGCGATTCTGTAAAGATCATCAAAGAGCCTGAGATTACTGTTTATCAGTACGAGCGTGGCGCTGACGTAGCTCAGACTAAGCTGACTGACATTGAAACTACTTTGATTGTAGATGTGGCTAACGCATTTAAATTTAAAGTTGATGATATTGAAACTGCTATGTCTCACGTAAACTTTAAAGAAGTTGCATCTTCATCTGCTGCTTACGCTCTGCGTGATGCTTTCGATACTGGTGTAATTGCTAAGATGTTTGCTGGTGTTTCAGCTTCAGCTCCTAACCACATCCTTGGTAGCGACAGTGCTACTGACCTAGCTGCTGGTACTTTTGACGGCACTGGTAACTTGGATCTTGGTTTTGGTTCTAACGAACACGATCCTCTGGATATCATGGCTCACATGGCCCGTCTTCTTGACGAGCAGAACATTCCAGAAGAAGGACGTTGGTTCTTAGCTCCACCTAGCTTCTACGAGCAACTCGCTCAGTCTAGCTCTAAGTTGATGTCTGTTGACTTTAATGCTGGTCAAGGCTCTATCCGTAACGGTCTGGTATCTTCAGGCAAGTTGCGTGGCTTTGACATGTACAAGTCTAACAACGTACCCGCCACTTCTAACGCAGCCGGTCAGATTCTTGCTGGTCACGTTAGCTCTACTGCAACTGCACAGACTATTACCAGCACTGAAGTCCTTCGTGACCCAGATAGCTTTGGTGACATCTGCCGTGGTCTGCACGTTTACGGTGCTAAAGTACTGCGTCCTGATGCACTCGTATCAGCGTTCTACGGTATCGACTAAGCAACAAACTAGAGATGAGGGGTGTAAAAGCCCCTCTGATCTTTGAGAGGTAACATGGCAATTATAGGAAGTAATTCAAAACCTTTAATGATTAAAGGTAAAAAAACAGGGAAGATTTTAGGTGACACAGGAAGTTGGTACAAGCCAGAGAATAAAAAGAAGTACGAAGATAATTATGATGCAATCTGGGGCAAGAAAGAAACAGCAACTTTAGAAACCACACAGGCTAAATAAACATGTCAACAACTTATCTTGAATTAACTAATGAACTTCTGCGTGAACTCAATGAAGTTACGTTGACCGTGGGCACATTCCAAAATGCAGTAGGTGTTCAGCAGCATGTTAAAGACGCTTTAAATCGCTCATACTTTGATATTATTAATCAAGAACCACAATGGCCTTTCTTAGCTGTTGATGAAAGTGGTGAAACAGATCCCATGTACGGTAACGCCTATGTCCAAACAGTTGCTGGCACACGATGGTACGAACTAAAACCTTCTAGTGATAGTATTACTACTGACTTTGGTTCTATTGACTGGGACAATTTTTATATAACTACAGTTGGCGTTGATGGAGAAACTGCTCCTTATACTGCGCGCAACCTTCGCTTCTTGACTACTGAAGAGTGGAAAGACTTTAGACGAGTCTCTGAAAATTTAGATGACGCTGACACACAGCAGTACGGTCAGCCTAACGCTGTAATCAGAAGCCCAGACTCACGGAAGTTTGGACTCAGCCCTATCCCTGATAAGGCATACCGCGTGTGGTTCTATGCGTGGGCGCTCCCTACAAAACTTGTAAATCATGGAGACTCTGTAGTCTTTCCTGAGATGTACACTTCTGTTCTTTTAGCTAAAGCCCGATACTACATCTGGCAGTTTAAAGACAACCCTCAAGCGGCAGCATTCGCATTAGATGACTTTAAAAAAGGAGTTCGTAGTATGCGTTCTAACCTTATTGAAGCTGCGCCGACTATTATTAGCGATGACAGAATGAGATTCGTATAACATGGCGGCCTCCCAACCTTATGGTATCTCGTGCAAAGGAGGTTTAAACACTAACCTCAATCAGCTTGAGATGCTCGCCCAGCCCGGATTAGCTACAAAGCTTGTAAACTTTGAAGTAGATCCTGATGGCGGCTATCGCCGTGTAAACGGCTACACAGCCTTTGGAGACACTCGTCCTAATGGCGCAAATGAAATACTAGGTCTTGCAGTATATGCTGACGGCTTAATAGCTTGTTCAGGTACTGGAATCTTTTTTAGTCCTGACGGTGAAGACGCATGGCTTCAACTTAACAAAGCTAGTGTTGCAAGCGGTGGAGACAACTACACAGCCTTTACAGGCCGTAGTGCAGCCGCTAGAACCGCCCAAGCTCAAACATCTTTTACAATCTTTGAAGGCAACACAGACTACGGACAGATTATTATTACTGACGGAGTTAACAAGCCTTTCTTATTTAGCATGACAGGAACAGGAGGCTTAACTACTCGCACATTCTTTGCAGAAGAAGTGACAGTAAGCGGAACAACAGCCCCAACAGTTTGTGCTATACATGATCAGCACTTAGTAGTTGCGAATGCACCTACCGCAAAGAACACAGTTTTTTATAGTTCGCTTCTAGACCCTAGTAGCTTTTCAGGCTCTGGAGCAGGTAGCATTTTACTACCTGACCAAGTAGTTGGTATTAAAAGCTTTCGTAGCGATCTTATTATCTTTTGTCGTAATAGCATACACAAGCTTGTAAATATTAATGATTCTAGTAACATTGCTATTATACCTGTTACACAAAACGTAGGTTGCCTTAGCTCTCATAGTATTCAAGAAATTGGTGGTGACTTAGTGTTCCTTAGTCCAGACGGCATACGTTCTGTTGCGGGTACATCTAGAATTGGTGACGTTGAATTAGGATCAGTTAGCCGTCAAATACAATCTATTATTTCATCTATAGCAAACTCTATAAACTCATTTACTGTTACAAGTTCAATTCTAAGAAGCAAGTCGCAATACAGATTGTTTTATAATACAGCCGGAGGCTCTACTGCATCGGCCAAAGGAATTATTGGTACACTAACAGCTAATGGTTTTGAATGGTCTGAGACACTTGGAATACAAGCCACTGGTTTTGCTTCTGGTTTTGAGGCTACAGGTATTGAAAAACTGTATCATGGCGACAACCAAGGCTTTGTTTACAACCACAACGTAGGCAATAGCTTTTCGTTTGGCGGGAATCTTTTAGATATTACGGCTCAATACCAGACACCACACTATGACTTTGGTGACGTAGGAACACGAAAGACTATGCACTATGTTAAGCTTTCTGTAACCCCCGAAGGAGAAGTTTCTCCAGTATTAAGAATTAGATACGACTACGAAGATACAACAATACCCCAGCCGCCAGAATATGTTTTAGATAATATTCCAACACCTTCACTTTTTGGAAACGCAGTATTTGGAGCGGCAGTATTTGGCGCAAGTTCTGACCCAATGCTCCGTCAAGCTGTTCAAGGCAGTGGCACTGTTTGTAATTTCCAAATTAAAAGCTCAGATCAAAAGCCGCCCTATGCAATTAACGGCATTTACATAAATTACGTCCCATCAGGTAGGAGATAACCCAAATGGCAGGAACAAGTTACACTAGACAAAGTACGCTTACCGATGGCGATACGATTACATCAGCACTTTTTAATGCAGAGTATAACCAGTTAGTTACTGCATTCTCTTATGCCGCTACAGGCACAAACGGACACCAACACGATGGCGGAGCTGGCGAAGGCGGCAACATCGAGATTATAGGTGACCAAGACTTTAAAAACAAGATTGTAGTTGATACAAGCAACAACCGCTGGAGTGTCTTTGTAGAAGTAGGCGGCAGCGCAGTTGAACAAGTACGCATTGAAGATGGTGTAGTGTACCCCGTAACTGACAGCGATGTAGACCTAGGCACAGATGCTTTGCGTTTCAAGAACGCTTACATCGACAGCCTTACAGCTACTGGCAACCTTACAGTTGGTGGAAACATTACTGTCACAGGCAACGTAGACGTAGACGGCATTGTAGAGTTTGACGGCTTGTCCGGTACTGGCGCTGTTACAGTCACAAACATTCTTGATGAAGACAACATGGCTAGTGATAGCGCAACAGCTCTAGTAACTCAGCAGAGTGTTAAAGCCTATGTAGACGCACAACAAGATACTGTAGATACATTCGGCGAAGTCTTAGCACTCAGCAACACTACTGCGGGTACAGACATTTCTGTATCGACTGACGATAAAGTTCAGTTCCGCGATGCTGCTATATACATCAACTCTAGTGCTGATGGACAGTTAGATATTGTTGCAGATACTGAGATTCAAATAGCTGCAACTACTATTGATATTAACGGTGGAGCTTGATGCGGCTACAGGTGACTTCTCAGGCGCAGTAGATATTGATGGCGCTTTAGATGTAGCAGGAACAACTAACTTAGATGTTGTTGACATTGATGGTGCTGTAGACATGGCCTCTACACTTACTGTTGCAAGTAATATTGTGGTAGGCGGTACAGTAGATGGTCGTGATGTCGCTACAGATGGTACAAAGCTAGATGGCATTGAAGCCTCCGCAACCGCAGACCAATCAAACGCAGAGATTCGTACAGCCGTAGAAGCCGCGAGTGACTCTAATGTCTTTACAGATGCAGACCACACAAAGCTAAACGCTATTGAAGCTAGTGCAGACGTAACAGACACAGCTAACGTCACAGCCGCAGGAGCTTTGATGGACAGCGAGTTGACTGCTATTGCAAGCGTTAAGGCTTTGAACCAAGGTGTTGCAACAGGCGACAGTCCTACGTTTGCAGCAGCTACAGTTACAGGCG
>Ga0209815_1002829_pt1 | contig 10263 bp, 7 predicted proteins | sample CoawatmetaG00DNA_FD_187507 | JGI IMG/M metagenome (GOLD analysis project Ga0209815, IMG submission 187507) | Marine microbial communities from the West Antarctic Peninsula - Coastal water metaG002-DNA (SPAdes) (version 2) | ecosystem: Environmental > Aquatic > Marine > Coastal ...
TTGGGGAAATTACAAACTTAGTTAAAGAACAAGAAAACCTTCACTTAACAATTAAAAGCACTATTACTAGTGAGTTAAAGATAGACCAGAGTATTGCTCATAATGGTGTTTGTTTAACGGTAGTTGGCATTAAGGATGATGAATACACTGTAACAGCTATAAAAGAAACTTTAGATAAAACGACTGTTGGGAGTTTTCAAATAAATTCTTTTATAAACTTAGAACGTGGAATGAAACTTGGAGATAGACTTGATGGACACATTGTACAAGGGCATGTGGACGAAACTGGCACCTGTACAGCTATAGAAAATCAAAACGGAAGTACTGTTTTTACGTTTACCTATTATTCAGAACAAAACAATATTACAATAGAAAAAGGATCTATAACAGTAAATGGAGTGAGTTTAACCGTAATAAATTCTACAGACACCTCTTTTAGTGTTGCAATTATACCTTATACTTACAACAATACTTCTTTTAAGAATTTAGCATTAACCGATACCGTTAATTTAGAGTTCGATGTAATTGGAAAATATGTTAGCAGATTAACAAACAACAAGTAGAATAATAGAAACGCCTCTATACAAAAAACTAGTATTGATTGTAAAGAAATGTATTCCTATAAAATTTTACTAAAATAATATAATTTAGGTATGGAAAATTCCTTACTAACCTTCTATTACATGCCTTGCGCTATCTGACACGCTAACAAAATCAACACTGCTTAAAAATACTCTTACACTTGCATTTTTTGTGTTCGTTTAAGAATATCCCTTTTTACAGAAAACACCATGGGCTTCAACTTTATAAATTGAAAATCTTTAATGAGCTGCTCTTAAAACAACACCATAAATAGAAATGCTTGTCAATTTGTTAAGAATCCTAAAAAAGAATAAAACAGAACAAAAAAAGAACAAAAAACATATATAAAAACATCTTTTACCTAAATAAAGAACAATAAAATAACCTTGTAAAATTACTTTTACTAAAACTTAACCATCGATTATATTAAAAATGAATACGGGTGTTACAAAGAACAATCATTACTTAGTAATATTCTATAATTTTATTTTTAAATTAAAAGATAGGTTACAAAAAAAAAGACATGAAAGTAAGAACTCAAATAGCTGTAAAAACGGCTAATTCTGGAATTAAAGTTATATTGCTAGCAGACATCTTATATTTAAAATCTGAAGGGAGATATACAATTATTAACTTAAAAGATAATACATCTTTAATCGTTTGTAAAAATCTTGGGATCTATGAAGAGCTTTTTAAAGATATTAATTTTGTTAGAATACACAACAGTTATATATTAAACTTTCAGCATCTCAATCAAATTATTAGAGATTCAGGTGGGCAGCACTGCGTTTTATTTAATGACAAAATAATTCCTATCTCTAACAGAAGATTCAGCAAAGTTAAAGAGCATCTTCATTTTTAATGATTATTATATATTCTGTAAATAAAATCCTATTTAATGATGTTAAACATCAATATATGCTTAAAAAAATATACTTTTTAAGCATATAAATAACCTTAAAAGACTCCTCATAAAAGTTTTAAATTGGTTTCTTTATTATTTAAATTAAACACAATAAAAACTTCTTTTAAAAGTCATACAAAAACAATCACGTATCACAAAAAAAATGTCATTTATTGAGTTTCTAAAAAATAATTTAAGGAATAAAGTTAATTTGGAGACTAATAGTATTTTCAAATAACCAACAATCCTAGTCTAAAATTAGAACAAATATCCTTTCATACAATTACCAATGAAATTCAAATTATAACTATATCTATATCTATATCTAATATTATTTATCTAAGATTAGATAATAGAAATACAATTATAAATTTAAAAAATTCAAAGAAGGTGTTTACTTCTAAAAATGTTGGTAAGTAGAAAACTCTGTTAAAAAAACAATGAATTCTTGAGAGGTCACAAAAGCTATATTGTAAACCTAAAACATGTTATTTGTATTCGCAAAAACCAAGATGGGCACTACTGTTTATTATATAATAATAAAATAATTCCAATATCAGTCAGAAAATTTAGATTAGTAAAAGAACGCCTAGAATACTAATACAATTCTTTTTTTTAAAGCTTTTTTTACTACACATAATAATTCCACTTTCAAAAATATAAACCTAGCTACAGAAAGCTATGGAGCATTCGTCTATAAATGTTAGTTTAACCTATTTAAGAGGTATAGAAATAGCTGAATTGAAGGAGGAAGATATGCCTATTATTTTGGATTAGCAATTTCACCACCAATTGACCAATTTCCTTTTTTAACCTCATCAATTACGACCCATTGTCCTTTTCTTGTTTTTTCACCACAGACGTCAATCAAAGCCTCTGTAACTTTATTGAGCATCTCTTTCTTCTGTTCGTTGGTGAATACATTTTCAATAACTTTTATTGTAGTAAATGGCATATAAGATTATTTTAAGTTAGTTGATTCAAATATAAACATTATTATAAAACTCAATAATATCATTACTGTGGTTCTATATTAAAAGGTTTAGAAGTAGCTGAATTAAAAGAAGAAGATATGCCTATGGTTTAGTAAGTAATTTAATAATTATTTAAATTTTCTTTTTTATTAATTCTTTTATCCGCCATAAATAAGATTCTGTTAGATTTTTAAAATAAAGTGATATTGAGAGCAGGAAGATTACTTTGGCATCTCAAATCGTTCAAAAACTGTAGCTGAAATCGTTGAAGCTTCATCACGAATTTTCGCAGCTTCTATATAATCAATCTGAGAGAAGAAGTGCTTAAAATGGGAGTGGTCTCTAAATTCAAGAAGCACAACCTTATCGGCTTGCATATCATGAGACAAGGCTTGCGGCTCTTCATCGGATGCGTGAATTATCACCTTTTCTCGCAGAAATATAGGTGTAGCGAGTTCAACATAGCGTGAATAACCGATGTGGTCGTTAATAACGAATTTAGCGAAGACGAGTGTAGACATAATCTAATTATTTTGAAGTAAAGATAGAAGGAATTGATAAATAGTGCAAATTCCAATAAAAAATGTAAGTTTACCCTACTTACGTGGTATAGAAATCCCTGAATTAAAAGAGGAAGATATACCTATGGACAAGTACCCCAAACAGGTTTATTACTTTCAGATAGTGGAGAGGAAGTGCTAAAATAAGTTGGTTCTGAAACAATAATTGTAACACACCAATTAGATATATCTTGATTGAAAGCATTAGCTTGATAAAACATAGCATACATATCATTAACACTACTCACGTCCCAAGCACCAATATTTTGATTGAATGTTGAAAAGTTAAACATCTGATTCATTTTAGTTACCTTACTCACATTCCAACTTCCAATATCTTGATTGAAATTAGATCTTGCGGAATACGTCCCTGCAAACATCCATGACATATTAGTTACATTACTTACATCCCAATTACCTATTTCTTGATTAAAAACATTAGAAAAAGCAAACATTTTTTCCATATTAGTAACTTTACTCACATCCCAACTTCCAATATCTTGATTAAAATTAGATGAACCAGCAGTTTCCCCTCCACCAAACAATAAACTCATATCCGTAACCTGACTAACATCCCATTCACCTATATTTTGATTAAAATAAATAGCATTGTTAAACATTCCGCTCATATTAGTCACCTTACTTACGTCCCATTTGCTTATATCTTGATTAAAATAAACTTCATAGTAATTATCTCTGTTTAAGGTATCAGAGTATCCTTTCGTACCAAACATATTAGACATATTGGTTACATTACTTACATCCCAAGAAGAAATTTCAGGATTAAATAGTACGAGCCCAGGTTGAAAAGCACGTTCTTCTATCGGAGCATTTACTAACAAATCCGACATATCTGTTATTAGTGTAGTAACCACTTTAGAAACATCCTCTTCTTTAGAAAACATTAATTCTAATTGAGCTATATCTACAGCAGTGTAAGTAACCCCACCTAATTCTCCTGCAGTTCCTGCTGTAACCCAATCCCTTGCTTTAATAGTGACCCCATTTTCATCTAAATAAAAAGGAGATTGTTCCTCAAATATTGCTGTTATTGTTTTAGAATTGTTCCAAATAATTTCTTTAGGATTATCTGTACCTGTTAAATCTCCTGCCCATTCTTTAAACTCCCATTTTACATTTGGAATTGCAGTAAGTTCAACTATTGTACCTTCAATATGTTGCCCACTAGCTGGAGTTATTGTTCCTGCAGTTGTAGGGTTAACAGATGTTGTTAGCGTATATTTAATAACTGGTGCAACTTCTTCTGTGTCTGATGAACAAGACACAACAAACAAAACTGACAATAAAAGAAGTATTTTTTTCATAGCCGCAAATTAAGCTAAATATCTAGAAATATTTAATTTTATTGAGCCTGAAGTTGTTACTGCTTCAATTCTTACTTAAGCCATACTTTCGCCATTACTAGTCGATGTATAAGATACACCAGGAGGCAAAGGCGTTTTTCCTGATGCAGCTAATGTATCAACTGCAGGTCTAGAACAACCCTAGTTTGGTGGTTATTGAATTTTATCCTACAATAATCGTACGGATTTTGAAATTAAAAAACCTCAACTCTATGATAATCATGATGATGAGGTTTTTAAAAATGGTCCCACTTGGGCTCGAAACAAGGACCCTCTGATTATGAGTGTTGAACTGAATTTTTTGAGTATCTTCTAAAACTTCATAATCACTAACTTTTTAAAGGTAAAATTCTTATAAAAATTAATTCATCTAAACATTCCTGCACATATTCACACCTTTATAAAAAGGTAATTTATCTCAAAAAATAATATGGAACTTATTAAGTAGATAAACGAATAACAAACTATTCAGATGTGCAATTACTAAGAACATTCTTTTTATAGTATTTCGAGGGAGAGATCGAATGAAACTTCGCAAAAGAGCGATAAAAGGTTTGTGGAGAGTTAAAACCAGATTTTTCAGCAATAGAATTCATCACATGATTCTCTAAAAAACCAGACTCCATTAATTTTATCGCATAATTGACTCTATATTGATTTACAAATTCATTGAAATTTAGGTTTGTATTATTTTTAATACAACTTCTAATCTCAGCTTCATTAAGACCCGTATTCTTTGAAATAAACCTAAGAGATAATAATGGGTTTAGATATTTTTTTTCATTATCAAAAAATAATTTTATAATTGAAAAGTTGGTAACATCTTCGGTTGAAGATACAAAAACAGCTTTAATTATTACTGGGCTATAAAAAATTACAGAGGGAAATAAGGTAAAAAAAATTAGATTAATTCCGATAAAAATATTGATGATATTAAAAAGAAGCGAATCATACTCCTGATCTAAAAAACCATAAACTAGGGTAGCATTTAAAACCATGCATACAAAACCACAAATTGTTAAGCTATATACCCACAAAGAATAAATTCTTTTTTTCTTTATATTAATTGATTTTTTTATGTTCAATCGAAATACAATTAAAAGATACATACCTAAAATGAATTTTATTCCTTGATGCAAAAAAACCATTTCATTATAGACTAAAGGGTCGGGTATTTTTATATCATAAAAAACAGTTTGCCTTGTGGAATAATTAAGAATGTAATTTTCTGAATAAAACAGAAGGAAACAAAGCGTAAATACTACTGCTACAAAATAAATAAACTTTTTTTTATTGACTTTATAACCTTTAAGGGAAGTCTCAATATTAAAAATAATAAAAATAAGGGACATGGTTGTAAAGATGTGTCCTAAATGAAAATACGTGTTTGTTATCTCGAAACCTAAGTGTTTAATTGGGATATAAATTAGGATTATTAAGATAAGACAGAATATATGTGCAAGAAAATAATCTAAATGAAATTTATTTTTATTACTTCTTTGTTTTAAAAGAAATAAAAAAACAGCAAGCTGAATTAATAGAATTAAAAAGTGCATTTGTTTTGGGGTATAAAATAGCTAAAATAGACTATGCGAAAATATGCGAAACAAAAATAAGCTATTCCAAATTATAATTTGGAATAAAGTCTAAAAAAAATGTAGGTAAGATAAAATGCAATAAATTAATTTTGCGCAAGCCTCTCTTATTTACAATAACATGCTTGGGGAAAACTGTTGAAAAAGAAAACCAAAGAGAGGCTTTTTAAATTCAATTCTAAAACGAATCGAAAAATTAAGAAACTTAGAGTTGAAATAAAATGAATTTAGAATTTTTTGGAAAATATGAGTAATTTATTCACTTAATTCATTCGCTAACAATTAACTCTGTTCTATAAACCAATGTGTTTCAATACGAGCTTCCTCATTTGTTTGCAATTTGTAAACAAATATGATAACAACAACAAATATTGGCAATATTGACAAAAATCTAATGATGCATAAACATGGAGTTGTCTTAAGAATGAAGTATAGATTTATGAATAATAAAAACTTAAAAGGAAATTAATAATTAATTAACTGTTCAATATCAGTTATTTACATTTAATCTAATTCACAAAAAAAAACCACCCTAAAATAGAGTGGTTTAAGTGGTCCCACTTGGGCTCGAACCAAGGACCCTCTGATTATGAGTCAGATGCTATAACCACTTTAATCCTTTTGCTACAGTACCTTTTTAAAGATTAACAATGTTTAATCTGCCAAATATGTGCCAAATGGAAGTAAATTACCTAAAAGTAAAAAGTAGTGCTGACCATAGAGTTTTTATAGAATTTTATCAAAACAAGAAACGCTACAGGTTATTTAATGGAAGCAAAATTAATATAGAAATACACCCAAATTCTTATCCTATTAGAAGAAGAAAAGAGATAGGCAACCAATTAACTTCTGAAGTTTATAGTCTTTTAACTAAAGGTATTTCAATGGAAATGCTAAAAACCTCTACTCATATTAAGCCCAATATGAGCGATATAGATTATATCAAAGTTGCTTAAGAAAAAAATTAGAGGAAGATTATTCTGAAAAATACAAGAGTATGTTGAGGTTTTCTTATCGTTGCCTATTAAAAGAGCATTTTATACAAAATATATTTGCATATCTTAGGTTATGTTTTATGAAAACTTCTAACAATACTAAAAATAAATATTCAAGTTTCGGCGTCTCCACCAAATTAAAAACCCCACACCTTTTACAGAGCTGTGGGGTTTGTTCTTTTAACAGCTAAAACTGCTAATTAATTATCTTAAGTCCTATTTCTTAATAATAACTTTAGACATGATTCTGTTTTGATCTATATACTTAAAGATATAGAACCCTTTGGAAAGCATTGAAAGATCAATTTTATTTTCACCTACTTCTATATTTTGTTTTAATAATATTCTTCCATTAACGTCAAAAATTTCTAACTTTAATTGTATTGGACTATCGATAAAATGAAATCTATCAAATGGGTTTGGATAACTTATAAGATTATCCAATTCGAAGTTTAATAAATTTAGAGATTCATTAGAAATAATAATATTTATGGTTGTTCCGGCAGCTTCGGCTGATAAAATACCATTACTGGCTGAAATTGGTGTAATCACAATACTTTCGTCACCATCATCAGAATTTTTACCTTGCGTTTTGCTTGACACGGAAGTACTTGAAGTATCATCCAGAGCTGTAATTGTTAAATCACCTGTGGTTTCTCCTGCAGGAATTGTGATTTCTGGAAAGTACTGATATTTTTGAACGCGGTTATTATATCTATCTGTCACATATACATTCATCTTAGAGCTCACATAAATATTTCGAGCTTCTCTTAAACTTCCCACACCTATTGTATTCCATTCTGTATCACCAACTTCCTTTTTTTGAACACGGCCATTGTAAGTATCTGCAATATAAATACCCCCAAAAGCATCCATAAAAAGATCTTCAGGATGACTTAATTGATTGTCCGCCTCACCTTCTCCGTTGCCTCCAGCAATCGTAGTTCCTTGGGCAGCGCCTGGTTCCCATTTTTGAACCCGATGATTTTCTGTATCTGCCACATAAACGTTTCCGGAGTCATCTACATAAACTCCATAAGGATTATCCAATTGATTGGCAGCATCACCTTGTCCATTACCTCCAGCAACTGTAATTCCTAACGTAGCTCCTGGAGTCCATTTTTGGATCCGATGATTATACGTATCTGCAACATACACATTTCCTGATAGGTCTACATGAAGCCCTATTGGATTGTTTAATTGATCTGAACTTTCACCTTCCTCGTTACCTCCAGCTACCGTAATTCCTAATAATTCACCCGACTTCCATTTTTGGATTCGATGATTTTTTGAATCAGCGACATAAATAAATCCGTCTGCACTTACAGAAATACCTCGCGGTTCGACAAATGCTTTCGGAGCAGGACCCATTTCTTCAGTCCCAGCTACGGTGACTCCATCTACAGCACCTGATGCCCATTTTTGAACCCGTTGATTGAATTGATCTGCTACATACAGATTATCTTGTGTATCTACAAAAAGACCTGCAGGTTCATTGAAATGATTGGAACCTGCTGAACCAGTAGAAATATCCTGTTCAGATCCAGCAACAGTGAAAGATTCACCTTTAGAACTAAAATCAACAACATAATCGTCTATAAATGTAGCTGATCCATATACATCAAGTTCTATCCTTGTTGGAACTGAGGTTGGTGCGCTTATCGATGCCCTAACAATTGAAACCCCACCATTCTCCTCAATATTGGTGTCGTCAACAATAATTGAGGTGATAATTGGGGGATCTTTACTCAATAAATTCAAGGTAGTTAAATCTGAAGCAGTGGTCGCATTAGTCAAACCAGAATTAACCGTGAATACAATGGTTTCCTTAATCTCTATCTCATCATCATCCAATCCCTTAGTGCTAACTTTAAGGTCTCTTGAGCTCACACCTGCTGGAATAGTAATTCCTGTACTACTTAATGTATATTCTGTAGTCTGGGTAGCTGTGCCGGATACAGAAAAATTAATTACAATCTCTTTATTTGAAGTATTACTTAGTTTAGCAACAAGTGCTACATCTTTAGCAGAGTTTTCTTCGATAGTATCTTCGCCCCACTCAAAAGTTATTACCGGTAGTGCGTCATCATCTATAATAGTGATGGTATGTGTGTTGGTCTGGTCTGAAAATGCGTTGACAACTGATATTGGCGAAATTACAATCGTTTCATCATCATCATCTGAAGTATCTTCAAGAGCTGTTATTGTTAGTGTTCCTGCAGTTTCGCCAGCAGGTATGGTAATGCGAGGCCCATAGTGATATTTTTGAATTCGATGATTATTCATATCTGCTACGTACAAATCCCCTATGGCATCCACAAAAATAGCTTTAGGCCCATTAAATTGATTAGTTGCAGTACCAGCACCGTTACCTCCGGCAACTGTAACAGCGTCACCATCAACAAAAGGAATGTCTTGCTTAGCTACTTTCCATTTTTGAATACGATGATTGTAATAATCAGCAATGTACATATTCTCTAATGGATCTATAAAAACACCGCTAGAAAAATTTAACTGATTTAAATCAGATCCTGTAACATTCCATCCGGTAGCATTTTGAATATCAACACTTCCTTCTCGCCATTTTTGGATACGACTATTCTCTGAATCCGCTACATAAATATCTCGAGCAGGCGTTACAAAAACATTGTTAGGACGCGCAAGTAAATTGTGGTTGACTCCACCTTCACCACCTCCTGCAACTCTAATTCCGGATGTAGCACCAGGTGTCCATTTTTGAATGCGGTTATTATCCGTGTCAGCTACATAAACATTCCCGTCATCAGTTACAAAAACTCCCTGAGGATTGTTTAATTTATTAAAGACGTTGATGTCGTGTGAAGCGACACCTATCCCGTTGCCTCCGGCAACAGTGGCCCCTTGAGTAGCACCTGACTCCCATTTTTGGATTCGGTGATTTTTTGAATCTGCGATGTATAAGTTTCCTGATGTGTCTACAAAAATACCATGAGGCATGTTTAATTGGTTCGCAGCATCACCTGCTCCGTTTCCTCCTGCCACTGTAATACCAAATGTAGCTCCTTTAGCCCATTTTTGTACACGATGATTATATAAATCAGCAACATATACGTTACCTAAGAGATCTACATAAAGACCACTTGCGAAATTGAATTGATTGTTAGCAACACCGGCACCGTTACCTCCGGCAACTGTACTGATGTTAAATTCACCTTTACTACTATAATCTGCAGTATAATCAACCTCATAAGCTGCATTTCCTGTGAGGTCTATTATAATATGCGTAGGTTTTGATGCTGGCGCATTTAAA
>Ga0209815_1002832_pt1 | contig 10258 bp, 10 predicted proteins | sample CoawatmetaG00DNA_FD_187507 | JGI IMG/M metagenome (GOLD analysis project Ga0209815, IMG submission 187507) | Marine microbial communities from the West Antarctic Peninsula - Coastal water metaG002-DNA (SPAdes) (version 2) | ecosystem: Environmental > Aquatic > Marine > Coastal ...
AATCTTGCTCTAAACCACCAGCACGGGTATCATGCGTGCTCCCATACGGGCCTGTGGCGCAGCGGTTAGCGCAGAGGACTCATAATCCTTTGGTCGTCAGTTCAAATCTGACCAGGCCCACCATATGCGAAGGGTTAGCAGGTAAGCACTTGCTAACCCTTATTTATGGGGCTACCGTAGGGCTACCCCAGAGTCACCTTGGCTCATATTTCATCAATACATCGATTTCTCCAAATAAGACTCAATAAAGCCCCCTTCGGTCGTATAGAGCTTTGTATAAAACACCATGCTAAAACGCATCTTGTGAGCTTTCTCGTAGAACATCCCACCACAACCTGGATGCTCAAAGTCAGTCTTGTGTTCCCCGTGATACATAAAGTCACCCCTACTCTTAAATCCGCCACCCTCCCTAATGGGATTGTACAGCTGCACAACATAACTACCACAAGTCAAACACCTCTCCTGGCCAACCCGTTCCTCGGCTAACTCAATGTATTTAGCGTTACCCGCACTATCTACGGTTCATCCCCACATGCGTGGGGGACACAGCAAGCATTGTCATGGCCTTACTTCTTGCGGCGGTTCATCCCCACATGCGTGGGGGACACAAGTAGCGGCACAATCTTACTCTGATCGATCCCGGTTCATCCCCACATGCGTGGGGGACACGCATCCTCATCTTTACCGAAAGGGTTAATAGCCGGTTCATCCCCACATGCGTGGGGGACACTACATACATTCCCTTCACCAGGTATCTTTGTACGGTTCATCCCCACATGCGTGGGGGACACGGAATGCCACAGGCTCAGACATTTGCAGGAGGCGGTTCATCCCCACATGCGTGGGGGACACTTTTACTAGGGAGGCAATAACACCTCGTAATACGGTTCATCCCCACATGCGTGGGGGACACTATAGGCCCATGAGTATAGATAAGAATATTATCGGTTCATCCCCACATGCGTGGGGGACACCTGTTCATTGTCTTCTGCTTCGACCTTCACACCGGTTCATCCCCACATGCGTGGGGGACACTCACTTAAGAACTTCTCAAGTATTTCTTTAGCCGGTTCATCCCCACATGCGTGGGGGACACCTACCTTTGACTTTGATTGTACTATACGCTCGCGGTTCATCCCCACATGCGTGGGGGACACGGTGTAACGGGGATCATTAACAATGCGACTAGCGGTTCATCCCCACATGCGTGGGGGACACATAATACTATGGCGACCCTCGTAGCTAAAAGACGGTTCATCCCCACATGCGTGGGGGACACAACTATAACAAAACAGGCGTAATGCCTGAAAACGGTTCATCCCCACATGCGTGGGGGACACAAGCACATTGTCATATTTAGCATTCTTAGCCACGGTTCATCCCCACATGCGTGGGGGACACGGCATGATGATCCTAGCAAATACACCTATGTCCGGTTCATCCCCACATGCGTGGGGGACACAAGAGACAGGTGATGTCACCATTAAGTTAAAGCGGTTCATCCCCACATGCGTGGGGGACACGAATGCTCACGGTTCGCCTGCACGATGGTGGTCGGTTCATCCCCACATGCGTGGGGGACACACAGGCGTGTATTGGTAGTACACCCCATTAATCGGTTCATCCCCACATGCGTGGGGGACACTTGAACGCCTAGTCCAGCAAATACACCACTCGCGGTTCATCCCCACATGCGTGGGGGACACGACTCTGGCTAAATCATAATACGCGTTAGTAACGGTTCATCCCCACATGCGTGGGGGACACCATATCGGTATTAACCTTAGCACCCCAAGTGTCGGTTCATCCCCACATGCGTGGGGGACACTCTTAGACTACATCATTGATTTGTATATAGAAATACAACGCCTGTAATTCCACCGAATTATTTTCGGACAATAGCCTCTATGATAAAAGTGACAAAATTAATTCGTTAGCTAGCATCGTCTATAGGCAGAAATGATACAAGCTTAAGGCCATCTAGAATCACGGGAACCCTGCGATTTTTTCCTAACGTTTGAAAGTCAAAGCCAGACTCAGTGTTCGTTGACCAAGCCATGACAACATTTCCCTGCTCAACGAAGTGTTCGCACTGTTGCCAAATTGTCTCTCTTACCCGCTGAGATACGTTGCCGACATAAACTCCAGCACGAACTTGAAGCAACCATACGGCCAGACGACCACGTAAACGCGGTGGTACAGATTCGGTCACTACAACAGTCATAGCCACAGGTTAACCACTCCGATGCCCAACTTCGCCAGTTGATGTTGGGTTCGGAATAGCGGGAGCTATCGCTTCTTTAGCAGGCTTGGGTTTTTCGATTTCACCTGAAGACAAAACTTCCTCAATCAAGGGGATAATCTTGGAAAGAACTTTTTTCTCCCTAAAATAGTCTCTACATGCAAGCCTAACTTTTCGGTCTGCATAGTCAGGACTCTGCGCAGCTACTTGAAAAGCGATTTGAATAATGCCATCAAACTTTATCAAGTCAGCAATATCGTATACAAAAGACAGTGGTTTTCCTGAATGCACAAACCCAATTGCCGGGGCATACCCTGCCGCCAGCACAGCAGCTTCGGTGATACCATATAAGCAAGACGTTGCAGTGCTTATACACTGGTTTATAGTGTCGCCTTGTGCCCAGTCCTTTGGGTTGTATCGCCGCCCATTCCAAACTATGCCGTACTGCTTTGCCAACATTTTATAGATGCTTTTTACGCGTGCGCCTTCTATACCTCTAAGCTGCTCAATACTCCGGCTCTTGGGCGCTTCTTCCTTAAAGCGATAAGCGTACATTGCCCTCACAACTTTGAGCCTCAGCCCATTATCTAATGCAAGCCTAGCTTGGTACAACAAACGATCTGACCGCGCGCCTCCTGGCTGACCAGAAGCATAAAGCCGAACACCACCCTCACCTACCCAGACTAGCAGAGTTCCTACTTGTGCCGCCAATCTGACTGCTTGGTGAGATACTCTCGTCCCTGGCTCTAGCATCACACAGGCAATGCTTCCAATGGGAATGTGCGTTCGCACACCTGTTTTATCAATTAGAACAAAGGCGCCATCTTTTACATCCACTTGCCCATATTGTAAAAAAATCATCGACACACGGTCTTTCATCATTAAAGGTTTGAGAGGCAAGTAATCAGTCATGGGCTAGCCTTACTCAGTTGGTTACCTTAGTTACTCGGGCTAATATACGTTCCCCTTTAACCAGCGCTTTGAATATGGGCAGTTCATTTTGATATTTTCTCATTAATTGGCGATAGAGGGTCAGAGCCTCTTTTTGCAAGCTAGTCAATGCTTTCTGCCTCAGGATTTTGGCTTCCGAACGATTAATGTCCACGAGCAACCCTTGGATTATAGAATGTGCATTAGCCGTATACTGATCAACAGTCTGTTGCTTGATGCCAATCACGAAGCTTTTATCATACCCTACACCAAATAACTTATTAAGAGCTTGCACAAGTAACTCCTTAATCTCTAGGCCAGCATCGATGACTTTGGTCACTCGCTCCAAACTAGCATCCCAATGCTGTGGCATGGCATATAGGTCATACACTCTCCCAACTACCGAACCTTGGTCAGCAATATTGCCACCCACCAACAAGTTCGCATGGCCATATCCCATAGCAGTGTATTGCTGCACAATTGGTGCGGGTATCACATTTTTCCCTTCAATATTTTTACCAACAACGTAACTAACAAGTCCTTGCCAACTTTGCCATCCTTCACCTTTTGCACACACAGGAAATTCACCATCAACAGTCTTGGTAGTAGGTGTGTAAGGATGGGGCCACCACTTTGCTCCCGCTTCTTGTCCAGTTTTAGTGCCCCCATAACGACCTAAATATCTAAGACGACTGAACTCCCTAATCGTAGTCTCTGAGGCATGGCCACAAATATCACACACACAAGGTTCATTAAGTTCGTTAAAACCGATGTGATAAGCTAAGGCAAAGAGGCCACGCATCAAACCAATTTGGTGGCCATAATAAATATTATCACAGGGAGGATTGCTCCACATCAGATCATCATTAGCAGTACTAATACCTCTGAGGTTCATAAAAAAGTCTACCGCTACAGTATTGGCCAATAGGGTTTGTTTAAGTGTTGTGCCACTTATCAACGTAGTGAGGGACCCGCCTCCACGTATTCCTGTTGCTCCCGCAGGTCCAAAACACTCTCCCTTAATATTCATATGCAAATTATAATTTAAAACTGGGGCGCAATGAGGGCATGTTTTTTCAACCCGAGACATGTCAGAAAAAAGCCCACTGGCATTCTTACTTGAACCACATTCGATACCAGACACCAATTTAGCAATTTTGTCCGTAGATACCTCCCTTTTATCACTAGATACCGAACGCATAAAGTGGTCAGCATCGAAAGAGTTTACGTCGATCGATTTAAGTGCTTTTTCATATTGTGCTGCAGTCAACCCAAGTTCTAAATAACTACTCAATTCCCGCATAGTTGGTTTTAGTAACACAGTAGTTAACGAACTCAAAAGTTGTAGGACAGCCAACTGCACTTCATCAAAACCATATTGAAGGTCATAGTGCTGATCACCTGTAAGTAGCTGCTTTAAACTAACTTTGCCATTAGTCGTAGAAATAAACTCATCAGTCAGTAGGTTCATGATGTACCCCACATATATAAACCTTCCGCATGGCATACTGCTGCGCTTTAACAGTGGTTAAGTCCCTCAATTGTGTAGTCGCCACTTGGTGCTGTCCCCTCACGTCACTATAAACAAGGCCTTTACCAAGAGACATCAAGGCGTTGGCTGGGTTTTCTTCTTCTACTAAAGAGTGATAAAGGGGCCTAGTTAAAGGGCATGATTTTCTGCCTTGAAAAAGAGTAAATATGGGGGATTTGACATGCCTTATAAGATCTTCTATTAATCTTTCCTCAGCACTGATGGCGAAATTAAATGCGGTGTCACACCAATATTCTCGATAGGTTGGTTTGGTGCCTTGTTGAATTTTTCCTGCCGGGCTCCGGTAGTTTTGTACGGTATGGTAATCAACAATTTTTTGGCCCTGTTGCCGCACCTGCACTGCTATTTTAACTTCCTGTGATAAAGCAAAGAGCAGTTTATGCTGGCTGCGCTGGATACCTTTAGCTGCGCCCAACAAACCCATCACAGCTGAGCGGGTTGGAAAGTGGTTAACTCGACGTTGCACGTCAAAGGTCTGTAGGCCATATGCCGCCATACCTTCTGTGGTAAGAATAAGCGTTTGCATCGGCAACTCTCCTTATTCAACCAACAGTGACTTAATGCCGCTGACCGCATTTATGTGAGAACTATTGAGGGTCTTGGTCATGTCAAAGGCTCTAGCCTTGGACACTAAATCAAACCCTTCAAACAATGTGTCATAGTGCGAAACTAACTGCGCAATAGAATTTTCCATCACTAACCCATTATTAGATACGGGTGTCCTAAAAGCATTAGCAAGGGACAAGGGCTGGTCAGCTTTAGTGACCATAACGAATTCTGCAAAGTTGTGTGCCGCAAAGGTTGTTTGCTTTGCAGATGGGGTTACTTGTGCAAAGCAACGCACCATAAGATCAACAAGAGGCTGAACCTCTTTAAGTGACTTTCCTGTGTTTTTGGCTAACAAATCGATGTTAATCGAGGCATAACGGTAAAATACACCAGAACTGAACTCAGTTGCGCCAATGTGTCCAGAGCCTTGTTCAGACAGATCATCACAGGCAGTAAACCAATCTACCTCAATATCGCTAGTATGGGTGGTAAAGCTGTGGGCTACGCTCATGGCAGCCTCGACATTACGCGCTACGCAACTGGCATCCATGCGCCCCGACAGGGCGACGTCATCTGTTGGCAATTGAACATTTTTACTCAATTCCTTTAATTCAAGACCCGCATCAACCAAAAGCAAAGATTCACGAATGGCACCAATTGAGTAGGGCTGGACCGCATCAAAAAAGCGTTCTTTTTGACCTGATTCTTTACTCTTCTCACTCTTAATTTTAGATCCTAAATTAAGTAAAACCTGTTCGATCTTTTCAGGGTTGAAATCTGAAAGTTCTTTTACTGCCATCGCAAGTAGTTCATCAAACTTATTAGTTCTAATAGATACTTCTTGCGTATCCTTGAGATACATCTCACTGGTACGAATGGCACGCTTAAGGCACTGGCTTGAAATGCGACTGCGCGTGGAGCCACCAAAAATAGCAGTTTTTTGCATGCCTGCATCGTCTCTATTTAATAACGATGAAGAGTGGGAGATGAGTGCGTGGATATTGATAAATTGAGTCATTATGATTCTTCCTTTTTATTAGCTACATCATCTTCAGATAAAATGAAGTCTTTTAGTAAGTTGCGACGAGAGTGCTCACCCCAGTATTCTGCAATTGAGCCTAAACTTTTTAGTTGAATTTGCTGGCATCTTCTTAGCTGCCGCTTTAAATAAGTTAGGCCATTATCGCCACTACGAACCATTTGCACTATATGAGCTTCCTTTACTCCTGCTCGATGCATTGCTTGGGATAGTGGTACGCCATCCGCTGAAGTAGTAACATCTGCACCAATCAGTAAAAATAGAATGCGTTGCACCTGCTGAGTATCTGGAAGCCCAGAGAGCTTAAGAACACGGTAATAGGCTGGAGTGGTCGCTAAAGTGATTAAGTTACATCGTTTAAGTGTTGCCTGGTCGCCATTGGAAAGTCGGCAGTAAGCATTGTATATTTGTCCATACTTCATATTTTTTCCTCTATATCATCCTGGCAAGTGAAAGAAGCCCCGCTCCTGCATGCTTTTTACGGCCAATCCCCTTAACCACATATTCTTGAACTCTGTTCACGTCTTCGACTTGAATGACCCCTTCAAAAGTAACAAATCGTGTGAATTGGTGGCTGTGGTAATTGATTAGCTTTGAATCTATTGATTTCACCGTCACCTTGGCGCCTCCAAGCTTTCGCTGCAACCAAACCACTTGTTCTTCTTCTGATACAAGATCCAGTAAGCGGCCTGAGCGGCTATCCTTCTTGGTTGGATTAGCCGCAATCTTAAACCGGTATTGGCCTGCGGTCTCCAGCTGCAACATAAACCGTTTACTTTGTAACACAATGGCAACTTCACTGGTCGTAGGTTCAGTGGCTGACTGTAGAAGCGCCTTTATTGTGTTACCTTCAACGCTTTCGATGCGAAAGAGATGATCACGGATACCCTCTGGCCTATTAGGAAAGAGACTCCATATCGCTTGATGCTGCTGGTAACTATCTTTGGCTTTGAGCTGAATCAATGAAATAAACACTCATGTCTCTCCTGAATTATTCACAAAATTGTTGCACTGCTTGAGTAAAACGAGCATCAAAAATCCCCACTTGTTGATAATCTATATCTTCACCAACAATAGCTTTTAGGCAGTGATACTCGGGGTCTAAACGGCCCTTAGCTAACTTCCGTGATAAAGAGACGGCACTTTTATCACGATCGGATCGTTGGTTATAATCACCACCGTGAAAAAGCTTCCCTTCTTCTTTAAATAAAACAACTTGTTGTGACATTTCACCTTCTCTTGTTAACAAGGCCGCTCTCGGGTCTACATCTGATAATGGTTTAGAGGCCTGATTAGAAGCTAAAATTGCGGTATAAAAACTACCTTCTAGAGCATTTTCATAAGCCTTAGCAAGATTCAACAATTGTTCACTTTCATCTTTATGGGGTGCCTCAGCATAAACCCACTCTAGGGCATCTCTATAAGCAAAAGGGAAATTCAAATAGCCAGCCTCTAAATTATTTAAGTAGCACTGTGTCCGATACATAGCTCGAAGGTTTTTATAGACATAGCCACTGGCCAAATAAGCGCTTCCAACATCACTCTTCACCTGCTCAAGTGTTGGGCAAAGGGCTATAAATAAGGGGGTATCTATTACACTAGATCTCTCAACAAGATCACTTTTATTGCCCTCACTCCGGTCATGACGCCACAGACGTCCCATCCTTTGCATAACAAATTCGATCGGGGCTAATTGACTGACAATAACATCAAAATCTAAATCAAGAGATTGCTCAACAACTTGGGTAGCTATAAGTAATCCACCCCTGCGTGGTGCGTGTTTGCCATATTTTTTAAGAACAAATTGTTCTCTGTCCATACGATCTTGGGTAGTAAAGCGTGCATGAAATAAGTCCGCCTCAATATCACCAGTGGACATCAACTGTGCATAAAGGATTTGGGCATCAAGTACGGTATTACATATTACGGCCACCATTGCGCCAGCTTTGGCCCATTGGATGAGTTGGACTTGTTGTGTTCGATCCGGCATGAGATCCACCGCATGCCAATGGATTACTTTGACAGATCTCTTATCAACTGATGCTAGCAATGGGAACTCAGTAACCTCTCCAGTCGAGGAAACGTGTGTCACTAGTGGGTAATCTCGATTACTAGAGGAACCTCCATAGGGCAACATCAACTGTTCTTTTGTTTTGTGGGTCAAGGTTGCAGATAGCAATATCACACTGCCAATGGCAGCGTGTTGCCCCAACAGCACTTGTTTGATCAGGCCTTGCATGTAGGCGTCAAAACTATGCACTTCATCAATAATCAACACTGATTTTTGGGTGCCAAACGAGCGCACAAACTGATGTTTGAGGTTTAAAACCCCCATCAAGACCTGATCTATGGTGGCGACCGACATAGAACCTAAAAAAGCCCTTTTGTTCGACTGATGCAAAAAGCCATCTTCGTCAGGCATTAGATACTTAGACTTACTATGAGCCAGCGTTGCTTGGCAATCTGGAAATAGCTTTGTTGCCGCGGTGCCTATTCGCTCAAATAAGCCATTCGCAGTCGCTTGCGTTGGTAGGGCAAATACAACACCATCCGCTAATCCAGAACCGATTAATAGCGAAGAATAGGCTAAGGAAAATTCCGTTTTACCCGACCCAGTATCAGCTTCAACGAGCGTTAAGCCTGGTTGAATGGGAAGCTTAGGCAGTAGGGTTTGAATGCCTCTGGGTGTCATCGAGGGAAACAGAAAATCAAATCCAGCCCCCATAGATGAGTTAATCAAACCAGCATCTTGCAGAGCAACTCCAGCTCGCAATAACGCGTCATCATAGTAGGCACGGTAATCAAGGTTTGGCGCATTTGTGAAATTGGTCATGGATGACCCAACCCAGTCAGAGACACTGCAAAACCCGGCTAATGAATGGATAGCCGGGCCTTGAGGTATTGTTTCTAAGTTTAACCATTGCTGGCAATACTTTATCCATGCATCCCTAGCATTTCGGTCTTGGTTAATTAACTCACTATCAGCGTCTGGTAAAAAGTACTTCATGGCCTGATCACAACTGCCATGATGTCCAGCGACAGCCATCATGTTTTCGTTTCTAAAGAATTCACGCTGGAAGTGTAAGTACCCATAGGTTCCGTGGGGATATTTTTCAGTGTCTACTTTAAACTCGCAGCCTTGCAACTGCTCACGCAAATCAGGGACAAACTCTTGAAAGCGAGCATCAAATTTACCTAAATCATGCAACGCTACAAAAAACAAAATAATACGCCGCGTGAGTTCTGGACTCTCACCCAATTGCAGAGACGCTTGCTGAAGAATAACGTTTGAGTGGCCCAACCAAACATCCGCTACTGCTACCACATCTAAATTGTGGTACGGCAATAAATGATAGCCCAAGTCCTTAGAGTATTTACCCCAATATTGCGAAAAGAGTGCATTTTGACCATGGGTCGGTTGGATAGCGTCAATAATAGTTCCTGATCGTTAAGAATTTTCTCAAGCCTATAAATGGTTAATTCGCGAACAGCTTATAAAAATAAAGCATATTCACCTTATTTAACTGCACTAGGTCACAAATTTAATGGCATTTAACTTTAGAATATCCCTCACACTAGCACGCATGACACTAAGAATATTTCTGAATTTATGTGTCCGATTTAAAACCAATAGCGTGTTATAATGTATCACTTTATTCATTTAGTCTAAATGGTTCATTTATGGGTGGAATTGGTTCAGGACGACGTTTTCAGAATCGTCGAGGCCCTAACTTAGAGGAAGTACCTCAACTCGATGTTCGAGTGCTAAAACGGAATGGGTTATTTGATCTAAGTGCCTCAAATGGTTTAATTAAGTGGGCAAACTTAGGGCTCTCAGAATGCGCTTTAATCCATATTTTCCAAAATAATAACTTGGACAGTTATTAGAACACTAGCTGCCATTGCTATGGCCTCACTCCTTTGCAATGTATGAGCAGCTGTTGCG
>Ga0209815_1002833_pt1 | contig 10254 bp, 12 predicted proteins | sample CoawatmetaG00DNA_FD_187507 | JGI IMG/M metagenome (GOLD analysis project Ga0209815, IMG submission 187507) | Marine microbial communities from the West Antarctic Peninsula - Coastal water metaG002-DNA (SPAdes) (version 2) | ecosystem: Environmental > Aquatic > Marine > Coastal ...
GGCTTGATGAAATTTATCACCAGACTATTATTTTACAAGACCCCTTTAGCAAAGTTGAGGGGCTTAATAATGTGAAGGCTCACTTTAGTAAAATGATGGAAAATGTTAGTTATTGCCGCTTCGACATTATTGATATAGTGAGTAATGATGGCCAAGCATTAATTACTTGGACAATGAGGTTTGCTCACCCCAAGTTAAATAACCATAAAGAAATTGTAGTGGATGGCGTGAGTGACATTAAATTTAATGAGCGCATCACTCACCACAGAGATTACTTTGACGTGGGAAGTATGTTTTACGAACATGTGCCTGTGCTTAAAAGTGTCATTAAAATTCTTAAAAAAAGGCTTTCTGTATGAAACGTATCTTAATTACAGGGGCAAGTTCGGGTATTGGTATGTACCTTGCCAATGGTTACTTAGCAGCTGGGTGGCATGTGATTGCCTGTGGTAGATCCTTAAGTAAGCTGGAAGGAGCCATTTCATCTGTGCATCCAGAACTAACGCTATGTACGTTTGATATCAATAGCCAAAGCGAAGTAATTGAGGCCCTTAAACCATTTACATCACTTGATAGTGTCATTTTAAATGCAGGAACATGCGAATATATGGATGAACCACTGTTATTTGATAGTTCACTATTTAAGCGAGTTATCGAAACTAACGTGATAGGCACTGGGTATTGCCTAGAAGGTGTAATAGGCAATATAAAACAAGGGGGACAGTTAGCTATCGTGAGCTCTTCTGTTACGCTGCTGCCGCTTACTCGTTCGGAGGCCTACGGTGCTTCAAAAGCTGCGCTAGATTATTTAACCCGCACACTAGCCATAGACCTCAGCCCAAAGGGGATTGCTGTTTCACTTATTCGCCCAGGATTTGTTGATACTGCTTTAACTCAAAAGAACACATTTTCTATGCCTGGCATTATCACTGGTAAACAGGCCTGTAAATACATCATGCAGGGGCTTGAAAAACGCAAGTTAGAGATCAATTTTCCTAAAGCATTCTTTTTTATCATGAATATATTATCGCTTTTACCCAATGCACTTTGGCGCAGACTTGCCATTAAAATGATCAGAGCCCCAGAATGAATAGTTTAGACACCAAGCAAAAGCGCATTGCCATTATTGGTAGTGGTATTTCCGGCCAAACCTGTGGCTACTTACTGAGCAAGCAACACCATGTGACGTTATTTGAAGCAAACGCCCACTTAGGTGGGCACACAGCAACAATAGACCTTGATATAGACGATAAAACTTTGGCAGTGGATACGGGTTTTATCGTTTTCAACGATCGTACCTACCCGAACTTTATCAAGATGATGGATCAAATTGGTATTGCCAGCAAACCGACTGAGATGAGCTTTAGTGTGCAAAATAAAGCCACCGGGCTTGAGTACAATGGGCATAATTTAGATACCCTGTTTGCGCAACGACGTAATTTATTAAGGCCTCGTTTTTATTACTTTATCATAGAAATTTTGCGCTTTAATCGCTTATCTAAAAAAGCCCATCAGTCAAGCCAAAGCAATGAAGGTAGCTTGGGAGACTTTCTTGATAAACATGGCTTTAGTGATTATTTTGCGACCCATTACGTACTTGCAATGACTGCGGCTATTTGGTCCGCGTCAATCAACAGCTGTAGGGATTTTCCATTGCAGTTTTTCCTCAACTTTTTGAGCAACCATGGCCTGCTAGATATTGCTAACCGGCCTCAGTGGTATGTTATTAAAGGGGGTTCTCGTAGCTATATAGATGGGCTGACAAAATCGATTCAAAGCGTTCGCCTCAACTGCCCAGTGCAGTGGGTCAGCCGCCATCATGATCATGTTGAAATTACTAGCAATGACAGCACTGAAGTATTTGATGAAGTTATTTTTGCTTGCCACTCAGACCAAGCATTAGCACTGTTAAACGACCCAAGCCCACAAGAGTCTCAAGTACTTGGCGCTATGAAGTATCGGTCTAACGATGTGGTTCTGCACACGGATAGTACGTTGCTGCCCAAACGAAAAAAAGCCTACGCAAGTTGGAACTACTGCATAGACCCCCTAGTTGATGAGTTACCCACACTTACTTACAATATGAATATTTTACAGGGTTTAGAAACTAAGCAAGACCTTTGCGTCACGCTAAACCAAACAAAGCGTATTGATCCTAAGCATATTTTGCGCCAATTCACCTACTCACACCCTGTTTTTTCACTAGAGTCGATTGCTGCACAAAACCAACGTGACACAATTTGTGGTAGTCGCCTCACTCATTTTTGCGGTGCTTATTGGTATAACGGTTTTCATGAAGATGGGGTAAAGAGTGCATTAGATGTTTGCCTGCGTTTTGGCCTTACCTTAGACAATGTAGACGCAGCCGCCCTATCTGGCAGTTCTGATGCTTAGTCCTCATTCAACTGGCCCATCAGCCAGTAATGAAGCCATTAAAAACACATTTAAAAGTGCGTTTTATATTGGGCATGTATTTCATAAACGCTTTGCCCCTAAAGTGCATGAGTTTACCTATCCGCTATATATGAACTTTATCGACCTTGATGAAGTTGAGTTGCTTAATAAAAAATTCTGGTGGTTTTCATCTGTACGATGGGCGCCTTTGCAGCTTAAGGCGACAGATTACTTAAAGAACATGGTCTCACCTGAGAGTGATCACCACAGCGATACGGGCAAGCGCTTAAAGACAGCGGCCCTTGCTACCGCACAAACGCTAGGCGCAGATGTGAGTGGTGTAGACCGTGTGTGTGTGTTGGCACAACTGCGCTGTTTTGGTATTTATTTTAGCCCAGTGAACTTTTTCTTTTTATATGAAAATAACACAGCAAAATACCTTATTGCAGAGGTTAGTAACACGCCATGGAATAATACCCACAGCTACCTAATTGATTTATTGGACCCTGTGGCAACTGAAAAAGTTTTTCATGTCTCTCCATTTATGGATTTTGACATGGAGTACAAGTGGCAGGTAAAAGCGCCCACATCAAACACAAAAATAACCATTGAAAACTGGCGTGAGCACAGATTATTTATGGCTGTTTTTGAGGCTCAACGCTATGATATTAATACTAAGAAACTAACCGCTATATTTTTGCGCTGGCCCATCGTAACCCTAAGTATAGTTAGAGCCATTTATTGGCAGGCATTAAAATTGTACATTAAAGGCATTCGTTACGTTCCTTACCAAACAAAAACAACCGAATTACCCAAAGCAGCTTCTGGGGAATCCAATTCAAAGAGTAAACCATGACCAACACTAAAAGCACTGAGACAATGAAGAAAGCCTCATTAAGTAAACGGATCGTATTTTCATTACTCAACAAGCTAAAAGACGGACATATTTGTTTGATTGAAAATGGTAACGAAGTGATGTTTGGCAATAAAGATGCCACCATTGCGGCAACGATTACTATTCATGATTCCAAAGCCTACTCCCGTATTTTGTGGGGCGGCAGCATAGGTGCCGGTGAAGCTTATATTGAGGGGTTATGGAGTGCCGATGATCTTGTGGCCGTAATTCAACTTTTCTCCCGAAATTTGGCCACCTTAGAGCAGTACGAACAACGTTTTGGCTTCTTATTAAACATCATCAACGGATTTAAGCATCGCCTTAATCGCAATAGTAAAAAGGGTAGCCGCACTAATATTGCCGCCCATTACGACCTAAGCAACGACATGTACCGAGTCTTTTTAGACGATGCTATGCAGTACTCATCGGCTATATTCCCCCATGAGAAGGCAACTTTAGAAGAAGCCCAACAGCATAAACTTAAAACCATTTGTGAAGCGCTCAACTTAACTGAAGATGATCAGCTACTAGAAATAGGTACTGGCTGGGGCGGGTTAGCCTGCTACGCTGCCAAAAACTATGGCTGTCATGTTACCACAACCACCATTTCTGATGCACAGTTTGATCTTGCCAAACAGCGTGTGGAAGATGAAAACCTTAGCCACAAGATCACGTTACTCAAAAAAGATTACCGCGACTTAACAGGGCAATATTCTAAAATTGTATCTATAGAAATGATTGAAGCGGTAGGCCATAAATTTATGCCCACTTATTTTTCTATGATAGACAAGCTATTAAAACCCGGTGGTAAGACCCTAATTCAAGCGATCACCATGAATGATCAACGCTACGATAGCTACGTTAAGAATGTAGACTTTATTCAGCGCCATATATTCCCAGGAGGGCACTTGCCTTCTGTTAGCGTAATTTGTGACTTGCTTAAAAACAACACCAACATGTACATGAAACAATTATCAGACTATCGCATTGATTATGCACAAACGTTAAGTGCTTGGCGGGACAGTTTTTTAGAAAACCGTGAGGCCATTCAACAGTTAGGCTTTAATGACGATTTCATTCGCCTGTGGGAGTATTACTTTTGTTACTGCGAAGGCGGATTCCGCGAGTCTGCCATTGGTTTAGCCCATATTGAGCTAATTAAGAACAAGTATTAAGGTAACAATGATGAAAATGTGGACATGGTTTCAACCTGTTAGCTTTCAATTGATGTGGCTAAGCCTTATATGGGGTGGCAACGCCTGGCTGGCTATAAGTTTGGCTATTTTAGCCTTACACTTTGCACTAACTCCTAACCGCTTAGATGATTTTAAGGTGCTACCACTTGCCTTGGTTGGCTTTGCTATAGATTTATTAATAACACAGTTCGGATTTTTTAGTTTTACCGGATGGCCGATGTGGCTGTTAGTGTTATGGATGGCATTTATCCTTAACCTGGGCCACAGCATGCGCTTTTTGCGTAAGTTTAAACTCGTCTTTCTTGTTTGCTTCAGTGCTGCGGGAGGCACCTATGCGTATTGGGTGAGTTGGAAACTGGGCGCCGTTGAGTTGCCTTATGGCGCACTGACAAGTTTAACTATTGTAGCCCTTAACTGGGCTATATTTCTGCCAATATGCGTCAAGTTAGACCGCTTAATACGGGAACCTGCCCATGGGTAAGTTAAACAAACAGGCCAGTATACTGGCGTTGATATGCTTACTAGGGGTGCCTAGTAGCTATGCGATTAGTGTTCAGCCCTTATTTACCTCAGCTACCACAGTTGAAATGACTGATATGCCTGCGTTTAAGTTTGTTGGTACAGCCAAAATGAAGTGGCTTTGGTTTGAAGTTTACGAAGCGATTTTGCGCACTCCCACAGGGGTGTATCAAGTGGATCAATGGCCCCTATCACTGGATTTAACATATAAGCGAAACCTAAGTGCTGAGCAGCTAATAGAATCCACTATAAAAGATTGGCAACGTCAAAATATTAACTACAGTGCTGATTGGACAGCAAAACTAAAGTTAATTTGGCCAGATATTGCATCACAAGATCAACTTATATTGTATGTAGACGACAAAAGTATTAGCCATTTTTTCTTTAATAATCAATTTATTGGATCTATCAATGATCCTTTGTTTTCTCCTGCTTTTACAGCGATTTGGCTATCCACAAACACTATAAAACCAGCACAACGTAATCAATTAATAGGAATCAACCCATGACAACTTATAACCCGTTCATACGCTTATTTTCGCGTTTATCTGTGACTATTTGTTTAGGCTTATTTTTAGTCGGATGCAGCGCCACTATCTCAGATTATAAATCCACCACACCCGAATTTGACATGAAGACGTTTTTTGATGGAAAACTGGCTGCCTATGGAATGGTGCAAAATCGCAATGGCGAAGTAATCAGACGCTTTCGGGCTGATTTAATCGGTTCATGGGAGGGTAATAAAGGCCTTCTTGAAGAAGACTTTTTTTATGATGATGGTGAAACCCAGCGCAGAGTATGGAACCTTGTAAAGCATGGTAATAATCAATACAGCGGTGTGGCATCAGACTCAGTGGGCGAAGCTACAGGTGAAAGCCAAGGCTTTGCCTTTAATTGGCGCTATACGTTAGCCATCGAAGTAGATGGAACGACGTGGGACATTGACTTGAATGATTGGATTTATCAACTTGATGATTCACGTTTAATTAACCAAACTGAAATGACAAAATGGGGATTCAATGTTGGTCAGATAACCCTAATTATAGAAAAAATTGAGTAGGTAGCGATGAACCAACCGCTTGCAATCATCTGGTTTCGCCAAGACTTACGCACACTAGACAACCCAGCGTTAACAGCGGCATGTAAAGCAGACAATGTGCTGCCTATTTACATACTAGATGATGAAAATGCAGGGCAGTATAAAATGGGAGGTGCTAGCCGATGGTGGCTGCATCATTCATTGAAGGCCTTGGATGTATCATTAAGCAACGCCCTAAATATTTACCATGGTGATGCAGCCACAGTTATCGCTGACTTGTGCCAGCGTTTTGCTGTGGAAACAGTTTACTGGAACCGATGTTACGAGCCCTACCATATAACCCAAAGCCAAAACATTAAAGTGCAATTATCATCCCAAGGCATTAAAGCCTGTAGCATCAATGGATCTTTGCTAAACGAGCCCTGGAAGGTGTTTAAAACAGACGGCAGCCCGTATAAAGTATTTACTCCATATCACCGTGAAGCGAGCAAAATAGATCGCCCTATCGATCTATTGCCCGTACCTACGCTCCCTATAGGATTAACCAAAGACCCTAAAGCCATTCCACTAGATACCCTAGCTTTATTACCTTTAACTAATTGGGATGCTAACTTTTATAAGCATTGGACACCCGGTGAAGCAGGTGCATCGTCGCTACTTAACCGCTTTTTGTCTGACGGCATAAACGATTATAAGGATGGTAGAGATAGGCCTGCCTTAAAGGCAATTTCTAGGTTATCTCCTCACCTTCATTTTGGAGATATATCACCACAGCAGATTATCAATGCATTGTTGAGCATAGCGGATGATCAGAACAGTGAGCACTTTAAGAGAGAAATACGTTGGCGAGAATTTTCTTATTATTTGCTATTTCATTTTCCAGGTCTGCCTAACCAAAACTTAAAGGCCAACTTTGACCATTTTCCATGGGAAAATAATCCAGCTTGGCTAAAGCGTTGGCAACACGGTTTAACAGGTTACCCTTTGGTTGATGCAGGTATGCGAGAACTCTGGCAAACAGGGTATATGCACAACCGCGTACGTATGGTTGTCGCATCCTTTCTTATCAAAAACCTATTGGTTGACTGGCGCCTAGGGGCCAGTTGGTTTTGGGATTGCCTCGTGGATGCAGACTTAGCCAGCAACAGTGCAAGCTGGCAGTGGGTCGCTGGGTGCGGCACAGATGCATCACCCTATTTCAGGGTATTCAACCCCATCATACAAGGCGAAAAATTTGACCCCAAAGGAGAATATACCAAGCTCTATCTGCCTGAGCTCAAAGAGCTACCTGATAAATATCTATACCGCCCTTGGGAGGCCCCTGCAGAAGTGTTAAGCCAAGCCAATATTACCCTAGGTGAAACTTACCCTCACCCCATTGTGCAAATCAAAGAATCTCGTGAACGAGCCTTGGAGGCCTATGGCACTACTCGGAACGTTTAGCTGCCATAGTTTTTTTGCACCAGCCTGTTTGCCCATTTTCCCTGGTGCTCTGTGTCACAGTTTTGTTCTGTGTCATAACAAACATGCGCGGTAACATTGTTTACCGCAATGTTAATAGTGGAAAGCTTCAACTGAATAAGATGAGCAAGTTCAGTTTTAGTGTTTTGTGACATGAACCAAGAAAGGTTTTCATTAGTGTCAAAAACACACACCACCTGCAGGCTTTTGGGGAAGTTCGAATAATTAACCAAGTGCGTTAACCACTGAAAGCCATTAATATCCTTCAATGCAACTTCGCAGACCTCAGTCAGTACATGCCTAAGTTGGTTATCCAATTTTTTATCAGTTTTACGCATGAATCAACTCTAACCTAATGCTAAGCCTAGGCGTGGGCATATGTGGATTATTTCCAGCCTTGCAACCACTGGCTAGTGTCTTTTAAATCTTGCCATTGAATAGCGGCCTCACACTTGGACATCACCGCTTCAATAGAACAAAAGGTGACTAATTCCTCGTCAAATTTTACGACTGTTACAGTAAAGTGCTTTTCCTTATTTTTAGGGTTCACGGCTGTCCACTTGCTATTGAGCAGTTTTTTTGGGTTAATTTGATTCATTAATCATTCCTTTTGTTTAAACAACCCATGATCTGAACACTTGGCAACATAAGCCGATCAATTTAGGCATATCATGCTGCATCGAACGTTTATTGTCACCTATTTTAAACTGATAAAATGTTAAGTTCCAAGCCATATAAGAGCGCCCACTATACCGCCTTAAACGATGGCATTATTAAACTCGTGCTATAGTAAAAATTTGAGTTATTTAATGGCAATATCTGACTATCCATCCCATTTAAGCTTACCCCAGACTAACCCTGGCGTAACCACTGTGCTGGAATACCTGATCATTAAATTTCCTTACATTGATGCCCCAATATGGCAACAACGCATTGCCCGTGGCAAGGTTCATTACCACGATGGCGCATTGGTCACACCGCACTCTTTGTTTCAAGCCCAGCAGCGAATCTATTATTATAGAGAAGTTGAAAGTGAACCAATAATCCCCTTTAAGGAAGAGATTATATTTCAGGATGAGCATGTTTTAGTGGCCTATAAGCCCCATTTTTTAGCAGTCACTCCAGGAGGCATCTACGTGAATGAGTGTCTGCAACATCGGTTACGAAAAAGCACTGGTATTAACACCCTACAAGCACTGCACCGTTTGGATAGAGTCACTGCTGGTTTGGTTATATTCTCTATTAACCCAAGTACACGCCATCATTACCATAATTTATTTCAGACCCGCAAAATACATAAAACCTACCAGGCAATCGCCAATATTAGTCATAATAAAACGCTTATAGGGCAGGAGTGGGACATTAAAAATCGCATAGCGCAGGGTGAGCCTCGGTTTCGCATGCAGGTGGCCACAGGCAACGCCAATAGCCATTCGGTCATTCGATGCGTAAAACAATCTGCTAAGCAGGCGCTATTTGAATTAAACCCCATCACTGGAAAAACTCATCAATTACGTCTTCATATGCAAACACTGGGTTGGCCTATACTGAATGACAAATACTACCCACAATTGCAGCCGCTATCGAAAGATAACTATTCAGCCCCATTGCAGTTGCTGGCAAAGCAGCTTCAATTTATTGATCCAATGACAAAGTTATCAAGGCGCTTCGATTGTGGCCTTAGCCTATCACTCACTAATTAACGCGCTTTAAGAATAATGCCTAATAGGCCCGCTAAATACTTTATAGACCGCTAGATTGAGGCATTATTCGAGCATATACTGGCTACCGTAATTTTCTGTGTGAAGCAGCGCTTAGTTTAATCAACCCAGAACCCTAGCCCATGTCTACTTTAAGGTATCTTTCAAACTACTCTCAGCAAGTTAAAGACCAAGCCCTGCGACTGATTGAGCAGGATAACCTGTCAGATTATTTACTGAATAAGTACCCCACAACCCATCAGTTTGTGAATGACAAATCTTTACGAGAGTATGCAGTATCAATCAAAAACCAATATATTAAAAAGTCTGCACCGTTAAGTCAGGTGATGTATGACCCTAAGATTCACGTGATTAATAATGCCCTTGGGTTACACACCTTTGTATCTCGGGTTCAGGGGAATAAACTGAAGAGTAAAAACGAAATCAGGATTAGTGATGTTTTTAGGAAATCCCCAGAAGCGTTTCTGAAGATGATTGTTGTGCATGAGCTGGCCCACTTAAAAGAAAAGGACCATAACAAAGCTTTTTATAAACTTTGCTGTCATATGGCTAGTGACTATCATCAGCTTGAATTTGATATGCGCCTGTATTTAACTCAATTAGCATTGCATGGCGAAATATACTGAGACCAATTGCTAGCTCAAAGCGGCCTTATACTGGGTTAGTTCATGGTCCATTCTCACACTTCATTTTATATGAAAGAAGCCGTTTTCGTTGTCAGTTTATTTTTCAAATAACAAGAAAATCATCTCTTTAATGGAGGCATCATTAAACCTAGCCTACCTATTAAAACCCTTCATCTTCACTAAAAACATTCACTGTAACATCGCCATTAATACTTTCAGAAACGAGGAAATTTATGGGTTTACAACATACTTGGCAATCTTCAATGTACTGTTGTTCGGCGTCAGATGAATCTATTAAAACGTCAATCGTCTCACCACAGTAGGGGCATCCTATAGATTGCTCAGTTAATTGGTTCAATTGTTATCATCTCCCATCGGTGTCAAAAATAATCTTTCTTCAAAA
>Ga0209815_1002835_pt1 | contig 10249 bp, 9 predicted proteins | sample CoawatmetaG00DNA_FD_187507 | JGI IMG/M metagenome (GOLD analysis project Ga0209815, IMG submission 187507) | Marine microbial communities from the West Antarctic Peninsula - Coastal water metaG002-DNA (SPAdes) (version 2) | ecosystem: Environmental > Aquatic > Marine > Coastal ...
AAGTACGATGAGCGCAGGTCTAGCCTGGGTTGATTAAGCGGACGTGGTGAAATTGGTAGACACGCTGGATTTAGGTTCCAGTGCCGCAAGGTGTGAGAGTTCGAGTCTCTCCGTCCGCACCATTTATTTATATAACTTGATGATATATAAAGACTTATTTCATAAGTCTGTTTCTGATACCCTCAAATATACCCTAAACCATTTTGGTTTTCCCCTGATATTTTAAATTGCCCTCGCAAGATGCATTAACGTGCACAATTTTTAATTGTGTTTGTAAAGGTATCCATCAAGCGAAGCGCGATAGCAGTACGCATCTGTAGGCAGAAGAGTTAGGCAAACCAGTGTTTGGTTGTACTCATCCCCTAGCTCTATTGTCAGCAGCGTATAGGGGGGTGGCAAGCTCACCAGGCGAAAAAATTAGTAAGACACCCCTATCAATAAATACGACTAGTTTTTCATATAGCTAGGTGTGTACTTACTTGTACGCTGTTAGGATTGGTGTAGAGGTATGTATGCTTGGCCTGAAATGCTGACCCCTGAAAGGGAACTAGGGGGATAAGACCTGATGACATTCCGCCATGTGTGGCAAGCTCTTTAGTGGTGAGCTATAGTGATAAGCTTAACGATTTACTCATGGTATATTTCATTTTGGTTTATGAACCTCTCTGGAGAAGTCCAGGGGGGCTGCCCGACATACAGTGCGTAACACCTATATACCGGACCTGTGCCAATTTTTTAAAATATCCTATAGAATTTTATTGTACGCTGGTTGCAGTGTTTTTTCTGGATCGTCAGGCTAAGGAACTGGTTGCGACAGGGCCCCATATATTGGTGCAGCAGTTAAAATTAACGACACTGAACTTTTAGGATTAGACGTAGGTGCACCCATTGATGAACAATAAAAGTGTTTGAATAAACTGATAGACAGCTCCAGTAGAGTCAGAATTAGTTCACTGGGAGGAGGTAAGGTTGGCCTCGATTTTTATCGTAACAAAAATGATAATGTGCTGATGTGCATAGGTTGTATGTACAAAGGGACTGATAACACGTATTTTATTGACTATACTTATGAATAATTTAACATGGTTTAGAAATAGAGTTTTATCATATTAAATCTGGAGAGATTTATGCCGTATGCAAAGTATCAGAGGAGAGTTCACAGTGACAGCTAATTTATTACTATCGCTAACTGTTCTATTAATTACTGTAGGACAAATTTTTATTAAATTTGGAATAAATGTGCTGCCTATCAATAACAAGGATGCGAATCTGTTAGAGATTTTACTTAATGCATTTAGTTCCGTACAGATAATCCTTGGAATATTTTTTGCAGGCTTGGCGTCTATAACGTGGGTATTAGCACTTACTAAGGTGGAGCTGTCATATGCATACCCTTTCATGATGCTTCCGGTGGTATTAGTCACGATAGTATCGTTAGTTCTATTTAATGAAAGTATTGATCAGATTAGATGGATAGGAATGCTGTTAATTATAATTGGTTTTTGGTTTTTTAGTAGATAAAATATAGAAGGTATTTGATGAGCTCACCTATTGTAGACTCTAAGAAGACAGTTTTTAATAAAGCACTTATAGCGTTTCATAAAAAAACAGCACACACTGTCAGGATAAGGTTTTTAATTGAGAAATTTTCGGCATTGATTGAAGGCGTACACACTGACTGTATCATGAGGGATCTTAAGTGTTTAGATGTTGGGTGTGGAGATATGACTCTGGCAGAGGGGATTGGAAAACAACTGCAATACACTAGCTGGACATGTGCCGATATTCATGAGCTTCCTAGCGACCTAACAGAAGTAGAAAAGTGGCAAAAATATATTCAATTTAATGGTGTCGAGTTAGATTTTAACGATAATTATTTTGATATTGTTGTAATGAGCGATATGCTACATCATGCTACAGAAAATGAGGCTGATGGACTTTTACGGGAGGCGGCTAGAGTTGGTAGATATATCCTTATAAAGGACAATTTTGAATACTCTATTTATTCAAGATCCATACTTAGGGTTTTAGACTTTCTGGGAAATTATGGATATGGTATTTCAGTACCTAAAAAATACTACTCGCCGTCGAGTTTCTCTTCCAAAATTAAAGCTGCAAATATGAAAATAATAAAGATGGATACAAACATTGATTTCTATTCTAGAATGTCTATTTTAGGTAAGGCGATCCTCCCTCATTGGCAGTTTATAGCATTGTTGAAAGGGCCGAAATTATGAGTGAATCAAAGTTGACTTTGGTTATCCCTTTGTTTAATGAGCAAGAGTCTATTCCTTTTGTTATCCCAGAGATTTTAGAATTTTGCAAAGATGTGTATAACATAGTTATAGTAAATGATGGTTCTACTGATAATAGTAAAAAATTATTGCAAGAGTACACAAAGCAAATAACAGATTGTACAAATGTCGTCAGTATTATTGATCATGATTTTAACAAAGGGTATGGTGCTGCAATTAAATCGGGGATAAAGAAAGCTCATACTGAGTATGTGGTAACTTTAGATGCTGACGGGCAGCACGTTTTAGATGATGTAAGTCGTATGCTTGACTATATATCAGAAAATAAAACTGATTTATTAATTGGTTCGAGAAATAATATTGGCGGTTCTTATACTAGGCGTTTTGGGAAATGGATAATTAGAAGCCTTACAAAGCTCATGATTAGACTTGATATTCAAGATTTAAATTCAGGCTTGAAAATGTATAAAAGAGAAGAGATTGTTAAAATTTTGGATCATTGCCCTGACGGGATGTCCTTTAGTGATTCTATAGTTATAGTATCATTGATTAATGAGTATAGAGTTTCAGAAATTTGTATTAATATAAATCCCAGGGAAAGTGGAAAAAGTAAAGTAAATTTGAATGTATTTTTTGAAACAATCATGTCTATTATTATGATAATAATTCTCAATAACCCTCTACGTTTTTTTATACCGGTATCCATTATATTATTTATGTTGGGCGTTACATGGGGCGGATACTTTATTGCTATAAATCAAGGTGTATCAGTAGCAACTAGTCTTTTGTTGATGCTATCGGCCATAACTTTTACAACGGGTTTAATAAGTCAGCAAATTTCTCAAATATGGCGCTATATAATTAAGAGTAATCAAAAAACGTGATACATATATTAGAAACGACCAAACTGATGTGTAGACAAAAGTTTTTGAAAACTTTCTCTATTGTTGTTGTTTTGTTTTTAATGTTTTTTAATTATTCTAACTCATTTATATCAAGATATGATGTGGGTAATAACTTAGATGATAAAACGGTAATATTGTTAAGCTCGCAATACAATTTTTTTACAGCAGGTAAATATGGAGATGCTTTCGAAAATATTTTTTATAAATGCAGTACTGAATCAAAAAACAGTAACTTGTGTATTGAGAGGTACTCATACAGAGCTAATACATTAGGTAATTATTTGTTACCTGGAATGTTGATGAACTCTATGGTCGATATTAATAGTAATAATTTTAATGAATCACTATCCAAAGCTTTTTTTATTGGATTTAGTGCCGTATTAGCAATAGTATTTTCTTATATTTTGTTTGTAATGTATAGGATGAATACACACGCTTCTCTATTTGTACTAGTATCATTTATGATTGTATCTTTCGCAAACCCTTATTTGGGCTTGGGTGCTATTAATTTTTCAAAGATATCAACTGTATTTTTTTCATCGTTAGGCGATGGTTATTTGCCGATGATATATGTGCCCAGGGGGGCGGTATCGTATTTACTTGTACCACTAATTTTATCTATTGTTTATAAGCATAATAAGTTATTAGTTTTTACTCTTTTACTAAGCGGAGTAATTCACCTTGGCTATTCAGTTATCTTTACCTGTATCGCTTTAATTTCAAGTATTTTTAATGCTATCCTCGTCAAGGATAATAAAAAAATAATAGCTCCTCTTTTTGGTCTTTTAATATCCCTAATAGTAATGTTTAAAACGCAATCTATACATAACACAGACTCGATTATAAGCCTAAATATTGCGAACATAAGTTTTAATGATTTAAAACTTTCTATAAGTTATGTTTATTTTTCTTTTTATTCAATTTTGTTTCTATCTTTATTTATGATTATAAATAAACCTATTATAAAATATATAGTACTAATTCTGGTGATTAGCGGGTTAATTGAAACATTATCAATATTTCATCAAATTGGGGTTCTAGCAAGTGATAACATTTCGCAGAGGATGATGGGTAGCTTTTCATATGTACATGTTTCAATGTTTATGGTTTTATTAACTTACATCATTAAAAGCATTAAAGTGAATTATCAAAAAAAGCAATTAGTGGTACTGGCATTTGTATTTTTTTGGATATTAAACTTAAATTTTGGCTATGTACAAAATAAGCTATCATCAAAATTTAATTTCATCACATATAGTAAAAAATTCAATAATTCAGTTGAAAAAACATATAAAATTAAATCAGATATAACTCTATTTCTTGATAAAAGATCAACACACTCAGACAATCCACTTTGGCTGACACCAGATAATAATTCTATTGATTTAGATAAAATTAAAAAAATGGAAATTTCAGATCTTAATGTTGATAATGAGTTTCTTGTATTTCTTTATATTTACGTTAACTCTGAAAAATAATACTCTGATAATAACTTTATTGTATTTTTTACACGTGGTGTCTAAAACTAATCCATTAGACCACGTCAGTTTAAGTGGTAACGGAGCAAGACAAATCCTTCAATATATAAAGAATATTATTCCTGAATAACATTCGTCCACCTACAGCAATTGGTGGGATGTCACCTCGGCAACTGCTGCCTCCTACTTTTAATTGACGTTAACAATGGGGCGGGGAATTACAACCAAATAAAGCGGAGGCAAGTGTCAACTTGTCTCTTATACCGTGGCCAGTTTTACTTGACCATAGTATTCAGGCTAACGTATGCCACTACAAAACATTTCAGAGGCCACGGCAGTCGAGTGCAGGGCTAGCTAGCGTGTTCTACGGTCGTTGGCTAAATAGACTCAGCTAACGTCTTCTAGGCATCCACAGGAGGGAGAGGGAGGTATTAATTATAGTAAACCCGATGCTATTGGCTCGGTAACAATGTCTGTTTATATCAGCGTGACCATTAATAAATAGTACGGACAGACAGGACACCCCCTTTAGGGCAATCCGTCTTCCGTTTGAGCAGGTTAAGCAGGTAGCAGGTGCTTAAAAAATCCATATATACACACAGAATAGTAATAGTTTATTTTACTTGCTCAACTTGCTTAACCTGCTATATGTCAATTTAATGCATATAAATCAACGATATACGGTGAATTATCTTTAGCAGGTTGAGTAGCACGTAGCAGGTTGAACCTGCTAACATCCCTTTATCCAGTCAAAACTTCCGATTTCAGACTCAAAATGCTGCCTTAATTGATCGAGTCCAGGAAAATCATAAACCCTGTTAGCGTTACCACTCGTACCGAGATTTGGGACAACCTTCCGAAGATATTTCCCCAATGCAACGCTAGAGACAGGCTTACTCACCCGATGATCGTTTATATGCTGATTGCATGACCTAATGCAGTAGGCCCGACTAAAACTGTTGAATGATTGGGTCAGTTGACAGCCAGTGTTTAGATGCCCGTAAAGCTGGCCCTCAAGTAAACAATCCATCCACCATCTACCCATGCCTGAAAGTGAATGTACTTTTTGCTCGTCTAACCCCGCTGTGGTCGGTGCTTGTCTCAATTCGATGTTATCAGGTATCTGGTAATGCATCAGGTAGTAAAGCAAAGCTTCTCTACCGCCAGAGCCCATATGTTCATCGATGGCCTTGAAGTAAGCATAATCGCCTTTGTAGGTGTCAGCTATGTCAAGTACGAACCACCTTCGCTCATCACCGCTAGCTGGCACGACATAGTCATTATTGGTGGTGAGTACAATTCTCATAAAGCTATCCATGGAGACTGAATCAATACCTTTACGCTCAATGGTTATTTTGGGTTCAGTAACAAGATTCTTAAGCACTCCCTCCGCTTTTGTGTCGCCGTTCCAGTAAGCCTCGTCAGCCCCCAGTAAAAGCAAGTGAGACAGGTGTGCATTAAATTTGCCAACAATATGCTCACCGTTAGCGACCTCCATAAAGTGGCTGCCGAATAGTGAACCAAATTGCTGTAGAAATTTACCTTTACCAGTCCCTTTTAACCCGCGAATAATGACAGCAACTCCAACTTTCTCTTCTGGCGTCTGAACCAGGTGGGCCATCCAAGCTATGAGGTATTGAAAATTAGCCGAGTCATTCTTGCAGATAACTGTCTCTATGAAGCTTAAAAAGAGCGCTGGATCACCTTCTATCGCCTCAACACCCAACCCTTTGTACAAGTTGAAATAGCCAGGTTGAGCTCCTCCTGGATGAAACAACAGCCCCTTATACTCCCTCCTATCCTGATGAGATATCCAAAAATCCCATCTATCCATTAAAGTCCTGCCAACCAGAACTCGTGGCTTATTACGTTCGAGTAAAGCAAAGCCTTGCAGGCCTAACAGTGATATCCCATCGCCTTCATTATTAGCCTGTGATTCTTTGAGAATTTTCACTTTATTCCCAACGGAAATGACCCCATACACCTTGTTCATCTCCAAGAGGACTTGGTCTTCATAGCTTGTAGTCAGCAGGCTTGCTCCGACCGCAGTAGACATCTCCTGCAAAGTTTTTATTGTCAACACACGGTCTGCCGTACAGGTGTTAAATGTAGACCACTTATATTCACACTCTTTTTTGTCGTTGTAACTATCGGATGTTTGACTCCATTGATCCCATAGGTCGAGCCCACACTCTCTGCCATTTGTTTCGTGATGTATAGCCATGCCAACTTTTATCCAATCATTATAGTCACTGGCATCAATGCTTTTTAACAGACCTTGTATGGTGGATAAGTCAGACTTAAATGCAGCTGTTGCAGGTATAAACTGTTGTGCTGCTGGCTTTTTTGGAGCGACTGGTTGATTGTTCTTGGCATGTAAGGAAATGCCTTCAACATCTATAACCGCAGAGGTGTCAAAGTTATAAAATTCAAAGTCATTAACATGCTCTTCTGGAACACGTGGAAAGTACCACGCCTGTGACCAGCAAGAGTTCTCGCTGACGTTGTTCAAAAAAACACTGCTGCTATGTAGTAGCTGGATGATGTGATCAACTACGGCCACCAGATCACGTTTGCTCTCCAATGTTACTGGTATGACTACTCGATACCTATTCCCTTTGATATTGTGAGAGTGGCTGGTATAGATCAGATGCTGAATGTCGTGCTTCTTCAGGGCATTGTGTATTAATTCAGGTGGTGGTGCACCTTCGGTAATTTCACCAGTAAGAATATCAATTGTAGAGTCACCATCCAATATGACTGCATCAGCGGATTGGAGGTATCTATCACCACGTTGGGTGGCGTTACCTCTTAGGAAATACGAACCATCCTTTGTGCCAATCTCCGCCCGACTAAACATGTCTACCCAAGCCTCAAAAGACTGGGTAATGGGCTTCAATACGGTGCTGGTCACGTCTTTGGAACAGATAGATAGAGTGAATGAATCCGTGTTATCATTATTAGGTAGTGTGTTTGAAATGTCCTGTTCTGGCTTGGCGGCTTGCAGGGCATTTTTTATGGGTGCGTTCATTTGCTCACCTCATCACGTTGAGCGATTCGGCTATCAATCCAGTCTTGAACTTCAGACTCAACCCAGGCACTGGATCGTTCTGAAAGCTTGAGGGGTTTAGGAAAATCACCGCTCTGCGCAAGCGAGTAAAGGTGAGATCGTGATAAGCCTGTTTTTTCCCTGACTTCCGGCATTTTTAGTAAATTTTTCATTAATGTTTTCCTTATAAAGCGTGTGTATCGTTTGCGTGCAGAAAACTGATTTCTCTGCATCGATTGCAACTATTACATTGATACTTAAAGGAAAAAATTGGTCAAAAAGGTCGAATTTAGAGTAATTGTCTGACCATTCTGAAACGCTGCTAAATTGGGGAGCAGAGCCTAAGTGGTCAAGTTTACATTTTGGATCTTTGACCAGATTTAAATGTAATTATTTTTTGAATTCTGAAAAAGTGCTTTAATCCCGCACTAAAAAGCTTTTGATCAATAGTTTGTAGTTTCTTCCATACGTCGTCCTTTTTCATATTACTGATGGCGTATGGGTCCTTATCTTTCATCCATTCTATAAATGCCATTTCTCTTTTAGCTTGTATGTTTTCTTTACGTGTTGTGTCACCTTTAATAGTGTCGGCAATGGTTTCTAAATCACAGGTTCGAATAAAAATGTGCTTTAAATCGATGTCCCTAAAACTGGAAGGGAGTGTGAGGCTTTGTCCTTCTGCGTGCATATGATATAAGTGATCGGTTTGCTGATATTCAATTAGTTCATCAAATCCATCTATATCGTTAAAAAGATCAATTTCGTTTAAAACTCCCTTGAATAGCTTATCAAATTGATCAATCTTGATAATCGGGAGCATCTCTCCTCTCATAAATATCATAAGCTTTATTTCTTCATGAAGCCTTCTCTCGTAGGGAGGCTCTTCAATATCGTCATAGCCCCAGCGAATCATGCGTACATATTTATCGCTTTGATTGGCAGCGTAAAAATGAACGTTTTTTCTTATGCCTTCGATAAAGATATTTTTAAGTTGTTCATGAGATTTGGCGTATTTTTCCTCGACACCTGAAAAAGGAACCAGATCAAAAAACGTGTTTACTTTTCTAGTCATGGTTTTTTAGTACATCCAAATAGTCAGCCCACTCTTGCATCATAGTTGTTCTTTCAGGCAATAGTTCAGCTTTGTTGTAGGTAGCTCTTATGCGGTCTTTGTCAGCATGGGCTAGTTGTAATTCAATAGCATCACGATCATAACGTTGTTCGTTTAGAAATGTAGAGACAGTGTGGCGTATCCCATGTGACGTTATAAAGCCTCTACCAAATGCTTGCCCAGTATCTTCATCAATCACCTTTGTTAAAGCAATATTTAAAGTGTTCTCACTCATTGACTTATCTTTGTCGCCATACCCAGAATGAAATACAAACACGTTGTTACCTGTTAAAGCCTTAAGGTTTTTAAAGATACTTACTGCCTGTTTAGGTAAAGGTAGCCTGTGATCTCTATTGGCTTTCATTTCTTCTTTTGGTATCGATATCAGCGAATTATTAAGGTCAACGTATGTCCATCTTAAATGCCGAATATTGTATGGTCTTAAAACGAGTAGTGGCATTAACTGCAAAGCATACTTAACACCAATTTGACCATGGTATTTATCGATACCGCGTAACAACTTAGCTAAATCCTTTTCATTAGTTATGTGGCTAAAGTTTTTTTGAGCAGCGGGTTTCGGTAGAAGATCATTGATTGTAGCTGCGGGATTGTTCTGAATCAGCTGTAAACTAAGCAGATAATTAAACGTTTGACGACAGTAACTACCGAGGTCTCTGGCTAGGGGGCGATGCCCTTTGCTAGCAACTGGCTTCAAAATGTTTAACAAATCCACGGCTGTTATTTCATCGACATTTTTCTTGTCTAAAGCAGGGAATAGATGCTTATTCATCTTAAGGAGCTTTTTCTTAACAGTTGCTTCCTTTATTTCACTCACTTTTATCGCTTCTTTTGCGTAGTAGCTGAACGGTTTTAATTTGGCTGTTTCAGATTTATTTTTTCTAGGATCTTCACCTAACTCGACTTTTTTCCTAGCTTCTTCATGAGCTTTTCTTGCTGAAGATAATCCTAAGCTCGGGTATTTACCGAAGGTAAGTGTGATTGATTTGCTATCAAATTTGAAATTATAGCGCCATGACTTACTCCCGGCTTTTGTAATGTAAAGGTACAAGCCGCCGCCGTCAGCTAGTTTGTATGGTGTTTCCTTGGGTTTTGCATTTTTTACTTTGGCATCTGTTAGCTTTCGTTGCATTTAAAGTTGTCCTGTAGCATCCAATACCCTAAACGATACCCTAAACGATACCCTAAACGATACCCTAAAATACCCTGGATTTCAACGGATATTACTGGATTCTACTGGACGATAAATTAAATAAAACAGTTATAAAACATACGGTTAGGGATGTCTCTGGACTACACTTCGTCTTTCTCCGTCCGCACCACCTTTCCTTGGGAAACCTCCTGAGACCCCTATGACATATGCATTCCATCAATTCTACTTGTGGGTGTGTAAACCAAATGAACGACCATCTTTGTTCCTATATTTTCCTTCG
>Ga0209815_1002837_pt1 | contig 10239 bp, 10 predicted proteins | sample CoawatmetaG00DNA_FD_187507 | JGI IMG/M metagenome (GOLD analysis project Ga0209815, IMG submission 187507) | Marine microbial communities from the West Antarctic Peninsula - Coastal water metaG002-DNA (SPAdes) (version 2) | ecosystem: Environmental > Aquatic > Marine > Coastal ...
GAAGAACAACAAGGCCTTGCAGATAGTAATCAGACAAAAGAGATAGATAAGTTTGCAGAACCTATCTTTGACAAGACAGACTTTGGTGAGGGTTGGACAGTATGACATTAAGAGATGTATTTATAACTATCCCACCAATGTGGACAGATATGGGAACATGGGCTTATTCTGGTGAAAAAGAAATAGAACCAGACGGTAATAATGCTAAGATGTGGCACTATCTGATAGCACCAGATGGGACTAAAATTGATATCAATCAATACTTTGGGCCGTATTATATACCCAATAACTCTGAGATAGAAGATTTAATAACAGAATTGCCAGAAGTGAGAAGGCATCTTGGAGAAATATAAATTAATTATAATACTCCTTCTAATAGAAATAGCTTTACATATATTAGAAGTTATTATCGATATAAGTCAATATGTCTCTTGACATTTAACACACATACTGGTATAGTCTTAATATGAACTTTTATACAAACGTGCTCCAATGGGGCAACCAACTTTTTGTGCGAGCTGTTGTCAACGGTGAACGTCAAAACTTCAAAGTCAAATATCGTCCAACACTATACTCTCCTGTGCCTGGCAAAGAGACAGGGTATAAAACGCTGGACGGTGTTTCTGTATTGCCCACTGAATTTGATTCTATCAAGGAAGCAAAGGATTGGGTTAGTAGTCACAAGAATCAACCTGAGCTGGTGTATGGTAACACACAGTTTGCATATAACTATATCGCTGACACTTACAAGGGTGATGTTAAATGGGATTTAGATAAACTTCTAATGGTCACGATTGATATTGAGGTGCAGTGTGAGAATGGATTTCCTTCACCTACTGAGGCAGAAGAAGAGATGCTCTCAATCACAATCAAGAATCACCAGAACAAAAAGATTGTGGTGTGGGGTATTGGTAAATTTGAAACAGATCGTGAAGATGTAACTTACATTGAGTGCGAGAGTGAAGTCCATCTGTTCAAAGAGTTTCTTATATTCTGGGAGAAGCATCAGCCAGACATTATCACGGGCTGGAATACAGAGTTCTTTGACATCCCCTATCTCTGCAATCGTATCATCAAACTATTTGGTGAGGATGAGCTGAAACGTCTATCTCCTTGGGGTAGTGTCCAAGAAAGAGAAGTGTTTAAGATGGGACGCAATCACCAGACATATAACATACAAGGTGTTGCTGCTCTAGATTATTTTGACCTGTATCGTAAGTTTACCTATCAAGCACAAGAGTCCTATCGCCTTGACCATATTGCGAAGGTAGAACTGGGTGAGAGTAAAGATGGCAATCCCTATGACACATTTAGTGAATGGTATCAAAAAGATTTCCAATCGTTTATCGAATACAATATTCAAGACGTTGAGATTGTTGACAAGCTTGAAGATAAGATGAAACTGATTGAACTATGCTTAACTATGGCCTATGACGGTAAGGTTAATCACGTAGATGTTCTTGGTTCTGTTCGTTATTGGGATGTTCTTATATACAATTATCTAAGAGAAAGAAACATAGTCATACCACAAAAGAGAAACGCTAAGAAAGCAGAACAGTTTGAGGGTGCATATGTAAAAGACCCACAGGTAGGTATGCACAAATGGATTATGTCTTTTGACCTTAACTCTTTGTATCCTCACCTTATAATGCAATACAATATATCACCAGAGACATTGCTGCCCAGTAATAAACAAGAGGGGTTGGTTGATAAGATTCTGGATGGTAAAGTTAGAAATGACACTGAATACAGCATGACGCCAAACGGTGCATTTTTTAGGAAGGACAAACGAGGTTTCCTTCCAGAGATTATGGAGAATATGTATAATGATCGTGTCAAATATAAAAAGCTTATGTTACAAGCTCAACAGGAGTATGAGGACACTAAGAAACCAAGCCTTCTCAAGGATATCTCACGGTATAACAACATTCAAATGGCAAAAAAGATATCCCTTAATAGTGCGTATGGTGCTATTGGGAATAATTGGTTTAGGTATTTCGATCTTATGGTCGCTACAGCAATTACTTCTAGCGGTCAGTTATCTATACGATGGATTGAGAAGGCTCTTAACATCTATCTCAACAAGATTGTTGGAACTGAAGAGGAAGATTATGTTATTGCAAGTGATACGGACAGCGTATACATATCTTTTGATACGCTTGTATCTAAATCTTTTAAAGACAGAAATCCTTCTACAGAGTCCATCGTCAATTTTCTGGATAAAATTGCCACTACTAAAATTGAACCATTCATTAACAAATCTTATCAATCACTTGCTGATACTGTCGGGGCGTATGAACAAAAGATGATCATGGCCCGTGAGGTTATCGCTGACAAGGGTATATGGACTGCAAAGAAGAGATACATTCTTAATGTTCACGATAGTGAGGGTGTAAGGTATAGTGAACCCAAATTAAAAATTATGGGAATCGAAGCAGTCAAAAGCTCAACGCCTGCACCATGCAGAGAGAAAATTAAGGAAGCATTGAAGATTATAATAAACGGTGATGAAAAGATGCTAAATACCTTTATACAAGAGTTTAGGGAAGAGTTCATGACGTTATCACCAGAAGAGATTGCATTTCCTCGTAGCTGTAATGGTGTGCAGAAGTTCACAGGAGAATCCAGTTTATTTGGTAAAGGCGCTCCCATGCACGTTAAGGGTGCAATATTGTATAATCATTTGGTGAAAGAAAATAAACTGTCTGGTAAGTATCCCTACATTCAAGAGGGTGATAAGGTAAAGTTTGTGAATATGAAACAGCCTAACATCTATACATCCAGTGCATTTTCTTTTATAACTTTCTTTCCAAAGGAACTTGACATACGAGACAGAATTGACTATGAGCTACAATTTACAAAGTCATTCGTAGAACCGATACGATTTATTACTGAGAAGATGAATTGGTTGATTGACAATAGTTATGGGACACAAGGCAGTTTAGAGGACTTTTTTAGCTAAATGGCCAAATTAGTTGTTGACAAACCCTAATACGCCTGTTATTATAAAGATAATGATGATGAAAACAACGAAAGATATTACTTTATGAAATACCAAATAATTAAAAAAACAATCAAACAATATGTAGATGCTTTTTATGCAAAGATAGATTGTCAACCAGTAGGTCAACGCCTCCCTGTGACACAAGGTGATGCACTATATGGCCCAAAGGCACAAGGAATCATTGGCTCTATTCTTGATGGCCAATTTTTTGGAACTATTACTCTTGTAAAAATTTCTGATACAGAACTATATGAGTTTGAATTTGAAATGGAATCTTTAGACGGTGGCCACCGCAAGCGTTTTGTGTTTGCTTACGTTGATAATCAGTTTCCTGTTCGCGGCAAACTTTTTGACCAGTTGACTAAAAAAGAACAGAAAGCATTTTTGGAAACAGAACTTCATTTTTGTATTTATGAACCACTTACAATTTTTATGAAAGGTAAAATCTTTCGTGATTTAAATACATCAACAGATGTAAACTTTATTGAGATGCTTAATTCATACGGTAACATTCCTGTTGCAAATTACATTCGTGAGACTGTTCGTGTTGTTCCACAGATTGCTAACTCTGAGCACCAGTTGTTTGAGATGGCAGAAACTTCACCACGTTATCTTGATTTTTCAAACAAGCGCTTGATTCATGATTTGATGTTTGCTCGTATTGTATATTGTTATACACAAGACGAATATTTGTGTGGAGCAGATGATTTTAATTTAGAAGATATGTATAATGACGAAACGATTGACGTTTCTGCACTAGAAGAAAAGTGTAAAGCACACTTGAACTTTCTACGCAAGATGGCAGTTGTACGCAAAGGCATCTTTTCAAAGGGACTTTCCATGCGAGAATTTAAGATGTTGTCTTATGTTTGGTTTTATTTGCAAGATACATATAAGAAGTTTACAATTAAAGATATGGACGCATTTTACGAATCTTTCAAGAAAGCATTTGATGTTATTTCTAACAACAAAGGTAAGTATGCAGCCATTCCAGTTGACTTACCTTGGGAAGAGCGTGCCATCAATGTTCAAGATGCATTTATTAAATATTTGGGTGCGCCTGGTGATACTAAGAAAACTGTTCAAACTATAAAGTATCTGTTGCAAGAATTTGATATTGAAAAAGTTATTACTCCTCTGGACAAGAAGCGTGCTTTCACAAAATTTGAAAAGGAACAAAAGCTGTCTGAACAGAATTTTCGTTGTGCAATTGATGGAGATCGCCTATCTTGGGATGATGCTCACGCTGCACACATTGATGCGTATATCAATGGAAATCCAACTGTATATTCAAACCTTGCAATGGTACGAAAAGAATATAACATTGACATGAAAACAATGTCAGTAAACGAATATAAAGAAATGAAAGATGCTGCTTAATAAATGATTGGTAAACTTCTAGCAGACCATATAAAAAACAACGTGCCAGATAGTGAGATTGCCGTCTTGCTATCTGGCGGCGTTGACAGTTTGAGTGTCGCATTTGCAGCTGCTGACTTAGGTAAGAGTATTCATGCGTATTCGTTTAGATTGGACACTGAAACTTCATATGATTTTGAAAAGGCAAAAGAAGTAGCTCAACAGTTTGGTTGGAAATTTACTGGTGTTGTAATACCAACAGGTAATTTGATAGAAGACTTTCATAGGTTGTCTAAGTTCTGTAAAAAGAAGAGCCATTACGAATGTTGTTACCCATTCCTGTATGTCTACCCTTTAATACAAGAAAAATATGTAATTTCTGGATGGGCTGCTGATGGTTTCTACGGAATTAGTAAGAAGGCTATATTAAATTACAAACACACACAAGAGCTCTTTGATGAGTTTAGAGATAATTATTTTAGGCCTGATATGCGAGCAGGTTATAATTGGCACAAGAAAATATCTGATGAGCATGGAAAAATATTTGTTACACCATACCTTGACGATAGAGTGAAACAATTTTTCTACAGCAAGAGCTGGGATGAGTTGAACAAACCACATCAAAAGCATCATGTAAGAGATGCGTTTGCTCAATTTAAATTAGTAAAAAATGTAAAAAGGCACTTGAATTTACAGATAGAATCTGGTATAGTAAGCTTGTTTGAAACATTAATTGATAACAAAGAAATAAACTTTAAGAGAAGAACAAGAGTGATGGATATTTGTAGAGATTGGAACGTGCTAAATAATACAAATACTTTAGAGGAGTTTTTTGTATGAGTTACAAACCATATAAGTTACAGGATGTATATGATGCATCTGCACAAAATAAGTTTAGAGTCATCTCCACCTTTGCTGGTGGTGGTGGTTCTTCCACTGGTTATAGACTAGCTGGTGGTAAGGTTCTTGTCATTAATGAGTTTGTTGAAGAGGCACAGAAGACATATGCAGAGAATTATCCTGATACTGTGATACTACCGGGCGACATTAAAGAATTGTCTGGTAAAGATTTTCTAGATGCAGCAGGTGTAGTTGAGGGTGAGATTGATATATTGGACGGCTCACCACCTTGCTCAGCGTTCAGTGTGGCAGGTAAATTGTCACATAACGTATATGAAGAGGAACGGACAGATTTATTTGGTAATGTGACAATGGAAAAGGTTTCTGGTAAGCACTCTGATGGATGGGGTCAAACCAAGAATTACTCTGATGGCAAGACAGTAGAGAATATAGAAGACCTGTTCTTTGAGTTTTTGCGTGTTGCCGAAGAGATTAAACCAAAAGTAATTATTGCAGAGAATGTCAAGGGTCTTACTATAGGTGAGGCTAAGGAATACTTCAACAAGATACTCAATACGTTTGAGAAGATTGGATATGAAGTATGCGCTCAAGTGTTAGATAGTCGCTACTATGGTGTATCACAGACTAGGACAAGGGTTATATTTATCGCTGTTCGTGATGACGTTGCAGCTGCTACTGGATACAATTGTATGAACATATCTCAAATATTTCCTGAGCCAGATACAGATGTTATTCCTGTTAAAGATGTTATGGTTGACCTAGAGTATGATGATGAAGAGGTGAAGTATCTCACAGAGAAATTTACCAAGACCGCCTACTGGAAGCAGACAGGTAGTAAGATGCCTATTGACCCTGAGAAGGTTCTTACTGGTGGAGATTATCATCCCAAGGGTCATCACTTCAATCTTAAAAGATTATCACAGTATGCACCAGCTCCCACTATTACTGCTATGGGTAGTGCAGATACAACAGCTGGTGCATTTCATTGGAAAGAACCAAGGAAGTTGACATTGGGTGAATTAAAGCGTATAATGAGTTTACCTGACGATTTCATTCTTACTGGTAAGTGGAATCAAAAGGCAGAGCGGTGTGGTCGTATGGTGCCACCTCGTATGATGGAAAGAATTGCTTCGGCAGTATACACAAACGTATTGGAGAAATATAATGGCTGATTTTACATTTGCACATAGGCAAGAAGGATTTGATGATCACATTGATATGTCAATAAGAGGTTATAGTAACCTATTGGATGATGTAGTGAGTCTTTCAAGGTATTTTGTTGAGGCAGATACGAATGTAGTTGACATAGGTTGCTCTACAGGTAAACTAACTTCTCGTATACTAAAACATAATGAATCAGCGTGTCCTGATGCAAACTATGTTGGTGTAGAGGTTGCAGAAGGTTTCTTTGGTGATTTAGAAGAACGAGCAAAAGATTTGAAAGGCTACAATGTCGAGTTTATAAAAGATGACATAAGAAACTACACATTCAATAATTGCTCTCTGGTTACATCTCTATTCACTTTACAGTTCATGCCATATTCTTGTCGTAAGGATGTATTGCAGGGTATATACAATGGATTGAATGTTGGTGGTGCATTTATATTTGCAGAGAAGATTGATACAACACATAGTCGCATAGAGAACATGATAAGAACGACATATTATGAGTATAAGAGAACATCATTTGACTATGAGGATATCATGACAAAAGAACTCACACTCAAGAATATGCTGAAGCCCAACTCATGGAATGAGATAGAGGGTATGTTGAGTGATGTAGGTTTCAAGACTATACAATCATTCTGGCAGAACCATATGTTTATAGGAGCTATTGCATTAAAATGAATGATGATATAGAACAGAGTGAAATCATAGAAGTAAGCTACAGTGAAGGCTTAAAGAAGTCTGTGATTGCAGCACTACAAACGGTCTATGATCCTGAGATGGAGAGTATCAATGTATATGATCTTGGACTCATATATGAGTTGGAAGTTTCAGAAGCTGGGGATGTGGTGTGCCGCCACACACTTACGAGTATGATGTGTCCATTTGCAGATAAAATTTGTCAAGATATCACGGATGCAATCAAGAGCGTCGATGGTGTAATCAACGTAGAGCGTGAACTTGTTTTTGATCCACCATTCTCAACGGATATGGTAAGCGAAGATAGCAAGATGCTTATGGGTTTGTGGTGAAAAAACGTATACACATCAATATGCACATAATAAGAAAGAATAAAAAAACAGGAGAACGTAACCCTGTTATTACGTGCAAGACAAGCAAGAGCAACACCTACGGTCATGCTGTGTCCATTGAGGGCCCTTCTACAGTCATTTATTCCCCTGATAAACCTTTGAGTTGCGGTGCTCGTGTATGGATAGAGACAGAAGCTTCCGTAATCGTAGATGATACAATTATAAAATAAGTGTGACATAATTGCAACTTGACAAAACCTATTCCATGTGGTACTATTAGTAATAATCGAGAGAGGATGATTCGATATGACTGCTCAAAAAGATACCAAAGACTTTGAAAATTATGTACTTAATCTTGCCCTACTGTCGAAAGGTAAAGTTATGTCTGTGAATGAGAGTATTGAACTTATGAAGTCTAACGATAAGTTTGTTAATATTAAAAAATCACATCTTACTCAAGTTGCAAATGCAGTTATTCAATTGAACACTATGTTTGATGGTAAAGTTTGGGACGATGGATACAATGCAAATGATGAAGAAATACCATCACCTTTGTACGGTGTTAAATCTGCCAAATCAGACATTGTATTAATAAGTAATGGTGACACATCTGGATTTTCTATAAAGATGAATACCGATTTCGTTATCTCTAGTGCTCAAAATAAAGAAGAATTTAACGGTATATTTAATACATCAATATCAAAGTATAAAGAAGACTATCCAACAGCAGACCTTTCTTCTCTAGACCCACACATTAAATCAATTTCTGATGTAATTGGAAAGGTTGTGACTCGGCCGCTGAAACCTACTCATTTTGATAGTAAAAAAGATGGTATGCACGATGGGTTTATAGACAAATTATATGAGACAATTAAGAATACTTCTGTAGAGGATGAGAACACTCATATTAGAGAATCAACAAAAGTAATCATTAATAAATTAGAGTTGGAAATCAAAAAATTTCCTATGCTCATGAATTATATTATACATGAGGGGTTATCTTCACAATTAAAATATGATGGTAAGTTACCTTGTGCTGATTGGGTTTTATCTCCCACAGGATGTTATGACATACAATCCCCTTTCAGTAAATTTGTAACTGCCTGTGCAAAGGTCGCAAAGGTTGGAGTTAGGGGGATGTGTCATGGTGCAATGAGAACCTCTGCTAAAACTGCACTCAAACCATTCTGGAATGATATGTCAGCTGACATGGAGATGGTATATAATAAGGTAAACAAAATGGATATGTCATTGAAATGGGATGTCTCTAACAAGAAATTAAAGGAATCATATGAGAAAATAAAATAAAACACCTATATAATACACTACGTTTCCTTGCTTCGGCAATCGTTCTGATATCAGAATAGGGAATACACGCACAACGCTAATTTCAGCGGTGCAACAGGAGAAATACAATGAAGAACCGATTTATCGGAGATACCCGAATTCCATCATTCAATGATGAAAATTTTACAATTGACCTCACAAACTATTCAGAGACAGTAATGCCAGAGTTTACGGGATTTAAATTCCAGTATATCACTATTTTGGATGTCAGTCAATACACCGTTTTATGTAATTTTTACAAAGAACTGGAACAGTGGGCGCTTCGTTTCGATGATGGAGAAGAAGAAGCGAGTCAGGAGATGCAAGATTCCTATACTCGTAATGATTGGGATACTGAACAGGGCCCACCGCCACAGTTTATGGAAAATGATGATGGGGATATTGAAGCAAGTAACATAATCAATGGGCGCCGCCGTGTTTGTGGTGCGATTGAGCGTGGTGTTAAATTTATTCCCATTGCAGTGTACAAGGCAGACGGAGAACTCACTGATGAAGGAGTGTACCAGTGCCGCGTAGAAGCAGGACAGAACGCAAATGACCTAGTTGGCAGTGTACGGTCTAATAAGAAAAGTGACTACATTATGACAGGTGTAGATTTTATCAAAAGGGAGATCATCGATGGAGATAGTGATTCTGTACTAGCTTGGTTAGAAGACCGCATGAATTATAAGAAGCGGTTTATAGCAGCAAACACTCAAAAAGAAATCCTCAATAAGATTGTTGAGTGGGGGAATGCAAAGTATGACCTAACTACATTTATGGATTCCCCAATTGCAGAGAAATGGGTACAAAATAATGGTTACAAAGTGAAAGACCCTGTATCTGGACACTTTTTAGATAAAAATCTATTCATTGTGTGTGTAGATAACAAGCGATATGCAGACCGTCTTATGGCAGACGCTATTATTCCTGCGTGTCTGAAGATACAACGCACTGACCCAGTGAAAATTATCCTCTATAGCAAGAAGCGCAAACCTTCCGATATCAAGAAGAACACTAAAACCTTTGTTGAAGCAATAGAGACTGCTTATCAGAACTGCTTTAGTTTGGTAAGAGTCATGATGCCCGTCCTTGCCCCGTTCATCGAAGGTAACATTCCAGAGTATCGTCCTTGGACAATCGAAGGGTGTATTCCACAGATAAAGGGTGAACATGACGAAGATGGTGGTAAGTTGATTCCATATGAGAAGGTAATTGCTAGTGCTCCAAAGAAGAAGAAGAAAAGTAAGGTAACTGACTTTATGGAAATTGATAAAGCACTGAATATTGCCGCATAAGGAATAAAGAAAGGGAAGTAGAAATGCTTCCCTTTTTTGTTATACACATTAATAGCTCATTTTCCTCTTGACAAAACCTATTTCGTATGGTACTATTAGGTATAATCAAGAGAAGGATTCGTTATGAAACGATACTACAAATCAGAAGAGATCAACACCAAGAACCACTTTCTCGTAAACACCATATGGCCTA
>Ga0209815_1002842_pt1 | contig 10231 bp, 9 predicted proteins | sample CoawatmetaG00DNA_FD_187507 | JGI IMG/M metagenome (GOLD analysis project Ga0209815, IMG submission 187507) | Marine microbial communities from the West Antarctic Peninsula - Coastal water metaG002-DNA (SPAdes) (version 2) | ecosystem: Environmental > Aquatic > Marine > Coastal ...
ATAGATGATGTTTGTTCAATATGTTTAGAGGAATTCAAATACGATGAAGAATTAAAAAAATTAAAATGTGATCATATTTTTCACAAAGATTGCTTAGAACCTTGGATAAATAATAATAATAAATGTCCGATTTGTAGAGCAAATATTAATTAATTATAGATAATATATAAATGAAAGACACAATGTTATATTATTATTAAAGAACATTAATTCAAAAAATATATATATGTTATATTATAAAATGAAAATGAATACTGAAACTATCATATATTGTGTTTTTGCCGTGATTTTAGGTATGTTAGTATTTCATATGTTAAAGAATGTTTGTGGGTGTCAGGTTGTTGAAGGGCAGTCTTCACCTTGTAACAATACTATAGTTCCCTCTGCTGAGCACCCCCCCGTTGCGAATCATAAAGGTTGTAGTAGTATAATATGGTCTCCAGACAAACCACAAAACTCAGTTCGTGATTTATGTTTAAAATCTACAGATGGACACAATAATTGTAAATGGACGGCTGCGTCGGCGATGTGTTCAACAGGTGATGAGTGTAATTTAATTAATCCAGGTGCCGCTCCTCGAGGTGGACAACCGTTCCCCCGGGAGGGTGACGAAAAAAGTATGGTGAATTATTGTGCATTTTATCCCAATAAAACGCTATGTGATGATAATTCACCATGTTCATGGGCTACAAATTTTGGTATGGGAGCTGATAAGGGATGTCTTGCACCTGAAACATATTGTCGCGTCGATGACATGTCGTCTCCAGGGGCACACAATAAATGTGGCAAATCGCCCTTTTCTGCATGTAAATGGGGAAGAGATGTTCCCGCGAAAGACGCAATGCCCATTGGACTACAAAAATGTTTACCCGACTGGGTACCAACTCTTGATAATTCTGTGTATTGTAACCCCAACACCGACGCTAGTGCAACTTAACCTCTTGGTACTATCCCGAGAACTATGCAGCAAGACTACAGTGTTCTATCTGGGTTCACCTCGTCCCGCTAATTTACCATCATATTCATCAAAAAGTTCAATATATATAATACAAATAAATCACGACAAATTTACAAAAGGATACATATTTCAGTTAAAGTGTGGATAGTTATCGCTACTGAATCATTGTATTAGGATTTATTATTGCTAATATGTTCTATATTATAAATTTAAAAACAATTCAATATATTAAGTAAATGGATGAAGATGAAGCAATACATAATATTATTAAAGTATATTTAGCACAGATGGATAGTGCAGTACATATATCAAAAATACTATGCGAACACTCTGATGATAACGAGCTGACAGGTGATCATATCATATGTGGATTAATCTATAGATTGATGGTTCCTATGACAGATGATCATATGACTGAATCACTCACTAATGCTGATAATATATTGAATGGTTTAGATGAATCTGAATCAGATGAAGAAGAATTAGAAGATAATTCATTAGAAGAAACTACCAATTGTGATAAAAAAAGAAAGTTAAAAATGAATAGATGTTCATGTGAAGTATGTAGTAAATGTAGAGAATGTATTGCTGGTTACGAAGCATATGAAACATATGATCCTATGGTAACTCGATTTAAAGATTCAATTAAAGAAACTTGTGTTAAACATAATATTTTTATTTAGTGTATTTTTCACCAGCAGCATGTCTAAGTGTTTTAGTATTTCTTTTTTTCCAATCATACCCGCTTGTTTTCTCACTCATGATATACATATCACCGCTATTGAGAACAAATTTTATTCTTTCGCCGATAGTTTGAGATTTATAATACCATTGCCAATGGATCGGTCTGCTACCGCCTAAAGAACAAGCGATAACCTTTTTCCGTTCAGAATCACCGTGAAAACCTATACCACATTTCTTTATATCGTAATACAAATTACCCTCGACTTCTAGATTGGTTGCTTTTTCTCCAAATATCTCTAAAGATTTTCTCCATTTGTCAATCAAACCAGCTTTTTCATACGAAATGATAGTCCCTTTCTTATTTTCGTAATCTGGTTCTTGCTTCTCCTGACCGTAACATACATTATACCTAGCAAGTTTATTCAATACTTTGCTTCTTCTTGTATCCCAATATTTTTTATCCCATTCAAAAGATAGCTGCTCTGATAGCATATCTTTTGATAATACCCCTGCTAGTTTTTCGACTCCGTTACGGATAATCAATAGCGAAGCAGGTTCAACTCCATCTTTGTCTTCAAGATAGTCGTCTAACCGGATGTATTCGCTATCTATTCCTTTTTCTTTAAGGATTGTACTGAACTCGAATAATTCTTCTACACTAAAACCACAAGCAGCTAACCCATCACCGTTAATCTGCATACCAGCATGGTTCTCTGATTGTTCTCCGGCTGTGATACAAATCGCAACATTTTCTTCTACAATTGACACTACTTTCTTCTCCTTCTTATCCTTTTCCTTCTCCTTCTTATCCTTTTCCTTCTCCTTCTTATCCTTTTCCTTCTCCTTCTTATCCTTTTCCTTCTCCTTCTTATCCTTTTCCTTCTCCTTCTTATCCTTTTCCTTCTCCTTCTTAACATCCTTAATTTCTTCAGACCACGGTAGGTGAGACAATAGGGTTTCCATAGTGACTCCGTCTTTCACTAATCCCTTCTCTAAGATCATTTTGAAGATTTGGTCCCGTATGCTTTCGGCAGCACATTTGTTAAACTCCATATTTCGCTTTAATTATGATTAACAAAGATCTCAAATTTATAAAATAAACTTAAAGAAATATATTATCTTTTAATAATAAATGTTTTTAGTGTATTTATTGAAGAATGATAATAAATCATATGTTGGATATACTAATGATTTCTATAGAAGATGGAAGCAACATAATGGTATTTTGAAGGGTGGTGCTAAATACACTACAAGAAATAATAATGGTAATAATGGTTGGGAACCTATATGTATTGTTGATGGATTTCTTTGTAAGAAAGAAGCTATGCGATGTGAATGGAAATTAAAAAGAGCAAGAGGTTATTTGAATAGGATAAAAAATATTGACTATATATTTAATAATAATCAAAAGTTTACAAGTAAAGGATCAAATATTGATACTTTAAATTTAAAAATATATACTAAAAAAGAATATTATGGTTATTTTAATAATTTAGAAATAAATGAATTAGAATGGTTCTAACTTAATTAGAATAAGCTAAACCACCCATACCGCTCATGATACGGAGAACATTGTAGTTGACAGCATATATTTCATAAACAACATTTGATAGCGCGGTACCACCAGTTCTAATAAGTTGAGCAGAATCAATTCTAGAGAAGTTACAGGTGCCAGACGGTTGATGTTCTTCCGGCTTGAGGGCGAAGGAGTATACAGCAATAGAATCATTGAAACTGTTAGAGTCAGATGCATTAGTCCAAGAATCACTTGTAACATTAAGACCACCCGGACCAGTATGGTGTTCCCATACTTGTGCTTGGGTGAAGTAAGTGATAGGGCGTGCCGCGAATCTGTCATGACCATTTAATTTAAGTCCATATGTGACCTCTTGACCAGCACCCGCTATTAGCGATAGGGAGCTACCCTTTGCAACAGACCATACACCAGTCCATATAAGTTCTTTAACTGGATGATTGAAGTTAAGGTCAATGGAGTTACCAGTTGATTGCTGATGTTGTAATTGTTCAATTAAGTATTCATGAGATACTTGGGCGAATCGGCGTCTCTCATCTGTATCGAGGTAGATGTAGTCAGCCCATAGTGTTTGATCCGTGGGGGCGTTTGTTCCAGTAACGAATACATTAGAAATAGTATGTTCTAATATAATTTTAACTTCATGGTATTGAAGAGCAATTAATGGAAGAGCTAGGCCCGGATTTCTACAGAACCAGAACTGAAGAGGAACATATAAATATTGTCCTGAATTAAGAGAGTCACCGGCGGTGTCCGTCGATTGTGATTTCTTGACGCCACCATAACCAGCCATTCTTTGGAAAAGAGTGTTTTGGTAGTCCCGAACCCCTTCTCCGGTCAACACGCCTGACGCATTTTGATTTCTACCAGCGACCGTTCCCATGGGATTTGGTTCAGTTAATTCAGCCCATGTCTCCATCCAAGAACCATAATGTTTATCAATAGTTTGACCACCAATTTCTACAGATATATTAGAAATCCAAGCAGCACCAGGATTAGCTATATTGAATGAAGCGTTATTATTTTTCATATCAACTTGTAAATACATTCTATGGACTAAATCACCATTACGAGAGATGGTAGCGGTACAACGACCATCTTGGCCGGCACTGAAACCATTCCAGGTTTGTTGAATAGCTTCCATAGAGAAGTTAGTGTGTCTACGGTAGACGACTTTGAAGAAAGTGATTTGCGGGTTGCCAGTAAGGTAGATGTCTTGAGCGCCATAAGCTACGAGTTGCATTAATCCTCCTCCCATTGTTTTTATATACTAGCATATAAAAAAATTTCAGATAAATTCAATTATCGATAATTAAAAAATAAATATGGATAACATTAATATCGATAATTAAAATATTCATCTATAAGTTGAGATTAATTACGAATACTATCCATGTAATTCTTATTAAATAATTTAGTAAAATATTGAAAATAAAATATTAACTATAATATAAATGTCTGAAACGAACACTCTTGATTTAACTGAATTATCTAATGAAGAGACTTCTGTTAAAGCTGAAATAAGTGATGTTCCTGTAGAACCAGAAGAAACTGTTGAGGAACCAGTAGAGGAACCAGTATCCGTCGGCGATGTTGAGGAACCAGTATCCGTCGGCGATGTATAGGAACCAGTAGAGGAACCAGTAGAGGAACCAGTAGAGGTAGAAAAAGAAGAACCAGAAGTAGAAGAAGTAGAAAAAGAAGAAACTGTATCTGTTCAAGAAGTAGAAGAAGTAGAAGAAGAACCAGTTCCATCTGTTCAAGAAGTAGTATCAAATGTTAAAGAGATCCTTACATCTGATCCAGTAGAATCATCTACACCTGAACTACCTTTTACAGATAAATTTAATGAATTGACTCGTATAGTCCAAGCATTAAATTTCAGAGATCCATGGAATTCTAGATTATCTGCATTAAAAACATCATCGGATTCGAATACAGATAAATTAAGAGAATTGATAGATGTTCTTAAAGATTGGAAATTTAAACCAGAATACAAGAATAAATTAGTTGTCATTAGAGATGATACTGAATCATCTGTAGAAGATAGATTTTTACAAGTAGTTGAAATTGTTGAAAGAATTGGTTTAAGAGAACCATTTAGATCACAATTAATTGCTTTAAAATAATTTAATATTATTTTATAACATTCATTTTTTAATTTATTAAAAGAAAATTTTAATAGATAGATTTAATTATAATTATTTATTTAGTTACTGTAAGCAATAACAAAGTTATCGAGATTGAGAACTTTAGTTCGAGTATGCGAGACCACCCATGCCACTCATGATACGGAGGACATTGTAGTTGACGGCATAGATATTGGCATTAGGGGTGGTTCCTGTTAATTGAGCAGTGTCAATGCGAGAGAAATTACAGGTACCACTGGGTTGATGTTCTTCAGGTTTGAGGGCAAATGAATATACAGCGATCTTGTCCTCTATACCACCGCCAGGAACCGTCGTTTTAATTAATCCACCTACTCCAGTATGATATTGCCATACTTGAGTTCTTGTGAAATACTTGGAATCACGAGAGGCAAAACGATCATGTCCGTTTAATTTTAATTGAAAGGAACCGGTCAGCTGGGTCAGGTCTTGATCCGCGGCGCGGGCACTAGTCCAAATAAGTTCTTTAACAGGATGATTAAAGTTTAATTTTGTTCCACCGGATGTAAGAGTAGCACTTTCATGTTGAACTTGTTCAATAAGGTATTCATGAGAAACCTGAGCAAATCGTCTACGTTCATCAGTATCAAGGTAAATGTAATCTGCCCATAATTCTAAACCAGTAAGGGCATCAACCACGTTAGTTTCAAGAATAATCTTTACTTCATGATATTGAAGAGCAATTAATGGAAGAGCAAGACCGGGATTTCTACAAAACCAGAATTGTAACGGAACAAAAACTTTACCGGCCGCACCTTCAGCTACACCCCCCATTCCACTCATATTTTGAAAGGTAGTGCCATCTGTGTTGGCGGGGTCGCGGACCGTGCCTGATGGATTAGGTTCAGTCAATTCCGCCCATGTTTCCATCCAGTGTCCATAGTGTTTATCAATAGTTTGTCCACCGATTTCGACTTCAACATAATTTATTAAAGAAGAACCAGGATTTATTTGGCCACCACTCGTTGTCGTGAGAGTCGTGGTTTCCAAATATAATCTGTGAACTAAATCACCATTGCGGGAGATGGTGGCCGTAACACGAGATCCCGCGGGAGATGGAGTCCCATTAAAAGTTTGCTCAATAGCCTCCATGGAGAAGTTAGTGTGTCTTCTATAAACGACTTTGAAGAAAGTGATTTGCGGGTTGCCAGTAAGGTAGATGTCTTGAGCGCCATAAGCTACGAGTTGCATTAATCCTCCTCCCATTGTTTTTATATACTAGCATATAAAAAAATTTTGGCGAAATTCAATTAAATATTAGGATGCGAAATTCAATTAAATATTAGGATGCGAAATTCAATTAAATATTAGGATGCGAAATTCAATTAAATATTAGGATGCGAAATTCAATTAAATATTAGGATGCGAAATTCAATTAAATATTAGGATGCGAAATTCAATTAAATATTAGGATGCGAAATTCAATTAAATATTAGGATGCGAAATTCAATTAAATATTAGGATGCGAAATTCAATTAAATATTATAAAATAAATTTGATTTTAGTTATTTAAAATAATAACTATATATACATTAATATGACAGAACAATACGAAAAGAAAGAACTTAGACAACATATCTATGATACTCCTGACACTTATGTTGGTGGTATTGATATGATTAATGATGTTCTACCTATCAAAGAAGGTGATAAAATTGTCTTTAAAGATATAGAATATATTCCAGCTTTACTAAATATCTTTAATGAGATTGTTGTAAATGCTAGGGATCAAATAGTCCGTCTTCAAGGTCAAAAAGGTGAAAATACCATTCAAGTATCCAATATTAAAATCAACTTTAATCCTGATAATTCTATCACAATTCTAAATGACGGTAATGGGATTGTTATTAAAGAACATGAAAAAGAAAAAATGTATATTGCTCAACTAATTTTTGGGGAACTTTTAACATCATCTAACTATAAAAAAGGTGAGAAAAGAATTGTAGGAGGTAGGAATGGATATGGCGCTAAATTAGCTAATATCTTCTCAGAAACTTTTACTATTGAAACTGTTGATCATATTAATAAACTAAAGTATACCCAGACTTGGGAAAAGAATATGACTGTATGTCATAAACCTATTATTAAGAAATATTCTAGCAAACCTTACACTAAGATTACCTGGAAATGTGACTTTAAAAGATTCGGATTAGAGAAATATTCGGATGTAATGTTATCTCTAATGTATCGAAGAATATATGATATAGCTGGTATTACAGATAAATCTATTAGTATTTATTTAAATGATGAAAAAATCAAAATCAAATCGTTCCTAGATTATATTAATCTATATTCGGATGCCGTAAAAGTTCAAGAAACTATTTCAGATAGATGGGATGTAATATTTTCAATATCTCATAATGATACATTCGAACAAGTATCGTTTGTGAATGGTATTTGTACAAGTAAAGGTGGGTCTCATGTAGAATGTATCGCTAAACAAGTATGTAATGGGATTATGGAATTCATTAAGAAAAAACATAAAAGAGAAATCAAGGATAAGGTTATTAGGAGATATATCTCTCTATATATTAATTGTGTTATTGAAAACCCATCATTCGATTCACAGACTAAAGAAAGATGTATTACATCACAGAGTAAGTTTGGGTCTAAACCTAAATTATCTGCTAAATTCATTAAGAAAATCTGTTCAAATAATGAATTGATCGACAAGATTATGGATGCTAATAATAAGAATGATAATAAAGACCTAAAGAAAACAGATGGTAAAAAGAAAAATAAGATTATTGTTCCAAAGCTAGACGATGCTAATTGGGCTGGAACAAAGAAATCACATGAATGCACACTGATCCTTACAGAGGGAGATTCAGCAAAATCTATGGCGATTGCTGGATTATCTGAAGTAGGTAGAGATAAATATGGTGTATTCCCTTTGAAAGGTAAAGTTCTTAATGTTAGAGAAGCAAATATTAAGCAAATCAATGCGAATGTTGAAATTATTAATATTAAGAAAATCTTAGGACTAGAAAGTAATAAGAAATATAAGGATGTTAAATCACTTAGATACGGTAAAATCATGATAATGACTGATCAGGATCATGATGGGTTTCATATCAAAGGACTACTACTAAATATGTTTCATTATCTTTGGCCTGAACTATTGGATTTTGAGTTCATATCATATATGATTACACCTATTGTAAAGGTATCACTAAAGAAAACAATTAAACCATTCTATACATTAACAGATTATGAAACTTGGAAGAAAAAGACATCTAATTCTAATAAGTATACAATCAAATATTATAAGGGATTAGGAACATCTACAGCCCAAGAAGCTAAACAATATTTCAGAGAACTTAAAGTGAATGATTATTCGGTCACAGAAGAAACAGATAAATCTATCATATTAGCATTCAAGAAAACAGAAGCTGATAATAGGAAACTATGGCTAAAGAAATATGATAAAGAATTGATTCTTGATTATAATGTTAAGAAAACAACAATTGATGATTTTGTTAATAAAGAACTGATCCACTTCTCTAATTCTGATAATTGTAGATCTATTGGATCATGTATTGATGGACTAAAGACATCACAAAGAAAGATTCTATTCTCATGTTTTAAAAGAAAATTGTATACAGAGATTAGAGTTGCTCAGCTCTCAGGATATGTTAGCGAGCATGCGGCATATCATCATGGTGAAGCATCTTTACAGGGTGCTATTATCTCTATGGCACAGGATTTTGTAGGATCTAATAATATTAATCTTCTACAACCAAATGGACAGTTTGGGACTAGGATAATGGGTGGAGGTGATGCGGCATCGTCTAGGTATATTCATACACAGCTCAGTCCTATAACTGATTTAATCTATCGTAAAGAGGATTTTAGTCTTCTAAAATATATTGATGACGATGGATTATTTGTTGAACCAGAATATTATGTTCCTATTATCCCTATGGTTCTAGTGAATGGTATGGTAGGTATTGGGACTGGATGGAGTACTACAATCCCTCAGTATAATCCTAAAGAAATTATCAAAAATATCAAGAGAAGATTAAATGAAGGTAGTTATCATTCGATGCATCCTTACTATAGGGGTTTTAAAGGAACAATTGTTAAATTATCAGATACAAATTATTTATCAAAAGGTATTTATTCGTTAGAAGATGATAGACTTATTATAAGTGAATTACCAATTGGTGAATGGACTGATAAATATATCCGATTTCTAGAAGAATCAATTTTGTCTGAAAAATCAGATATGATTATTGATTTTGATAATCATTCTACAGAAAAAGATATTAGTATTAAGATTAAATTATCAGGTGAATTTATCTATAATCAGAAGAATTTTATAATTAAAAACGGATTCACAGAGTTTGAAAAGAAACTTAAATTAGTATCATCTATTAGTCTAACAAATATGCACTCTTATGATAAGAATAATGTTATCAAGAAATATGATTCTGTATATAAAATATTAGATGATCATCGTGAAGTAAGATATGAATATTATATTAAGAGAAAAGAATACATTCTCAAAGATCTAAATAATAAATTCTGTATTTTAGAAAATAAGATAAAGTTTATTAATGAAGTGATTATGAAAACAATCAAAGTATCTGAATGTAGTAAGAATGACCTACTCAAGCAATTATTTGATAAATCATATCATTTATATGATAACAATATTATTGAGGAAGTTAGTGTGTTTGATGTTGTTAAGAACGGATATGATTATATGATTAAAATGCCTATTTACAATATGTCATTAGACAAAGTTAAAGAATTGAATGATGAATTAAATAAGATCAAAGATAATATTGATATTGTATTTAATAAGGATATTAAAACGATGTGGGTAGAAGAATTAGATGAATTATTACATTATTATAATAAAAATATTATATAGTTCATATA
>Ga0209815_1002844_pt1 | contig 10228 bp, 6 predicted proteins | sample CoawatmetaG00DNA_FD_187507 | JGI IMG/M metagenome (GOLD analysis project Ga0209815, IMG submission 187507) | Marine microbial communities from the West Antarctic Peninsula - Coastal water metaG002-DNA (SPAdes) (version 2) | ecosystem: Environmental > Aquatic > Marine > Coastal ...
AGTTAAAGCTAGTTCGCCGTCTTCAAGGGAGCTATCCGGTCACAGTGCTCTGTGAGCAGTTTGGTGTGTGCCGCAGTAGTTATAAATACTGGCGTAGTCGTCGGCGTACAATCGATTCTGACAAGGTCAAGCTACGGGCACTTGTCAGCGAAAAGCATGAGTTAAGTAATGGCTCTGCTGGCTCAAGAAGTATCTCTGCCATGGTGTCTCAGCACGGCACAGATCTAAGCCGGTATCGTGCTAGGCGTATCATGAAAGACCTGGGCTTAGTGAGCTGCCAGCTACCTAAACATGCATACAAGAAGGCACTACAGCCTCATGTTGGCATACCTAACGAACTGAGTAGACAGTTCAACGTTAACGCACCAAATCAAGTGTGGTGCGGTGATGTGACCTACATTTGGACAGGACAACGGTGGAGCTACTTAGCGGTCGTCATGGATTTGTTTGCTAGAAAGCCAGTTGGCTGGGCGTTATCTAGATCGCCTGACAGTAACTTAACGAAACAGGCCTTAAATATGGCCTACGAACTACGTGGAAAGCCACAGGGAGTCCTATTTCACTCCGACCAAGGCAGCCATTACACAAGTATTAATTTCCGCTAGAATCTGTGGCGGTTACAAGTAAGACAAAGCATGAGTCGCCGTGGAAATTGTTGGGATAATGCGCCAATGGAATGGTTCTTTAGAAGTCTAAAGAGCGAATAGGTACCCACAAAAGGATACTCAAGTTTTAACGAAGCTCAGGGCTCGATTACACAGTATATTGTTGGATATTACAGCCAGCATAGGCCTCATCAACATAACGGTGGCTTGCCACCAAATAAAGCAGAGGCAAAGTACAACTTTGTCTCTTATACCGTGGCCAGTTTTACTTGACCACTACATAAGCACCTTCTGCGTTGATTTATTGATCAGCTCTTGAAAGAAGAGCTCTGAACAGACACATAAATATATGTAATCATTGAAAATTCTAACTAATATAATTTGTAAACATCATACTTTTCTAAAACTGTAATAATAGATTTTGTTATTACTACGAGCTCCAGCCTTATTTAAATGGAATATAATAATGAAAAATTCTTCTAGAATCTATATAAATCAAGCGGATAACTATGCTGGCAACTTTGGCGAAGTTCTTCGGAGTTCGGCAATTTTTTGGGTAAAAAATACCGTGGACCTAAAAACGACTATTTCGGTTAGCAATTATTGGGAGTACAAGAACTTTACAGATGTCAATGTTGTGCTCAATCTGAGAACAATGAGCGGGAATTTGGTTAGTCGTCAAGGTATAAATTTTGACGAAGGGATGGTTTTTAACTACACACCGCCAAGTGACTTTGAAGGTTCTGTTGAGATCGAAGCTTTTAGCATAAAAAATATCCGAATACCCTACGCTGCTGTAATGGCAGTTTATGAGTCACCGGAGTCAGTTTCGATGGTCCATTCATATGCAAGAGCGTATTCACAGCACGAAATCGAAGATAAAAGGACCTTGTCAGTTGGTGAAGAGAGTTGCTGGACTCTCCGGGACAGCTCGAACACCACTTCCTTTGCTGTAATCCATAACGGTCCAACTAAACAAGAAAGTCAATTAGTAAAATTGTCGATCCGAAACTCACAAGGAAATGAGTTGGTATCTATAGTTGAATTTGAAGCTCTGGAGCCGTTTGAAACGAAAGTTATTGAACCAAAAGAGCACTTTGAAAATATTGTCGATTGGTTAGGCGGGGTGCCTGGAAATGGTAGGATGAGTTTTAACCTCAGTGGTGGCTTTACAAGGATGCTCTGCGCTGTCAGGAAGGATGATAACAGTGAGCTCCAAGTTACTCATAGTAACTTCGATTATTCATCTCACAGCACAGATACTATAACTCAGGGTGTGTTGCGTGCTTACATGCGAACACCCAATTTGAATGTGGGAATGAATCAAGAGATTGTTGTTTATCCTGATACTGATATAGGTCAATATAATTTAATATCAAATGAGGAAACTCGAGAGTTTTCAACAGGTGATATTCAAAGGCTGATATTTAACTCTAGTATGGGGCAATTGGTGGGGTTTTCTCGAAAAGACAATATCCTTCCTTCTAGAATTGTTACCGCACTAAGGTTGAACTCAAAAAAATCAAAGCTTTCTGCTGAATGCTCGCTCGGAGTGGTTCATCACAGTAGACCGAGTAAACATTTTCATTGGATGCTAGCTTCTTTAGAGTTTAATTCTGATATTTGCTGGGTAGATTTCGAAGAGGTTTATGGTGGTTGCCCGGCTGATGCAGAATTCGTTTTTAAGTTATATAGTCCTGCGATTAAGGATGCCTTCATTAAAAAATTTAAAAGGCAAGATTTACCAGCCGAGAATTTCTTTAACTTGAATGAGATTTATGAAAAGGTCCCATTTACCGAGGATTTTCTTTATCTAACCTGTTACAGCTCTTACGGCGGGTTGATGTTTTTTTCGACATTGAAAAAAAATGAAAGCATTACTATCGAGCATGCATTTTGAGCAAGGTCAGTCGAAGTTAATGTAACGTAATGTAATGCTGGTGTATAAGTCTAATTTCTTTAGTGATGTTGCCTTCCACTCGAGCCTTTTGAATTAATACTTGCTACCGTGCATATCGGTCTTTTTGACTCTGGAGGCTATCTCTAGTTTGCTTCAGCGCTCTAATCTGAATTAGTTTTTTCAGCGGTTATTGAGTACTCTAATAGGCAGGTTGATAAATTAACCGTGAGTGGGTATTTCACTTGATATAAAGAGATTAGGTATTACGCCATATTAGATATCAATCGAACGGAGTCATGCAATATTTCCCCTTGTGTCTTTGTAGGTTTCGCTTGACCCTTATAAGGGTCGCAAAGTAAGATGTGGGGCTTAAGGATGTATAATGTGGCTCTAAGTTCAATAGGCTTTTCAATTCTAAAAGGATAGAAGAAAGAGTATGTCTGAATTTTATAAAACTCGAATTAAAACCGATAAAGATCTTGCAGAAGGACATGTAAAACATATAGATATCCATTACATAACAAAAGGAATAGAAGTTATAGAAGTCTATACTATGGATGAAGTTGAGTTGGTCAAAGAGTATAACGATGAAAATGACTATGCTTTATATAGGCCGATAAAATCTGGAAGGAAAGTAGTGCTTAGACCCTTTGAGTTTGGAATATTTTACCCCGAAGACTTGCACATGCCTGGCTTAGCTGAAGATCAAGCAGTGGAAGTAGAGAAGGTAGTTCTTAAAATCCCTTACTCAAAATGAAGAGAATCTACCCAATAGTCTAGGGCTTTCTTTGACCTGAGCAATATCTATTTTATAACAGGATTAAGCGAGCGTCAGGTAGTCCGATGTAACTAAATATTTAGTTATTTTTCCGTCAGTATGACCTGATGTTGGTTAGGAAGGTCTGTTTTATTACATTTAAAGGGCTAGAGGCTCGGCTATTACATGGTGTTAGGGCTAGAATAATGAACTCCCCTATAATGATAAAAGACTTAAACAGGTATCTGCCTAATCTCTAATTTTTAACCTAGGTTATTAATATAGGACTGCTCCAAATAAATCTAGGGATTAAAATACCACCCTGTGTCTATGAAGTAGTCATTTTTAACTTAACACTTTAATTCCTCCTCGCTGAATATAGAAAATGTTCAGCCAATGCACGCCTGTTTAAATTGTTCAGAAAAGTTTTGAAGAAAGGTTATTTGAGCCTTTTGTTAGACTGTTTCTAGCAACGAGTTTCTTAATGCATAATATTTTTTATTACATTCTCATAATTCCCCGTTCGGCAAAGCGCAGTATTCTAATTGTTGCTGACTCGTTATTCCTAATAGGTGCGCTTTGGCTATCGTTTTCGTTGCGTTTAGATGACTTTTATTGGCCCCGCGATGGGCTTAATAATCCAATAGTATTGTTAGTGTTTTTTGCTCCCTTGTTTGCTGTACCTATCTTTGCCCGGTTTGGACTATATAGGGCTATTATTCGTTACTTAGGTATGAAAGCTGCCTGGTCTATTGTAAAGGCCGTTATGTTGTATGCATCCTTGTGGGGATTGGTTGCTTTTTTGAGTGGTGTTCAGGGTGTACCTCGATCTGTTGTGCTCATTAATGCGATGGTAACCTTGATTGTTATTGGTGGGTCTCGTATGTTTGCGCGCTGGCTTTTGCGTAAAATAGAAGACTCTGTTCGCGAAGGACCTACTGTCATTGACTCTAGTATAGGTCCTTCACGCCAATCACGGGTCGTTATTTTTGGTGCAGGTGCGGCAGGCCGGCAATTGGCTGTTGGTTTAGGGCAAAGTCGGGAGTGTGTTTTACTTGCCTTTGTTGATGATAATTTAGATCTCCATGGCAGGGACTTAATGGGTGTGTCCATATTGCCCCAAGAAAAATTACAGGCTTTTGTGGATAACGAAAAGGTTGATGATATATTGCTTGCAATGCCTTCAATTAGTCGAAAACAGCGGGGTGTAATCATAGAAGGCCTGCGGCCCCTAAATGTCCGCATTCGTACCTTGCCTGGATTGATTGATATGGCGCGTGGAAAAGCTGATTATACTGATCTACATGAGCTGGATATCGACGACTTGTTGGCACGGGATCCGGCAGAGGCCGACGAGGATATGTTACGAGAGCATGTAACTGATAAGGTCGTGATGGTGACTGGCGCAGGTGGCAGTATTGGCAGTGAACTTTGTAGGCAAATATTGCAGCGTAGACCAAAAGCACTTCTACTCTTTGAGTTGAGTGAGTTCTCACTTTATAACTTGAGCAACGAGCTACTTGATACAAATTACTACCTTAATAATAAGGGAGATAACGTCGAGGTTGGCCTAGTCCCAGCTATAGTGCCACTCCTAGGCTCAGTTTCGGACGAAAACCGCGTAAGTGATATCATACTCACTTGGAAGCCGCATATTATTTATCATGCAGCTGCGCTAAAGCATGTCCCCATTGTTGAATACAATATATCTGAATGTGTAAAAATTAATGTGTTGGGTACTTTGGTAATGGCCAAAGTGGCTATAGAGCGGCAGGTGGAGCGTTTTATCCTTATTAGCACGGACAAGGCAGTGAATCCTACTAATGCCATGGGCGCCAGCAAGCGTTGCTGTGAGTTGATTTTGCAGGCATTAGCTGCAGAGGAGAGTCCTGCGTTTGACCCTATGTGGGATGGAAAACCGTCTGTAGAAGTCATCCGCACCACTCAGCTAGCAATGGTTCGTTTTGGTAATGTGTTAGGTTCCTCAGGCTCTGTAGTACCCCACTTCAGACATCAAATTGCTAAGGGTGGCCCGATCACTTTAACTCACCAAGATATTGTCCGTTATTTTATGACGATACCTGAGGCCGCTCAATTAGTGATGCAAACGGGAGCGATGGCAGGTGGTGACCGGTCGGGTAGTGATAATCACAGTGGTGCTGAAGTCTATGTGCTAGACATGGGCGCCCCAGTTAAAATATATGATTTAGCCCAAAGGATGATTGAGCTCTCTGGCTTACGAGTGATGGACGAAGATACACCAAAAGGAGATATTGCGATTAAGGTTGTTGGTTTGCGTCCCGGTGAAAAACTTTATGAAGAGCTGCTCATAGGCAATAATCCCAAAAAAACTCAGCATCCACGCATTATGAAAGCTAGCGAAAAATACTTATCTTGGGACGAATTACAGCCGGTCTTGAACACGTTGCGGATTGCAGCTCTGAACGGCGATGTATTGATGGTTCGCACAATTTTTAAAACCTTAGTGCCTGAATATGTGCCTGATAGGAACATTGCAGACTTAGTTTACAAAGAGCAGCTTAACAGTAATGGGGCTGCTCGGAAATAATCAATAAATCCTCTATAATATAGACAGATCCGCTTTCAATTAAGGAATGACATGAAAACTGCACTCATCACTGGTGTCACAGGCCAAGATGGCTCATACCTAACCGAATTTTTATTAGAAAAAGGTTATGAAGTCCATGGTATTAAACGTCGCGCTTCGTCTTTTAACACTGATCGTATTGATCATATTATTGAGGATCCTTTGGTTAATAATAGTAAGTTTCATCTGCATTATGGTGACTTGTCCGACTCTTCCAACCTTACCCGGATTATCAGGGAAGTGCAGCCAGATGAAATATACAACTTAGCTGCTCAGTCGCACGTTGCAGTTTCCTTTGAGGCGCCAGAGTACACCGCAGATGTTGATGCTTTGGGGGCGCTTCGTATTCTTGAAGCTATTCGTTTTTTGGAGTTGGAAGAGAAAACTCGTTTTTACCAGGCTTCGACATCTGAGCTCTTTGGTCTGGTCCAAGAAACACCACAGAAAGAGACTACGCCGTTCTACCCTCGGTCCCCCTACGCAGTGGCAAAGATGTATGCCTACTGGATCACAGTAAATTATCGTGAATCTTACGGCATGTATGCTTGTAATGGCATATTGTTTAACCATGAATCTATGCGCCGTGGAGAAACTTTTGTTACGAGAAAGGTCACTCGTGGGCTGGCCAATATGGCTCAAGGCTTAGACACGTGCTTGCATTTGGGTAATATGGACGCTCTGCGTGACTGGGGTCATGCAAAAGATTATGTCCGGATGCAATGGATGATGTTACAACAGGATGAGCCAGATGATTTTGTGATTGCTACTGGTAAGCAAATTTCTGTACGTGAGTTTGTTCGTTTGTCAGCGTTGGAACTGGGTGTAAAGTTAGAATTCCGGGGTGCAGGCATTGATGAAATTGCTGTAGTTTCATCTATTGTGGGAAATTTAGCTCCAGCCCTGTCTATAGGTGACGTAGTAGTACGTGTTAACCCGTGTTATTTTCGCCCAGCGGAAGTAGAAACTCTGTTGGGTGATCCGACTAAAGCCAAACAACTTTTGGGCTGGGTGCCAGAAATCACCTTAGAAGAAATGTGTGCAGAGATGGTGGCTCATGATTTGGACCAAGCTAAGCAAAAGTCGTTACTTAAGTCTCACGGTTATCACGTTCCTGTGGCGAGAGAAAGCTAAGTGATGACGCGTATTTTTATAGCAGGTCATAGAGGTATGGTCGGTTCTGCCTTAGTACGCTATTTATCTAAGCTACCTGATGTGGTACTTCTATTAGCGTCTCGATCTGAACTCGATCTGAGGGATAGTAATGCCGTCCAAGCGTGGATAGAAAAATATAAGCCAGACCAGGTATTTTTTGCAGCAGCAAAGGTTGGAGGAATTCATGCTAATAATACCTACCCAGCGGAGTTTATTACAGATAACTTGGTGATACAGTCTAATATCATTCAGGCTGCTTATAGTGCAGGGATTCAAAAGCTATTATTTCTGGGTAGCTCTTGTATTTATCCTCAGCTTGCAAAACAACCTATGAGCGAAGACTGTTTACTCACTGGTCTGCTTGAGCCTACTAACGAGCCTTATGCCATTGCTAAAATCGCTGGTATTAAGATGTGTGAATCGTATAACCGGCAGTATGGTGTGGATTATCGATGTGTGATGCCTACTAACTTGTATGGTGAGAACGACAATTTTCACCCACAAAACTCCCACGTTATCCCTGCTATGATGCGACGCTTTCATGAGGCAAAACTCTCTCCCTCAGGAAAGGTTGTAGTGTGGGGTACGGGTAAACCCATGCGCGAATTTTTGCATGTTGATGACATGGCCGCAGCCTGTATTCATGTGATGAATTTACCGCATGATGAGTTTATTGCGGCAGTACCCAACTATATGTGTTCTCATATTAACGTGGGTACAGGGCGTGATGTAACGATTGCAGAATTGGCCACTACGATGGCTAAGGTGGTGGGGTTTCAGGGTGATATAGAGTTTGATACATCGAAGCCCGACGGTACGCCACGTAAGTTAATGGATGTAAGCAGACTTCGTTCATTGGGTTGGAAGTATTCTGTGGAGTTGGAACAGGGGCTTGGTATGACTTATCAATGGTTTTTGGCTCATTTGGGTGATCTTCGTGGGTGAAATTTTAGATATGGACCGATGTTTTAACCCTGTGGTAATGGCGGGTGGTGTGGGTAGCCGTTTGTGGCCGTTGTCTCGTGCTTCGCTTCCTAAACAATATCAGCAATTGGTTGATAATGAGCGTGGGTATACCATGCTGCAGCAGACGTTTTCTAGGTTGACTGGATTAGGACTTGGCCGTAGTCAGCTTATTTGTAATCAGGATCATCGTTTTCTGGCTGCTGAGCAGTGTCGTGCAGCTAACATTGACGCTGAGATAGCGCTAGAGCCTATGGGCCGAAACACCGCTCCTGCGGTTATTTTGGCGGCTTTACGGTTGATTGAGGTTGGGGCGGATGAGCCTATGCTAGTTCTTTCTGCCGACCATGCTATTGCAGATGAAACAAGCTTTCGGAGTGCATTGGTTAGTGCTCATGAGTTAGCGGTTTTAGGGAGTCTAGTGACCTTAGGTATTGAGCCAAGTTTTGCATGTACTGGCTATGGATACATACGCTATGGGGCTAATGTTGATTCTGGTTCTGGTTCTGCTGGTTTTGAAGTTAGTGAATTTGTAGAAAAGCCTGATGAGGCCACTGCTCAAGGCTATTTAGAACAAGGTAATTATCTGTGGAATAGTGGCATGTTCATTGTGCGGCCTAGTGTATTGATTGAAGAGGCTCAATTGTATTGTGCTGAACTATTGCATCACTGCAGGCTCACCGTTAAATCTGTCACCAAAGACTTAGACTTTATTCGGCTATCTGAGCAAGAGTTTTCTCAGTGTGAGGATGTTTCTCTAGACTACGCCATTATGGAGCACACACAAAAGGCTGTGGTAGTTCCAGTAGACTGTGGTTGGAGTGATGTAGGCGACTTACAGGCTTTGTGGAAAACCAATAAGCGCGATGATGAGGGTAACGTACTACAAGGCGATGTGTTTTCCTTAAATAGCCAGAACTGCTTGGTTAAGGCTGACAGCAGATTGGTTGCAATCCTCGGTGTTGAAGGACTTGCAGTGATTGAAACTAAAGATGCCGTTTTAGTGGCGCCGCTTGATCAAGCACAGCAGGTTAAAGAATTAGTGGGTCAGTTACAAGGCCGTGATGAACTAACACACCAAAGAGAAGTTTTCCGCCCATGGGGTAGTTACGATAGTGTTGATTCTGGTCCTAACTACCAGGTGAAGCGTATTACGGTAAATCCTGGTGCGCGCTTAAGCTTACAACGCCACAAACATCGTGCAGAGCACTGGGTGGTGGTAGAAGGCTTGGCTAGCGTGCATGTGGATGGTATTGATCACTTACTCCATGCAAATGATTCGGTGTATATTCCTAAGGGCGCAGTGCATTGTTTAGCTAACAAAACAGGTGCGCCGTTGCATTTGGTTGAGGTTCAGTCGGGTAGTTATTTAGGTGAAGATGACATAGAGCGGCTAGAAGATATTTATGGAAGAGCTACTAACTAAATCGCCGTGTTCATTGCCAATTTACAGGGGTTGAAACTCTATGGTTGGGCATTATTTTGCATGGTCCACTCAAATTGGCGAAATGGGGTCAGGGAAGTCCTGTATAAATTAGATAGTCCAAGATAGTTAATGTATCCAACTTCTTAAATATTGCATGGCTGACGAGTAGCTAAAATTTACGAAAGCACTGCCTAAATATAGAGATTCATTTAGAGTCATCGGACGCTTATGTGTTTCTATAATGGGTGATTAACCGAAGAAGAGTATTCGCCATTTTCAGCTGCTGATATTGCCGCGAGCATACTCAATTACCGGCGTGTTATGAAACGTATACTCGGATTAAGTCAGTGAATTAGGCTCTGGATATGAGTTTAAAAGGTGCCTATTTGGCTGTGTTTCAAATATATAAAGATGCACCAGTTACGAGGGCAGGTAACCGCAGTACACTCAGTTGCCATAGATTGATTCTCTATTAGCGCCACGCTATTTCCCGCCTATCTAAGGCCATTCGGCCTACATAAAAAGTAACAAAACGAAGCCAGTTTAGAGTGTGCATATTTTAGCGTAGGGCTTTTTCTGGCCTGCGATAAATGCCTTTATCGAATACTATTTCCCAAACAGTTTTTGCCTATGAAATTAATGTCTTAATTTGGTATCATTTAGCTTTGAGTTATTGAGTGATAAATTAAGTGAAAACTGCCCTCATCACCGGTGTTACCGGCCAAGATGGTGCTTACCTTGCGGAATTTCTTCTGCAAAAAGGCTACATCGTCCATGGCGTAAAGCGCCGTTCATCTCTTTTTAATACTGCTCGTAT
>Ga0209815_1002847_pt1 | contig 10221 bp, 8 predicted proteins | sample CoawatmetaG00DNA_FD_187507 | JGI IMG/M metagenome (GOLD analysis project Ga0209815, IMG submission 187507) | Marine microbial communities from the West Antarctic Peninsula - Coastal water metaG002-DNA (SPAdes) (version 2) | ecosystem: Environmental > Aquatic > Marine > Coastal ...
GGTGTAGGTCCGCCCGGTCGGCATCAGCATGCCCGCGAGATTGCGCGGCAGTTTTTCGGTCGCAATGAGCGCGCTGCGGAACGGGATCAGCGTGCGCTGCATATGTGCGGTCGCATCGGTCAGATCGGAATAGCTGTTGGTCGCGATGATCGCCTGCTTCGCGCGCACCGCACCTTGCGGGGTCTCGGCGACAATGCCGTCCTTGTCGCGCCGCAGCTTGATCACTGGCGATTGCTGGAAGATCGGAACGCCGCGGCGCGCCACACCATCGGCAAGGCCGCGCAGATAGTTCAGCGGATGAATGCCGCCCGAGCCGGGATTGAGCACGCCGCCGACAAAGACGTCCGAGCCGGTCTCGTCGCGCACGGCGCCCTTGCTGAGGATGCGAACCTCGGCCGAGCCCATCTCGCGCGTCATCCAGTCGGCTTCGTCGACGGCGGCCTTCAGTGTCGTCTCGTTGTGCGCTGCCTTGACCTGGCCGGTGCGCGTCAGGTTCGCGCTGGTGATGCCGAACTCGGAGACCAGTTCCTCGACCATGTCGGTCGATTCATGCGCGATCTCGTACATGCGCCTGGCCATGGCGCGGCCATGCACGGCATCGATCTCGCGGAACGACAGGCGAAACTTTGCGGTGATCACGCCGCCATTGCGGCCGCTCGCGCCCCAGCCGGGACTGTTAGCCTCGAGCACAACAGGTGCGAGGCCGCTCCTGGCGATGTGGTGCGCGGCGGACAGGCCGGTGTAGCCCGCACCGATGATCACCACATCCGCCTGATGCTCGCCGGACAGCACGGGAAACGCGCGCGCCGGCTCCGCTGTGGCTTCCCACAGCGAGTTGGCCGATGGCAGCGCTGTCCAGTCCCGTGTCATGCCGGCGCTCACGGATTACGCCGCAGGCCCGATGGCCGCGTCGGCCAGCGCCTTCAAGGTCGGGAAATGGAAGTCCGGTTTTGTCAATGTCTCGACGGCGGGCGTGCCGCCAAAACCGGCGATACCCTGACGGCGTTCGATCCAGCACACCTTGTAGCCGAGCTTCCGTGCAATCCCGATGTCGTGGTACTGGCTCTGCGCCACGTGCAGGATGTCGGATTGCTTGTAGCCGAAGGCCGACTGACGGCCCTTGTTGTAGGCGAAGAACTCCGGGTTCGGTTTCGCAACGCCCGTCTCGTCGGCGCAGACGGTGTCGTCGAAGGGATTGCCAAGCGCATGCGCGTAGCACGACAGCGCAACCCGGTCGGCATTGGTCATCGCCACCAGACGAAACTTTGTGCGCAGGCGCTTCAGCGCCTCGACGGAATCAGGGAATGGTCCCCAGCGTAGCACCGAGAGCTGGAACACGTCGCAGGACGCGTCATCAGCCGGCAGTCCGAGCTCGGTCGCGAGATGACGATAGACGTGGAACATCACTTCGCTCGAGCGCTCGTAATGCCTGTCGCGGCCACGCTTGTAGGGCTCGAAGATCTGCTCGTCGCTGAGCTCGGCTGCCTTCTTGCCTCCGATCCTGCGCACGGCTTCGAGCACGCCAGTTTCGAAATCGATCAAGGTGCCGACGACGTCGAAGGTGAGAACCTTGAAATTGCTGAACGCGGCTTGGGTCGACATGTGTTCTTCTTCTCTCAGGTTGCAACAAGGCTTCAGTCCGCCCGGGGCACGACGATGGTGTCCTCGGGATGAAGGGTGACGGTGAGGCTGCCGCCGAGCGGCGGAATGCGGCTATAGGCCTGGTGATAGGAGGGCTGGCGCAGGCTGATCGCGATGCCGTCAGCGAGCGCCAGGAAGATGCGCAGGCTCTCACCCTGATAGACGATGTCGGTGACCGTCCCGGTCAGGCGGTTGCAGGTGGCATCCTGCGCGCCGTCGTCGATCAGCAGCTTCTCGCTGTGCACGGCGAGCATCAGGGCGTCACCATTTGGAATGGCGCGGGCGCTGCGCAGCAGGGCATTGCCGAGCGCGACACTGGAGGCATCGACGCGCCGGACGGGGAGCATCGTCGCCTCGCCGATGAAACTTGCGACAAAGGAATCCGCCGGATGATCGTGCAGCCGCTCGGGCTGGTCGATCTGGATCAGGCGGCCGTCCTTCATCACAGCGACCCGGTCACTCATGGTCAGCGCCTCGCGCTGGTCATGGGTGACATAGATGATGGTGGCCTGGATGCGCTTGTGCAGCGCGCGCAGCTCGATCTGCATGGTCTCGCGCAGCTGCTTGTCGAGCGCCGAGAGCGGCTCGTCCATCAGGATCAATCGCGGCTCGAAGATCATGGCGCGCGCGAGCGCCACGCGCTGACGCTGACCGCCGGACAGCTGCGCGATGCCGCGCTCCTCGTAACCGGCAAGGCCGACCATCGACAATGCCGCGCGGACCTTGTCCGGCCAGCTCGCTTTCGGCAGGCGGCGGGCGCGCAGGGGAAAGGCGACGTTCTCGCCGACGCTCATATGCGGGAACAGCGCGTAGTTTTGGAAGACGACGCCGATGTCGCGCTTGTGCGGCGGCATGTAAGTGACGTCGCGGCCGCCAAACAGGATGGTGCCGGAGGTCGGCAGGATGAAGCCGCCCAAAATGCCGAGCAGCGTGGTCTTGCCGGAACCGGAGGGGCCGAGCAGCGAGACGAATTCGCCGGCGCCGACATTGAGGGAAACGTCATCGAGGGCGCGAACGGCGCCGTACGCCTTGCTCGCGGACCTGATCTCGACGCTTTCCGCTCGTTTGTCCAACGATCGACCTCGCGCATCCCTGTGAATGGCGTGCCTCACTGCACGCCATAAGCCTGCTTTATAGACAGCGTTTTGGAGCATTCTCAGGCGTAGCGTGCGCCGCACCAAATTCTTGCTCGCAAAGCCTGTCTTTTGGCTGTCACGGCAATGACACCAGACTTGGCAGAATCCGGCAATTGCCAAATTCTCACCGCGCTCATAACATGACGTTATGCCCGAGCTGCGCCGCATGCTGCCCTCAAGTAACGCCCTGTTCGTCTTCGACGCAGCGGCGCGCAATGGCAGCTTCACGGCTGCAGCCGCTGAATTGAACGTTACGCAGCCCGCGGTCAGCCGCATGCTTGGACAATTCGAGGAGCATCTCGGCGTTCGCCTGTTCGACCGCGGTGCGGGGCGCGCGGTTCTCACCGAGGAAGGCGAGCTGCTCTATCGCCGCGTGCTCGAAGGCTTTCGCAGCATCGAGACCGGGCTCACCGAGATCGAGCGCCGCCGCAAGGGCACCGAGACCGTGACGCTGTCGGTGTCCTCCGCCTTTACCACGCATTGGCTGATGCCGCGGATCGACAAATTGCAGAAGCAGTTTCCGCAGGTCGATCTGCGCTTCCAGCTGATATCAGGCGCGCTGCGCGGCCCGGTCGAGAATGTCGATCTCGGCATGCGCTTTCGCGATCGCGACGAGCCGTCATCCGGCGGCACTTTGGTGATGAAGGAAGTGATGCTGCCGATGTGCAGCCCTGGCTATCTCGGTGAGACCGATCCCGCTAAAGGCAACACCATCATTCGCCTCGCCGAGACACCGGGCGACTGGGCCGCGGATTATGCCTCGCTGCTCACAGGGCGCCGCGGCGCGGCCAAGGGGCTGAGCTTCACCGACTACGCGGTCGTGGTGCAGGCGGCCCTGCTCGGTCAAGGCATCGCGCTCGGCTGGCTGACCGTCGCCTCGCACTGGCTGCTCACCGGCGCGCTGGTGCCGGCCTCCGACCGGCTCACCACCACGCGCCGGATCTGCGAATTCCTGCCGCCGCGCAACCGGCCGATGCGCCCGATTGCCGCCGAGATCCGCGACTGGATCATCGGCCAGATGCAAAGCGAGATCGCGGCGATCGACAAGCTCTATCCCAAGCTCGGCGCGATGGCGGCGTGCTATTGAGAGCAACCGGCTGGTGTTCCGCTCCGGACGCGCACATTGGCACGCGACAGCTGGCGCCGTCCTTCAGCTCGCATCGAGCGGCCATTTCGGGCGCCGGATCTTGCGGTATGGCAGCGAAGTGACGTCGCGGGCCACGACGCCGGGCGCGTCGACCATGATGACGCGCGTGGCAATCGGCTCGAAGGACGCGCGGAAGTGCTGGGATGACTTGACCACGACGATCTTGCGTTGCGCGGGATCGACCCCGAGCTGGGTGAAGACATCGATACCGAAGGCCTGGCAGCGGAAGGTCGAGAGCACGACCTCGACGCCGTTGCAGGCGACAAGCGCGCAGTCGCCGAGCTTCGCCGGCGTTCCCGCAAGTCCCGTCATCACCATGCCCGGCTTGAGCGCGCGGATCTCCCAGACGGCATCGATGGGATCACCGGACAGCGGCCCGATCTTGCCGCCGATGCGCAAGGCGAGGCGCGCGCCGATGCCGGCATCGAAAGCGATCCGCACCGCGCCCGGATCCCACAATGGTCCGAGACAGGCGCTCGCGACGTCGCGATCGATGAGGCGTCGCAGGATGTAGGTGGAATCGCCCGGCGCGCCGCCGCCGGGATTGTCATTGCCGTCGCCGAGCACCACCGTGCCGTTGGTGGCCACCGCCGCATCGAGCGCGGCATCGACGCCGATCAGGGGCTCGGCGAGCGCCTCGCGCAAGTCGCAGAGTTCGCGCGCCAGGCGCTGCGCCACGTCCCGGCCGCGCGCGCCGTCGGGATCGGCCGCGGCGTCGGTGTAGACCAGCATCTTCGTGCCCATGTCGGGCACATCGCCCCAGGCGAAGCCGTGCACGGGGGATATTGAGACTATGCCATCCTTGCCCTCGAGCGCGCGCACGCGGTTCACAAAACCCTTGCCCGGCTCGCGCGTGGTGTGCAACGACGCGATCATTCCGGTGTCGACAACGGCAACCTTGAGCTTGAGACGCTTCTCGGCCAGCGCCGTGCAGAATTCGACGAGCTCCCGCGCCCGCTCCAGGATGTCCGTGTGCGGATACTCCTTCCAGCAGATCAGGAGGTCGGCATTCCCAACCATGGCGTCGCTGAGATGCGTGTGCGGGTCGAGCGTGCCGCCAACGACCGTATCGGGTCCCACGATCTGCCGGACGCGCGCCAGGAGGTCCCCTTCGCAATCATCATAGCCGTCGGCGACCATGGCGCCGTGCATGCCGAGCAGGACCATGTCGACGGGAAGCGCCGCCTTGAGATCCCCGAGGAGCTGGTCGCGGAGACTTTCATAGGCTGTGCGCGTGACGATGCCGTTCGGCACGGCTGCCGCCACCAGCCCCTCGATCAGCGTCCAGCCGCGCGACGGCCCGACCTCCCGCGCGGCCCAGAGCGGGCCGCCGTGCATCTGCATCACGTCGGGATGCTTCCCGGCCGGATAGTAGGCGCGCTCGTGAAACGCCGACACGCCCGTCGGCATCGGCGCAAAGGTGTTCGTCTCGGTGGCAAGTGCGGCGGAAAAGACGCGCATGGGATTTCACTTCTCTCATTGAGAAGCGCAATAACGCCCGCTATGGCGGCCCGGCGCAACCGTCTTTAATGCATGATCGCTCGCTCGGATGGCAGGCATTGGACCCCTTGGACTGGTGCCGAGAGTTCCGTATGCTTGGATTGATGCGTCTGGGGCGGACGAGCAATGAAGCGGCGGCAGTTTATTCTTGGACTTTCAACCTTAGTTACCTTGCCCGCACTTGCCGGGGCACAACAGCGTAAAGGAATGCCACGTCTCGGCGTTCTTATGACGATCGGTGCGGAGGCGAAAGATCGGATTGCCGCATTGAATAGAGGTCTCCGCACACGGGGCTGGATAGACGGGGAAAACCTTGAAATCGATTATCATTGGGCAGACGGCAACAAGCAGCGCATTGCGGACATCGCGAACGTCTTGGTCAACTCTCGACCCGATCTCATCCTGGCCCACAGCTCGCCTGCAGTCCCTCCGTTTTTGCGCTTAACGCAAGACATTCCAATCGTTTTTGTTCAGGTCTCTGACCCCGTGGGCCAAGGGTTCGTCAAAAATCTAACTCGACCCGGAGGCAATGTAACCGGCTTTGCCGCGTTCGAGTTTTCGGTCGGAGGAAAATGGGTCGAACTGCTCAAGGAGCTGTCGCCGAACGTCGATAGGGTTGGGATCCTCTACAATCCGTCCACGACGCCATATGAGCAGTATGTCGTGCACGGGAGGGCGGCTGCCGACGCTCTTGGGATCGCGCTTACGCAGGTCGAGGTTCGCGAGAGTGAGGAAATCAAACCGGTCCTTGGCAAGTTTGGCGAGCGTCCGGGCGGCGGCTTGGCTCTGCTTCCCGATCCATTCACATCGATCCATCGGGACGAGATTGTCGGTACCGCTGCGCGTCTTGGCGTGCCGGCTATCTATCCCTATCGAGCCTACGTAGATTCGGGCGGATTGTGCTCGTATAGCTACGATGTGTCGGACCTGTTCTTCAGATCCGCCACGTATGTCGACCGCATCCTGAGGGGGGAAAAGCCCGGCGACCTGCCAGTCCAGCTGGTGACGCGCTATCAACTTGTATTCAATCTCAAGACCGCAAAGACGATGGGCCTTGCCCTACCGCCGACGCTGCTCGCCCGCGCCGACGAGGTGATCGAATAACCGCCGGGTTTGCTGCGGTGCATGAGTCTCCTGATGGCCCTGGCTGACTTCAGCCCAGTGCGCGTCGATGTGCGCTTCCGAGTGGTGACCTGATCAAGGGCATGCTTGCTTCGAGGCCAGCCTTTGGACCCATGGGAGACACTACCCCGAATCCTTGTGCGCGTCGAAAGTCGGTGCGACCTTTGTCAAAGTCCTTGTGCAAAGTTAAGATGCTGCTCCTACAGGGGTGAGAGCGCGGTATGCGACGTCGGGATTTCATAACCGGTGGTTTGGCCACGGCGTGGCCCCTCGCTGCGCACGGGCAGCAAGCACGCAAGCTTCCAGTGGTCGGTTTTCTTGTCCCCGGCACAGAGCAATCGCACGGCAAGTGGGTCGCCGCTTTCACCAAACGCATGAGCGAGCTTGGCTGGATTGATGGCCAGACCGTTCGTCTTGAATATCGTTGGGCCGCGGGCCACCCTGAGCGCTATCCTGGCTTTGCTGCAGAATTCGTTGAGCTCAACGCCTCGGTTCTCGTAACGTCCATCAACGATGGCGCCGTCATTCTGCAGAAGGCGGCGCCCGAGACGCCGATCGTTCACACCGCCATGGTCACGGGATCGACGTTCATTTCCAGCCTGTCTCATCCGGGTGGCATGGTGACCGGACTGTCGCAGATTGGAGGGGAGCTTGGCGGAAAGCGTCTGCAGCTTCTCATCGATGCTATCCCCCAGCTTCGTCACGTTGCGGTGCTCGGCGTCGCCGCGGATGTCAAGCGTGCCCCGGAAACGGAGCAGGTCACCGCAGCGGGGCAACTGTACGGCATCGAAGTCGTGCCGCTCACGGTGAGCAAGCTGGATGACATTGCCCCAGCGATCTCGTCAGTGAAAGGCAAGGTCGACGCGCTCTACGTGATCATTCATCCTTTCGTGAGCGTCAATCAAATCGCCATCAATACATTGGCGCTCGAAGCTCGCTTGCCGACAATGCATGGCTTGCCTGAGCACGTCAGGTCTGGTGGCCTGATGTCGTATGGCCCGAGCTTTGAAGACCTCTTCGCCCGAGCTGGAAACTACGTCGATAAGATCTTGCGCGGCGCCAAGGCCGCCGATTTACCGGTCGAGCAACCGGTCAAATTTGATCTCGTCATCAATCTGAACACCGCGAAAGCGCTGGGATTGAGCGTGCCGGTGTCGCTGCTCTCAAGCGCGGACGCGGTGATCGAGTAAGCTCCGAGTTCCGGTTTTGGCCCGCGGCTGACCTCAGCCCAGAGTGCAACGATGTCCGCTTCCAAAAGATGACCTGACTAAGGGCATAGTGCTGCCGAGGGCAGCCTTTGACCCGAAGCGGTCTTGGAGCTACCGCCGATGCGGATCGCTTTCATGCGCTTTTCTTTAGGGGAATGCTGTAGCGAACGACGCAAAGAGAGCGAACAAAAAGACAAGAGATGCCATCGCGACCAACATGATGCACATGGCTAGGTAGAGATCGCCCGAGTCCAAACCCTTGAACTCAGGATTCCGCGCACGTTGCAGCTTCTCAGACTGCGAAACCATCTCCTGAAATCTCTGCCAATTCAAATTCATGAACAACGGCATTAGAAATAGAACTAGCTGAACGATTGTGAGCAGATTCAGAGCCGACTCTGCGTTCGCCGAATCATGCCGTCCAGCCCGCATCGGCGCGTCTCGACCCCAGAGATGCGCCCAGGTTGAAATGGAGGCGCCAACGGCGAATAGGCACCCATTGATGCCACAGGCCCATTTTGCTGGGCTTCGTGAGGCATTGAGAATAGAGCGTTCTTTTTTTACATGGTCATTCATTGCGATCGCGGCACATAGTTGTCTTTTCAGTCCAACGATCATGGATAAGTGCGCTAAACAAAAAGCCCCAGCAATGCCGGGGCCTTCTTCGTCACTGCATTAGGCGGATCAGTACCGCGCGACGACAGGGCCACCGAAGGTGTAGTTCAGCCGGACGGTACCCATGTCGATATCCTGCTGGATTCGCTCGGTGCGATCGAACACGCCCGCTGGCGTGATGATATTGCTGCTGCTGCGACCCATGAACAGATGGTCGTATTCGACCGCGACCGACCAGTTCGGCGCAAATCCGTATTCGAGGCCGACACCGACCGCGCCGCCCCAGCGGGTTCCGCTCGCGCCGTCGAAAGCGGTGCCGACCGGGAATGCGCCGACTGCGGTTTGCACCACGCCGTTGTAGCTATTGTGGGTGACGGCGGCGCCGCCCTTCAAATAGCCGAGCACATTATTCCATGCGTAGCCAACCTGGCCGGTGAAGAGGCCGATCGCATCGGTCTTGGTTTGATTCAGGAACGGAAAACCGCCGAAGGTGCCGGTCAAACTCGTGTTCGAGCCCTTGAGGTTTGCCCAGTCGCCCTGGGCTTCGAGGCCGAACACCCAGTTGGTTGCCTGCCACCGATAGCCGACTTGGCCACCAACCAGACCGCCCGTCGCGTCCGAACAACCTTCGCTCGGCGCGGCCGGAACTGGACCGGCTGCGACGGCCGTCAGATTCCAGCAATTGCGGCTCGAGCCGCCGCCGGCGTTGAGGCCGACGTAGAAGCCGCCCCAATTGTAGACCGAAGCGGCCGCAGGCGCCTTGGTGTAGACCTTGGCGGCAAGATCGGCAGCAGATGCAGCACTCGCAAAGCTCACAATCGAAAGCAATCCGGCACAAACGGTATTGAAGCGAAGCATTCCCAGTCCCCAGAGTTGCAACAGAGCAGCCCCACTACTGGCATGAAATTTCAAGCTGCGACAGTTTGCCGTGGCTCCCGGCTTTTCTTTTCTCTGACGTGTTGCCGGGGCGCCACGGGCCACACCTGCGCCCCTATGTTCAGCTGTTGCCCATCGCGACATATTGGGCTGCCGCACAAACTTGGTCGCTATGGGGGCAAAGCGGACATTGCTTTCGTCGCATCAAGTCGCCGGGTTTATGGGTACACGGCCTAGCTTCTCCTCTCCCCGCTCTTATCCGCCCAAGCCTTAGCGAAGGCGGATGCGGGGCCGCGACGAGCTTCGCTCGCGCTGAGAGGGTCGGAATGAGGGGCTGCTTCCGCAATCAGGTGGGAGATGGACTCGCGGAGAGTCCCCCTCACCCGGAATTTGCTGCGCAAATTCCGGCCTCTCCCCCGCAGGCGGGGAGAGGCGAAGAGTCCCGAGCCCAAGCTTCGCCCTACCGATGCCCAATCGCCCGGATCGCGCCGCGCAACTCGGCAAGGCCGCGCAGGCGGCCGATTGCGGTGTAGCCGGGATTGATGCGCTTGGTGGCGGTGAGATCGTCCAGCATGCGGTGGCCGTGATCGGGGCGAAACACGATCTGCTCGCCCAGTGAACGCCGCGCGTTCTCCTTCAGCAGCACCTTCAGCACCGCAATCATGTCGACGTCGCCGTCGAGATGATCGGACTCGTGGAACGACAAGCCATCGGCCTCGCGTTTGGTCGCGCGCAGATGCGCAAAGGCGATGCGCGGGCCGAAGCGTTCGGCCATCGCGGGCAGATCGTTCTCAGGCCGCACGCCGAGCGAGCCGGTGCACAGGCAGATGCCGTTGGCCTTTGACGGAACGGCGTCGAACAGTGCCTGGTAGTCCTCGGCGGTCGAGGCGATGCGTGGCAGGCCGAACAGCGGCCGCGGCGGATCATCCGGGTGCAGCGTCAGCGACACGCCGAGCTGCTCGGCGATCGGCGCGAC
>Ga0209815_1002851_pt1 | contig 10218 bp, 16 predicted proteins | sample CoawatmetaG00DNA_FD_187507 | JGI IMG/M metagenome (GOLD analysis project Ga0209815, IMG submission 187507) | Marine microbial communities from the West Antarctic Peninsula - Coastal water metaG002-DNA (SPAdes) (version 2) | ecosystem: Environmental > Aquatic > Marine > Coastal ...
ACTAAAGAAAGCATTACCGAAGCTATGTTAGCAGGAGCTGTTGACAATATGGAAAAATATAGGTATATGTTGGGTCAGGCACATGCCTATGAAATAATATTACAGGAAATCTCTAACCTGCTAAAACCTAAGGAGCAAAAAGATGAGCAAGGAAACGTTATCGACATCGGGCAAGGAAGTACCAAAAATTAAACTTGGTCTTCAAGAAAAATACGAAGAAGAGAAAACAAAATTACCACCAGAACCAGAACCTTTAACTCCAGAAAATATTGGAACTGAAACTGTTGATGAACTACCAAGTCCTGTAGGTTACAGACTTTTAGTTTTACCATTTACTCCTAAAAATAAATCAGATGGAGGAATATTATTTTCTCAAGAAACTTTAGACAAAGCAAGAATAGCTACATCATGTGGTTATGTTTTAAAGATGGGAGATCTAGCATACAAGGATAAAGAAAAATTTAATGAACCTTGGTGTAAAAAAGGAGATTGGGTTATCTTTGCTCGTTATGCGGGTTCAAGATTACCTATTGAAGGTGGAGAAGTGCGAATACTTAACGATGATGAAGTTTTAGGAACTGTTAAAGATCCTGAATCTCTTCTTCATTTCATTTAACAATCATAGGAGAAACTATGCCAGAAAACATAAAACAATCAGAAGAGTTAATTGATGTTGGCGAAACAGTAGGTGCTGATATTAATTTAGACGACAAAGGAGAACCTGAAAAGGTAGAAGCCGTTGTTGAAGACAAAATAGAAGTTGAACAAGTTTCAGAAGATAAATCTTTTGAAAATGAAAGAGAAATAAAACTTAAAAAAGAAAAACCAGAAGATGAGTTACAAGATTATAGTGATAGCGTTCAAAAACGTATTTCTAAATTAACTCGTAAAATGAGAGAAGCTGAAAGACAAAGAGAAGAAGCTGTTCATTTTGCTCAAGCAACTAAATTAGATAAAGATAGATTAGAAAAGAAACTTTCTACTTTAGATCAATCTTATGTTAATGAGTTTGAATCAAGAGTTACTACAAATATGGATGCTGCAAGACAAGCATTAAGGGTAGCTATTGAAGCTGGTAATGTAGATGATCAAGTAACAGCTCAAGAAAATATGGCTAAACTTGCTCAAGATGCATCAAGATTAGGAGCACTAAAAAAACTTAATGAAGAACAACCAAAGCAAAGAGTTGTAGAACAGCCTTATCAGGCCCCTACACCTAGAAGAGCACAAACTGACCCTAAAGCAGAAGATTGGGCTAGTAAAAACACTTGGTTTGGTAGTGACTCAGCAATGACTCATACTGCCTTTGATCTTCATAAAAAATTGGTGGAAGAAGAGGGATATGACCCGCAATCTAACGAATATTATGAGGAAGTAGATTCAAGAATAAGACTTGAATTCCCCCATAAATTTGATAAGATGGAGGGTACAACTACAGAAAGAGCAAAACCTGCTCAGAATGTAGCGTCGGCTAAACGTTCAGCCCCAACAGGACGCAAAAAAACTGTGAGACTCTCGCCATCACAGGTAGCAATTGCTAAAAGATTAGGCGTGCCATTAGAAGACTATGCGAAACAATTAAACATCACGGAAGGAATATAAGCATATGGAAAACGAAAAAATAAAAACTTCTCGTGCGAGTCAAACAAGAACTAAAGCGGAAGCTAAAAGAACTTGGACTCCACCCTCATCACTAGATGCCCCTGATGCCCCACCAGGTACTAGGCACAGATGGATTAGAGCTGAAACTATGGGTTTTGACGACACAAAAAACATGGCTGGAAAGTTAAGATCCGGATGGGAATTAGTTAGAGCGGATGAATATCCTGATTCTGATTATCCCACGCTTAAGGATGGAAAACATGCAGGAGTTATCGGAGTAGGAGGCCTATTGCTGGCTAGGATACCAGAGGAAATCGCGAAATCTCGTGAAGAGTACTATAAGAAACAAGTACAGGACAGAGACGAAGCAATTAAAAACGATTTACTAAAGGATCAGCACCCAAGTATGCCGTTCAATCAAGAACGACAGACACGTGTAACTTTTGGTGGTTCAAAGAAAGACTAATTATTTAGTAATTCCTTACCAACAAAAATAAAATAAACCGTACTGGAGGCCCTTAGGGGCAGGTACATAGTAAAGGAAAAATAAATATGGCTAATAATAGTACAGCTGGATTCGGATGTAGAGCCGTGATGACTGTAGGTTCAACACCTGCAACATCTGGTCAATCTGAATACCAGTTATATGATTACGCAGGAGCAGCTTTCAATACTATCTTTAAAGGCGACCCCGTTTCTCTAAACATAGGGACACAGGCAGCTGAAAAAGGTTCTATTCAAGATGCAACTTACGACTCACTAGACGATGATACTGCAGGTGGTGCAGGATTCACTAATGCTACAGCTACTTCAAGACTAGTAGGTGTATTCAATGGTGCATTCTGGGTTGACTCAGCAACATCAAAACCAACGTGGGCGAACTCTGTTCCAAGTGGAACAAATTTCGCTGTTGACTACAACACAGGTTCAAGTTCAGGTTCCGCTTTTGTAATGGATAATCCTCTTCAGGAATATAACATTAGAACAAACGCAGCATGTCCTTTGACTAATGTTGGTCAAACGTTCAACACAGGTGATAATGGCGCTACTGGTAGAAGTGGCATGTCTGACGAAAGATTAAACATAGCAGCAACAAGTGCTACAACAAATATGTTTAAACTAGTTAGATCAGCTAATATCCCAGGTCAAAAAGACCTAACAGTAGGTGGGGCTGACGTAGTCGTTATGATTACTCCTCTATCTGCGTTGTATAACTAATATCGAATAGGAGATAAATAAACATGGCAATATCAAGAGCACAGCTAGTTAAAGAACTAGAACCAGGTTTGAATGCACTATTCGGACTTGAATACAAAAACTATGCTAACGAGCATTCTGAGATTTTTGACACAGAATCATCTGACAGAGCTTTCGAAGAGGAAGTAATGTTAAGTGGTTTCGGAAATGCATCAGTTAAACCTGAAGGTCAAGGTGTATCATTCGATGATGCGCAAGAAACTTTCACGGCTCGTTACACAAACGAAACAATCGCGTTAGCGTTTGCAATCACAGAAGAAGCTATCGAAGATAACTTGTATGACAGACTTGCGTCTAGATATACAAAAGCGTTAGCAAGATCTATGGCAAACACTAAACAAGTTAAAGCGGCAGCTGTATTGAACAATGCGTTCACAGCAGCATTTGCTGGTGGTGATGGAGTGGAACTATGTTCTACGGCTCACCCTACGCTTTCTGGAACTTTCGCAAATGAATTAGCAACTTCTGCTGATTTAAACGAAACTTCTTTAGAGCAGTCTTTAATTGACATCGCGGCGTTTACTGACGAAAGAGGACTAAAAATTGCGGCTAGAGGAATGAAAATGATTATTCCTTCTGAGCTTCAATTTACTGCTGACAGACTTATGAAGTCTGACGGTAGAACAAGTACAGCAGATAACGATATCAATGCAATCAAGAACATGGGAATGATTTCTCAAGGTTATGTAGTTAATCACTACTTAACAGATCCTGATGCATTTTTCATCAAAACTGATGTTCCAAATGGTCTAAAACATTTCGTAAGATCACCGATCAAAACTTCTATGGAAGGTGACTTCGATACTGGTAACGTTAGATACAAAGCTAGAGAGAGATACGTATTTGGTTTCTCTGACCCTAGAGGTATCTTTGGTTCTCCAGGAGCATAATAAATAATTTAAAGGGCCGCCTAAAAACGGCCCTTTTTTTAACTACAACAAGGTGTGTAAATGAAAAAAACTTCCATAAATATCTGGGCCTATAGTCATCATGCAAAATTTAATATTGAGCATGTTGAAGATACAGCTGAAAGTGTTGAACAAGCAATACTTGACAAACTAGGAGAAAAGAGTATAAAATGGGAGTATCTCGGAAACAACTATAATACTGGGACAAATCGAATAACTTATGAGGAGGTTATAGATGATACAAGACCTGTACAAACAAAAATGGTCCTTGGAGTTGAAGTGGCAACAGGAGCATCTAGATAATAATAGATATACTCTTGAGATGGTTAAGATTGATGACAGAGTAAAAAGAGTTATCACTGACATCAAGCTGGAAGAAGCAGCTATTGCTCATAGACAAAATCAAGTTGATGGCGTCACTCCACAAGTTTCTGTAGCAACTTAGACAAAAGCTACATCGCTGAAATGCATAAATACCTTAGGATCTCTTGCACTCTACTCAAAAATAACATATACTATTAACACTATACATTTAAATAATGATGAATGTAGACGCGTATAGTCGACAACCCCTAGGGACTACATTTACTATATTCTAGGAGGAATATTAACATGGCAAACACTACATTCGACGGACCAATAAGATCTAGAAATGGTTTCCAATCAATTGGACCAGGATCTTTCGTAAATCTAACAGCTGACACATCTTTAACAGTTGCTGCTCACGCAGGAAGAATAATGCTTACAAATGATGCAGATGGTAAATTTACTTTACCAACTATTATTAGTACAGGCGGAAGCAACAACTCAGGACCAGGAAGAGATCCCAATAACCCAAATACTATCGGAACTAGTTTTAAATTTTTTGTTGAAACAGCTGCGACTGATATGGATATTAAAACTGATGGTACTGATAAATTTGTTGGTGCAGTTACAATTGGTGTAAACAATGGTGACTACAAAGCTTTTGCACCCGTTGCAGCAAATGATGTTATTACTATGAATGGTACTACAAAAGGTGGAATTGTTGGTAGTATAATAACTATTACAGCTATCGACACTGCTAAGTATATGGTTTCCGATTGTTTATTAATTGGATCAGGTACTATAGTAACACCGTTCGCTAACGCGTAATAAATAATTAATTAATGTGGGCTCAGGCCCACATTTAAAATTTAAAAGGAGAAAACATATGTCAGGTGGAAGTTCATTTTCAAGTGACCAAACAACACTCAATAAAACTACTGGTGCAGCTTCTGCATTAAAAGTAGGTAGAACTAGAGTTACCTCAATTCAAGGTAGAGGTGAAGCAGGTTCTGTTTTATCTTTCCATGATGCAGCTACTGCAGGTGCGGCAGGTGCGGGAAATTTAAAAGCTATTTACAGATATGAAACTGAAGGACTAGAAGTTTATGTTCCAGGTTCAGGTATTTTATTTAAACTTGGTCTTATTGCTACACTTACTCAAACAGGTGGAACAGACGGAAGCGTTACTGTAACAATAACCGGAGCTTAGGTTTACAATGGCGACTATTACTTTTACAGTCACCGTCGCAAGTGGCACAAATGCCTTTAGCACTGCTAATAAATTTTTTATTAATGGTGAAGTAAGTCCTGTTTTATTTTTAAAGGAAGGCGATACTTATGTATTTGATCAATCCGATGGGACTAATGCTAACTTTCCTTTTCTTTTTTCATCAACAAAAGATGGAACGAATACGGCAGGTGGTGCAAATTATACAACAGGTGTAACAGTAACAGGCACAGCAGGTCAGGCCGGAGCTAAAGTTACAATTGTCGTTGCTCCAGTAAGAACTGTTGGTGCTCCAGTATTATTTTATTATTCTACAGCTTTAGTGGGTATGGGTAATAGTGCACAAACTACATCCCCTACTTCTGGAACTACTTCTTTTGATCCTCAAATGGATGAAATTATAGAAGAAGCTTATGAGAGAACAGGAGTTTTAGGAACTAGAACAGGTAAACAATTAAGAAGTGCAAGAAGATCTTTAAATATTTTATTTCAAGAATGGGCTAACAGAGGTGTTCATCTATGGAAAATTAAACTTGCAAAAATACCTTTGATATTAGGACAAGCAGAATATAGTTATGCAACTGATTCACAAAACTTTCCAGATGATATTAATGAAGTATTAGAAGCTTACTATAGAAATAATTCAAATACCGCAGCCCCAGTTGATGTTGCACTTACTAAAATAGCTAGGTCAGCTTATTCCCAAACTCCAAATAAATTAACAAAAGGAACACCTTCTCAATACTATGTAGATAGAAATGTAAATCCAAGTATATTTTTATATGCAACACCGAGTTCAAGTGTGTCTAGTACATCTACACCAAGTAATTTTCAATTTTGTTTTTACTACATGTCTAAAATTCAAGATGTTGGAGGATATACAAATACTTCAGATGTAGTTAATAGATTTTACCCATGTATGATTTCAGGATTATCATATTATTTAAGTCAAAAAGTTTCACCAGAAAGAGCTGGAGAACTAGAGAGAAGATATGAGAGTGAAATGTTAAGAGCATTAGATGCAGACAACCAAGGAACATCTAGTTTCATTTCGCCACAAACATTTTATGGAGATGGTGTATAATGGGTGGTTACGCTTCAGGCAAACATGCATTAGCAATTTCTGATAGATCAGGATTAAGATTTCCATATACAGAAATGGTAAGAGAATGGAATGGAGCTTTAGTACATACTTCAGAGTACGAAGCTAAACAACCACAACTTTCACCTAAACCAGTTGGTTCAGATCCTCAAGCTTTATATAATCCAAGACCACAACCAGAATCAAAAGTTAGTTTAATTCTATTAAATAATAATCCTTTTGAAATTATAAAATATAGTAACAACACTTATGTAAATGTTTTTTCACTAGATCATCAAAGAAAAGCTGAAAGTATAGTTAGGTTAAGAGGACCCGCACAAGTAGTTTCTCCAGGACCGGGTGGAAATGATCCGGCAGACTTATTAAATTTACAATCTTTTGCACCTATTAGTCCAATTTCAAATGTTAGTGATATAGATTCTGTAAATGGTTTTACAATTGCTTTAGGTAGAATAGATGCAAATGGTAATGTTACGGGAGCTACTACTACAGATGTCTTAACAACTCCTATAAATTATTTTTATTTTCAAAGTACTAGCACTGCAACAACAAGTGGTGTAAAAGGTGGAGGAGCAAATTGCTCTGCAGGACCAGTAACATTAGGAGTAGTAAACGGATAATGGCATACACTTTAGCAAATTTAGAATTAGATATTAAAAACTATACAGAAGTAGGAGACAACGTATTTACTACTGCAGTGTTAAATACTATAATTGTAAATGCAGAAAACAAAATTTATAGAGAAGTAGATTCTGATGAAGATAGACAATATGATACTTCACAGTTAGTAATTGGAAACAGATTTGTAACTATCCCTGATAATCTAAGGTTTATTAGATATGTACAATTAACAGATTCTGCAAATAATCAATTTTATTTAGAACAAAGAGATACAAGTTTTATGTCAGAATTTTACTCTACTCCAGGATCTTCTTCTGTAGATATACCAAGATATTATAGTAATTGGGACACTGAATTTTGGGTTGTAGCCCCTACTCCAGATAAATCCTATAAAATTACATTAGCTTATAATAAAGAACCTATTAGTATTACAAATACAGCACTACCAACTTTAGCTCCAGCAGCTACAAATGGAACTTATTTATCTAATAAATATCAAGATGTTCTTTTATATGCATGTTTAGTAAATGCATATGGGTACTTGAAAGGACCACAAGATATGATACAATACTACAATCAAGCTTATGAAAAAGCCTTGATGTCGTATGCGATTGAACAACAAGGTCGTAGACGCAGAGACGAATACGATGATGGAGTTATTCGTACTATTTTGGATTCAAGAAACCCATCAAGTAATAAATAAATTAATTAAGGAGATAAAATAATATGGCAAATATAATACCGTTCGCATTTAGAGGAGAACTCTTGTCGGGAACACATAGTTTTGCAAATGGAGGAAACTCATTTAAAATAGCTTTGTACACATCTAATCCATATAGTACTTCAAGCACAGTTTACTTAACTACAAATGAAGTAAGTGCATCAAATACTGGATATACAGCAGCAGGAAAAGTTTTAGCATCACAAGCAGTTGCTTCAGGTACTGCAGTAGCATCTGTTGATTTTGCTGATTCAACACTTAGCAATGCTACATTTACAGCAGCGTTTGCAGCTATCTATAATGATACTAACTCAGACAAATTATGTGTTGTATTAGATTTTGGAGGAAATAAAACTGCCACTAATGGTACGTTTTCAATTTCATTCCCTAATCCAAGTACACCAGCTAATGCAATAATAAGTATGGCATAGGGATAAAATAAATGGCTTTAGTTTTAAATGATAGAGTAAAACAAACAACTACTACAACAGGAACTGGAACAGTTACTTTTGCTAGTGCTGTTACTGGATTTGAAACTTTTGCTCAAGGAATAGGAAATAGTAACACAACTTACTACGGAATATTTAATGGTGGAACAGCTGAATTTGAAGTTGGTCTAGGTACATTAAATGGTAATAGTACTACACTAGCTAGAACTACAGTTATCTCCAGTTCTAATTCAGATAATGCTGTTGACTTTTCGTCAGGAACTAAGGATATATTTTGTACACTACCTGCAAGTAAGGCAGTTTATTTAGATGCATCAGGAAACCCAGTACCAGGATTTGCAACTGCGGGTTTCGCCGTTGCAATGGCAATCGCTTTATAGTATAAGGAATAAATTATGGCACAAGATTTTACAAGACACGCAGCAGTAGCAACAACAAGTGATGTAACTTTATTTACATCAAACTCTAACGATGCAGTAATAGGAGTTAGAATTGCTAATATAGTAACTACAGCAATTACAGTATCTGTTTTTATTTCTGTCGGCGGTTCTGCTACAAGATATATAGTTAAAGATTTAAGTATACCTCCAGCAAGTTCAGTCGAACTTGTACAAGGTGGTGCAAAATTTGTAATGCAAAGTTCAGACGTATTCAAAGTAATAGCCAGTGCTTCTAACTGTGCTCATGTTTATGTCAGTGTTGTAGATGCAATTAGTGCTTAATAACAAAGGAATTAAATATGAGTGATGCGTATCCAAGTGGAGTATATGTAGGAAACAGTCCTGGTTCTCAGGAGATCTATACTCATGCTGAAACTATTGATAATATTTTAACGATTGAATCTGCAGTTCTTGCAGGTCCAGTAATTTTTACAGAAACAATAACAGTAACAGGAACGTTGGTAATCGTATAATGAGTAAATTAGAAGTCGATCAAATTGATCCGCAATCAGGAACAACTTTAACTATTGGTACTTCAGGAGATACTATTGTTATACCTAGTGGAGTAAATTTAGCTGCAGGAGCAGTTTTAACGGCACCTGTATTAGAAGGAACAGCTTCAAGTGCTGGTTCTATATTGTTTAAAGAAGACACAGATAATGGCACCAACGCAGTTACTTTAAAAGGTCCTGCTGCAACAGCTGATGTAACATTAACTTTACCTGCTGCAACAGACACGGTAGTTGGAAGAGCAACAACAGATACTTTAACAAACAAAACAATAAATTCTGCAATACTGGCAACACCCACAATAAGTGGTTCTTCTTCAAGTGCTGGCCAAATATCATTTAAAGAAGACACAGATAACGGAACAAACTCAGTTATTTTAAAAGGAGCGGCGGCAACAGCTGATGTAACATTAACTTTACCTGCTGTAGCTGGAGATATTATACCAGGAAAATTTGGTGGAACAAATTTTGCAAATTCAATATTAATTGGTCATGCAACAACAGGAACTTTATCAAGTGCTGAAAAAAATACTGGAGTTGGAATTGACGCATTAGATGCTTTAACAAGTGGAGATTCTAATACTGCAGTAGGTAATGGTGCTGGTGGAATTATTACTTCAGGTGTTCAAAATACAGCAGTAGGTGATGGTGCTTTATCTAATGTAAGTACCACACAAGATAATATAGGAATAGGTTATCAAGCTGGAAAAAACGGAACTGGAAATAAGAATATATATATAGGTGAAAACGCTGGTCGTCATCATAGTTCTGGTAATGGTAAAGTAATTATTGGTGGTGGTAATTTAGGAACAACTGGAAACACAGGCTCAAGAATATTAGAAATACATGGTTATGATGGTTCAACTAGAACAACTTGGATTTCTGGAGATAGTTCTGGTAATCTAGTTACACCCGGAACAATTACAGCTAATGGTACGGTTTTAAGTGGTGGTGGTCTTTCAAATGCTCAACAATGGAGATTAACATCTAATTTTACTAATGATGCAGCACCAATAGCAAGTAATTTAGAAGAAGCAGATACAGATGGATATGGAAGAATAGGAAATGCTATGAC
>Ga0209815_1002853_pt1 | contig 10210 bp, 21 predicted proteins | sample CoawatmetaG00DNA_FD_187507 | JGI IMG/M metagenome (GOLD analysis project Ga0209815, IMG submission 187507) | Marine microbial communities from the West Antarctic Peninsula - Coastal water metaG002-DNA (SPAdes) (version 2) | ecosystem: Environmental > Aquatic > Marine > Coastal ...
ATATAGCGAGGCTGAAAGGGTAGACAGTGGCGACTACTTGCCTAACGCGATTATACGTTATTCTAGTGATAGCGTTACGGGTAAGCGTCTCTCTAATAAAATGGGATTAAATAGCGTTATCATACAATCGGAAAGTGATTTTATACCCGAAAAGGGATATGCTCTTTGTCGCGCTTATACTCGCGGTGGTTCATGCGGGGATTGTCGCGCGTGTTGGTCTGATAAGGTAGACACCGTAGCTTATATTTATCATGGTCGCTCAAAGCCTAACCCTAAAAACTTCTTGAAACCTATGCTAGAGGTCTAGCGTAGGGGTCTAATCGGGTGATTGGGCGGGCCGAAGGCGCCGCAAGTGCGGTGTGGATAAACACTTACAAACAATTAAAATAATCCTCTATTTTCTTTGTTTTATACTTGCGCAAAGGGGTGCGCACGTGTATAATGTATACAATGAAACCGTTACCCTACCTCAATATCTCTGTGGCTCAAATTGACCCCGACTGTACTCTCTGCGATGATAGCGGATTTGACCATGCCGAAGATAACTTCTGTCCTTGCCCCGAAGGCGATAAGCTTCTCTCTAATGAAATGGCTACAGCTGAAACCTTTGAGAATGACCTCGATTAAGTGAAAATAAATCCTATTTTTTACTTGACAAAGCGACTCCGCTACGTTATAATATACATTGTGAATTACTTACTAAACCTTTACTCTACCCTCGTCGCAAAGCGCTTCGAGACTCTTTATAACTCTAAGTCATCTAAGGCTAACGGCAAAGCACTTGACGTGCTAGACCATTACCGCACGGTGCGTAGAATGTTACCCTTAATGGCTGACGGAAACCACATGGGAAACCATGCAGGCTCGAACCATAAATCCTATATGGCTACGCAAGGTCAAGAACCTACTGCAAGCTATAAGCCCGCATCGCAAGATGTAAATGTATTCTAACGAATGCGCAGGGCTTGAGAGTGCCCGAGTTAGGTCGGCTACAATCCACGGATACCTCGAAACTCTCATTCCTTGTCTTCCCAGAAACCTATATGGTCAATTTGGGGAAGGTAAGGTTTTTCAAAACCCCTGTTTAGATGCGTGCTATGCCCTTTAAACAGGTGGTTCGGCGGGCCAAAAGCGTCGTAACTACGGTTAAGGTAAGAGGTTACAGCGTCTGGTTTATTGTGTACAGGTGATAGCTCGCGCGAATCCCTGCCGCGGTCTTGCAGCGAAGACTTAAAATATTTACACATTTTTTCTATTTTTTACTTGCTTTTTTTCGTCCGCGATGGTATAATACCGATATGAAAATGACCCGTGAACACTTCCGAGCGCAAGCGACCCTATGCGCAGACATCATCTCCGAGCTACAAATCCGAGGTATCCTAAAATCCGATGTCGTGAAAGCGAGTATCATAGATAGTTTCTGTGATATGTGCGAGCGCGCAAATCCTAAGTTTGACCGAGGTATGTTCAATGCTTGGGTCGAGAACATACTTCACGGATTCAAGAATAATTAGTAGAAAGTTCTTGACTTATACCACCCGCTATGGTATAATATATAATCTTTAATGGGGGTGCTAGGCTATTCGACGAGTAAGACTTTTACGAGAACTTGTTCGGACGAGGGTTCGATTCCCTCCACCTCCACCATTAAAAAATAACTAACAATTTTCCCAAGAATATCCTTGACTTATACCACCGAATGTGTTATACTATAGTCATCTCGGTAGCTACCCTACCACCACTCAACAACTTAAACAAACAGGTAAAAATTATGAGCAAACACGCTACATCACAAGAACTAATCGCACGAGCAAATGAAACAATTGCGCGTCTCACAGCTAAGGTAAACGCCGACGCTATTTCCCAACTTCCACAGGTTCAAGCATTTGATAAGCAAATCGCAGAACTCAACAACGACGCTCTAAAATGGAAGCGTTGGAGTGCGGAAGCACAATCTAAAATCGTCTCTTTCCAAGCGAGAGTAGACGAGTGGATAACACGCGACAACCTTTCGGAAGATTGGCTTGCGGATTATAAAGTAACGATTGCAGACCTTAAGAAGCAACGTGAAGCAGTAGTGATAGCGGAAGCTAAGAAGCTATAAAGTAGCGAGAGATATTTATCATACAGTTTGGGGAACTGTCCAAAACCCCACCTAGCCCCTCGCCTAACAGCTTGAAAGGGGCTTTTCGGGCGGCCAGAGCCGCCGTAACTACGGACAGGCTATAGAGTTACAGCTAAAAAAAATAAGTGCTAACATTTGTGCTATTATTTCGTATTCATTAAAAGAATATAAGTTCTTGTTTTATAGATAGTTACACTTGACACCGTCGCGAGGATATGCTATAATACGCATCTCAATAGCACGGGTCTACCCTGTTATATGTTCTTTACGATAATCGAATTAGTGATACAAGTAGTTGTAATGGGGTAAAATATTATTGTTTTTTCTTGTTTTAGCAGGTCGAATACTACATCTTGTGGTATAGGTTTATAAAACCCGGGATTTCATTACCACCAATACAACATATGGTATAGAAAAATTATAATTTCTTCTTATCTTGTTGAGATGTCCATTCTATTCTTGACTTATACCACCCTTGTATCAGGTATAATGGCTATGCCATTGAATAACAATGCTTAAAGGGGTTTTAATAGCCCATAAACGTAGTTAATGTAAGCTAAATGGCAACCTTGACTTATACCAACCTAGTTAAATGAGAGCTTTATTGCATCTCCTTGTTGTTGTGGGATTGAATACCCTCATTACGAAAACAAATAAAACAACACTTATAACGAATTATCTTCGTATTATACATAAAAAAATAGAATTATCTTCCACTAAATGGTAAAACCCAAGAACAGGTAAAGTCCTTTGACTTATATGACCCCTGTGCTTGGGTTAAATTTTATCCCTACTTTACCCCTCTACGGAACAAGTAAAGACCTTTGACTTATACAGCCTATGTGTTATATGCTCTGTTGTCCATAGTCTCTATCCATGTCTATGTCTATAGTATTCTGAGAGATTGTAGATGTAGTATTGTATAGGTTAGTCTCTATGGTTTGATTCTTGATAGACTCTAACTCATGTTCTAACTGTTCAACGCGCTTAAACAAATCCTTTAATTGCTTCTCGTACTTCTCATGAAGTTCAACGTAATTCATATCCATTACTTGTCCTCCCTTACAGTAGCTTCTATCTCCATAGCAATCTCTACACAAGAATAAAATGGGTTGTCGAAGTCTTGTTCGTCCATCTTCTCCTTAAACAAATCCCATTGTTCGTTTGTCATTGGGTCAAAGGCTTCTCGTTCAATATCTAATGTAACTTGGTATGTGTCTTTAACCATTTACGATACTCCTTTTCAGTACTTCAATAGCTTCGTATACTTCTCCACTAGCAACGAAACCATCTAGGTTAGTCTTAGGTAATCTGTCTAGCAACTCTGCTAAGACAATCTTTATTGCTTCTTTGTTACCCATTAGTTTTCTCCTTTAGATTACTTGTATGGAAACTTACATCTTCTTCGGGTAATATACCCATTTCTCTATCTTCTTCATCTGCAACATAGAAGTTCAAAGAGAAACCAAACATTGATTGTTTTAGTTCTTCTGCTTCTTTCTTAAAGGGAGAATCGATTAGCTTTAAGTACTCAGAGATATGGTCTAAAGCAATACACAGGTTTGATAGATGTTTATCTATTTGCTTGTCTGTCTTGTTCTCGAAGATTTCTAACATATCCTTATCCTTTAAGGCTTCGTTGTTTAGGAAGTGTTCTAGTCCTGTTATACCTACAGCCTTACCTCTTTTAATGTGGTGGGCTTTAATAAAATCTGGGTAGCTTTCATATAGTTCTTTTTTATTCATGTTATTTCTCTACTGTTGTTGTTGTGTTTGTTGTTGTGGTTTCTAATTCTTCGATTTCCCAAGCATCTCTGTCTCGGTATCCTCCAAATTCTAGGTAACTGCCAAGTGATTTACAGTCATTATCCATTGCTTTTAACAATGCTTCTTCTTCTGATTCTGCTATTACCGACACAAATTCGTTGGCATAGCATTTCTTAGTTACGATATATTTCATATTGTTATGATTAGTGTTATGATGATTAGCAAGATGTTGAAAAAAATTAAAATATTTTTTAGCACCTTACCTTTCTCCTTTATGTTAGTGGCTTGTCTCAAGTTGTGTAACACGTTCTTGTAACCTCTTTAGTTCTGTTTCAATCTCTACGATATGACGTTCATTTCTATCTCGTTGAGTCCTGTTCTTCATACGACGAAAGGTTTTCTCACTAGACTTACAACTTACATTAGCAATAAATACAGCGAACATTGATACAGTAATGATAGTTAAACCTACCCATAGTAAATATTCCATAATACTAAAATGTAACGGAGTCATTAGTAGGTCGTTGCTTACGACGTTGGAAGCGTTGAGACTCTTTCTCAAAATCAAACCTTTGGTTAGGTTGATTCATTCGTTCCATACGTTGTTCTATTCGGTTGTTTATGTTGCAGTCATCACAGCCTAGCTTTTCAACTAAACCACTTGCTATCCAACCTAGAGTAAACATCAGTATTAAACCGATGGTTGATGTAATTTCTTTTTTTGTTATGTCCATTATGTTAATTCCTTTAGGAGTTTCTTGGCAGTTGCATCTTTTTGTTCGGCAGATACGGTTTCCGTTGGGTTATACTTTGTTGTCTCGTTAGAGTCCTCAAAGAGTGAGTCTTGTTTCCAAACTGATGGCTTCTTTCCCCTTTGGGATATTCTACCATCAGCACTAAAACAAGATGCGTATTCATCTACAAGTTCTATGGATTCTTTTAATCCCTCTGAGAAGTTATAGTCTGCGTCAGTCATACAGTCTGATTTGTGTTTCGCGTAACCACATACATGGTTTAACGCTTTCCATAACCGTTCATCTATAGGGCTAGTTATCTTCATCAGTATATGCGCTACACCATTCACAATTAGATAACTCAATACCTTTATCGTGGAAATGGATTAAATGTCTATCGTATGAATCTAACGGTAATGTAGTGCAACTTGCTAGTTGTGAAATCATTACTGTAACCATACAGAAAGTTACAGCTAACGCTATCGTTGATACGATAATGCTTTTAGTATCTTCAGATTGGCGTTGCTTACGAGAAAGTCTTTCGTATTTACGTTCTTGTTTCTTCGTATAGAGTTGGTCAGTATCTCGGTAATCCATATTAACCCTTACTCCCTTGCTTTACAACTTCTCGCACATAGTAACGTGCTTTGGATTTGCCGATAAACTTACGGTGGTGTATGCTTACTCCAACGGTATCTTTTAACTTACCTAAGTATGTTTCAGCTTTGGTCTTGTTCTCGCTAGAGAAAAGAATTCTAAATTTTGTGTGTCTTTTTTTCATTGTTTTGATTAAGGTGTTGTGGTGTTATTGTAATCGTAACACCATTGGCAGTTAGGCATATCCATGTTCTCTTGGAAATGTATTTGATGTGCAGTCCATTGTGCTTCTGAGTAAGCAAATTCTACTGTGCCACATGATGTTGCGACAATGAGTAAGATTATACATATAACTGTTCTGATGAAAGCCATGATGTTGAATACTTCTTCTAGCTTATGTTCTAGTTTGTTAATGTTCTTCATTATTAGTTTCTCCCTCTGTACGGGTTTACATCTTCCCAAGACTTCCATACTATCTCATTGGTTTTAAGGTTCTTAACAAAAATTCTTTCATTTTTGTTTTCCCCTAAGTTCATTCCGTAACGAAGCGCAACCCAAAGTTTGTCATAAGTTTTCCAACCCGCATTCCATGTTCCTCCCCAACCATTAAAGCAAAGGAAAGATTCCCTATGGGTATTCATATCTTCGGGGCTGTGTTGTGGTGCGTCTGTTAGAAACGCATTTTGTTTAGGGTCATTCCAACTAGGCTTCGACATCTTCGTCCTCCCCAATAGTTAATTGCCCAAAGGTGCAGTTTTCGTAAGAATCTAAAATGCTTTCCATTACAGCAACTACTTGAGCAAGTTCTGCTCTTTGTTCTTCGCTAGTGCAATGGTCATCTAAATCCACTAAGGTTTCTAACGAGTAGCGTATTGCTTCTTCGTCAGACATTATTTCATTTTGTGGTTCGGTCATTATTTTTTTAAGTGTTTGAGTAGAGTTCCTATCCCTACAGAGTTCATAAAGGTTACTATTGTTAATAATAGTAATTGTAAATTGTGGTGGTAGGCATTGTAACCTACCAAGAAGAATAATACTATAACTATTGCTAAAGATGATAAAGGAAATTTAATCATTTTCATTGTATGAAGCTAGGGTTAGTTGTAGTTTTGCCAAAATAAAGGTAACTTGAGATTTAGATTTATCTAAACGACGACATAATCTACTAATATTAAAATCGCCACTTGGCTTAATGATTCGAGCATCAAGAACAACCTGTTGCACTAAATCTTGTAGGTCTGAATCCAATGTTTCATTACCAAAAGGTGTAAAACTCTCAACTAAGTAATGCGCTTTATCCTTTAGCAACTGTTCGTCGATACTTACTTGTCTGCGTAAAGGTGCGCGTTTAACAATTTTACCTCCTAGATTATTCTTTCTATTCCATAAAACTGTTTTGATATACTTATCAAACCCAACAGTAGTTTTGTATTCATCAAAAGTATCTTTAGATGTTTTATCAAACATAGCTACTGTATCCAAGATTGCTATAGATAATTCTTGATAGCTATCATCATGGTCATTAGTAATCTTATCCCCTCCAATACGGTAAGCAATATGATGTAACAGCTTACCGTATTTCTTCTCTAACCATTCCCATTGTTCTGAATTTAGTGAGCTAGTCATTGAAAGTTCCCTCCTGTGAAAGACGATTAAGTTTCATTGCTTCTGCTCTAACCAAGTTTGATAAATGAAGTGTCCAATTATCGTTACGCTTAAACTGTGAAACTGCAACTAGCTTAGTATCATTGTAAAAGGTTTCATTGTGTAGAGACTGAACACACAATCCTGCATTATCTTCATCTAAAAGTGTTGTTTCTGCGAAACCAAAATGAGTCATTAACATATCAGACTGTGCTTCCATACGAAATCGTTTTGTAGCAAGCCAATGTTCTTCAACCCAAACACTAAACTCTTTTTTAACTACAGCGTTACCGTTAGCATCATTATCCTCGTCATACGACATATACCTATTATAATCTTGTACAATACCATCAGTAGAAGAATATGATTGTCTATGTTCTTCCGACCAATCACAAAGCCAATCACGAAATCTAAAAGATTTACTCCAATCTATTGTTCCTCCGTCTTGTTCTTTCATTGCTTGCTCATACCCTTTCCATTGTTCATTAAGATATGTTATAGCAATATCTGTTATTTCTTGTGTGTATTTAGAAACAATAGTCTTGTAACGCTCAGACTTAAATGTTGGGAAACTACCTTTCGCATCTGTTTGCGCAATCTCAATAGCATCAAGTTGTTGTTCGTGCATTACCCATAACAAATCAAGGGAAGCTAGGTTAGTGGGTAAGTGTCTGCGGTTAGTAACTTCATTATCTTTAACATGAAACTTATTACGTTCATGTTCATAGTTTTGATTACCTCTATTCATTTGCAAACATTCTTCAAGGATTACACTTGAAGTTAGTAAACCACGTTCTCCCATTTTAGCAAGTTCTTGTCGCTCATCATTTATAATAATTAACTTATTACAACCTTTAGTCCAACGCATACCCGAATAAGAAGATTGAGAATCTTTTAGCTTATGTCCAACAGAGTTAATAGCTTTACCAAGTTGATTTGTTCGTAGAAGATTATCTCCTATCCCCGAAATGAATTCGTGATTTTCGCGACTGTTTCCAACTACAGGAAAGTCGTTTAGTGTGAGTTTACGCATATTGGTTTAATAGTGTGTTTAGAGTCTTAAAGAGTTCAGTATCGAAGTTATCGTCTGATGCTGAAATGGCATTTGTTCCGTACATATCTGCGATACGTTCATCTTCCCATTCGCTTGCGCGATAACCACTCATGTATAAAGTTGTATTGGGAACACCACGAAGATACTTAACACGAAGTGATTTTGTATCTTCATCATTTGCTCGGTAGCTTCCTACTCCGTAACGATTAGTCTTGAATTCTTCAATACTTTCTCTAGGGATAAATTGATGTACAACTTCTCCGTCAGTTAAGTTAATCAGAACCATGTTTTTAGTAGTAAGGTTTTTTCTTGCCCACTCCATTAAAGCGGGTAAAAGTAGAAATTCTGGTGTATAACTTCCTGTTGGTCTGTCTCCAATCATGATTGGTGCAGAAGAATTTAATCTACACATCTTATCCCAATTAGTATCATTCTTGGTATTAGAAAATACTCTTGAAAGAATAGGAACATAACCTTTAACAAAACTATCAAAGACTTCTCCCGCTTCTGATTTAGTAAAAACTTCCATCTTGATTCTATTACCTAGAACGGCTTTATTGGCTTTAGCAAATGCAGAACATATAGCACCACAAACATCAAGACGGTTTAGGCTTCTACCACCATGCTCAATGCTAGTTCGGTTGGTCATACTTCCACTAGCATCAACTAAGAATACGAATGTAGTATCTGATGAAGGAACGCTAGTTTTCTTGTAAAACACATTGTCATCTGTTTGATAACGATGTAGTTTGCGAGTGTCTAGCAACCCACGATTACTGCTGTATCTTTTAGGTCTTTGTGATTCTAGTAAAGAGGTCATGTTACGAGCAAACTTTGTGTACAAAGATTCTCTGTAACCTATTACATTACTTTCACACTTCGAGTGAAACAATGCTTCTTTATCAAAAGATAGTGTTGGATTGGTATCTTTAGCCATTTAGTTATCCTCCTTTTTTTGGTAGTTATTTGCAGGAACACAAAAGTCTTCATAAAAATCACTTTTAGAGTTTCTAACCCATGATTCTAATTCGGTGCTACTAGGGAATACAGAGTAGTGAACATCAACAACACTTCCTCCTTTAGCAAAGTTGCGATAAAGGTATTTGTGTTGCTTACTTTCTTGACCGTAAACTTTGATAGAAAGATTTACCATTGTCTGATTATGTTCAGCGACAGTTCCGAAGTCTTCTTCGTAATCAAGTTTTATGGTGCTTTCCAATTCAGATTTGTATTGCAACAAGTCTTGGTCGGTAACATTTTTTAGTTCGCCTACAGTCATGTTTTTAGCAAACCGTAGAAAGGATTTAGGTGTAGTTAATTTAAGCATAGCAGTCAAGTATTAGTGTATCGTAGTTTACGCCTTGTGGAAGTTCACTTATAACTTCTCGGCATGGAATGTGTTGTAAGGCTCGGAATGCTTGTATCTCCGCCCAAAGTTGTGGGTTCATAAGGAAGTTGTTGGTAGGTTCAGCTTTATCTTTAGGGTCTGCCATTGCGTTAAGAAAATCTCTTATATCGGACTCTCCAAACACTTCTCGGACACTACTTGCTACCTCTCCATCAAGTTGTGGACAGTCAGAAGCCTTTATAGGTTCTAAAGAAAAATCTTCATCTCCTTTCACTTCTCCATTACCATCTTCTTCCCCAAGACTATCTTCAATAAGAAAATCAGATATTGCACTATCTTTCATTTGTTGTTGTTCTTCATATTGTTGCCATAAAGAACCTGCATGAGTTTGTAACGTATCTGCGAAAGCATTAAAGGTAGGTGTAAAATAGTCCGATGGTGTTTTTACATTTACGACTCTATCTTTAGTAATACCACTCTTAGCAATAAGTTCAGAATGTCCTTTACCTTTTAGATGAAACAAAGCATCAATGATTGAACCAAAGAATGAGTCTTTATCTAATTCCCCACTTGCATACAAGTCCTCGAATTTAGCAAAAGCAATATTTTCTTGCTTAAACCTATACTTCCTCAAACTTAGTGGTTGTAGTTCATCAATCCTTACATCTTCAATAGCGTTTAGCATTAAAAACAAGTCTCCAAAGTATTGGTAAACAAATTCTTTATAAGGGTGGTCTAAAGTTCTATTCATAATATCTTCGCTACTAATATCTCCATGAGATGTTAGTGCTTTTAGAATAGACAACTTCTTACCGTAATGTTCAATTTCTACTGTATTAAGAATACGGTCGAAAAAAGGAAGTATTAAACCACATATCTTTGTTTCTTTATAAGAATACTTTATGTGGTGTAACTCATGTATAACGGTAGCAATTGTTTCG
>Ga0209815_1002857_pt1 | contig 10206 bp, 16 predicted proteins | sample CoawatmetaG00DNA_FD_187507 | JGI IMG/M metagenome (GOLD analysis project Ga0209815, IMG submission 187507) | Marine microbial communities from the West Antarctic Peninsula - Coastal water metaG002-DNA (SPAdes) (version 2) | ecosystem: Environmental > Aquatic > Marine > Coastal ...
GCAAATGACATTTAATTCTCCTTAATATGCGATATATGCGATGTATACGGTTTATCCAAAGTGTTCCATAGTATAGGACCTATACTTAGCTAGGTCAACACTATTTATAAAGAATTTTTCATATTTTTCAGACTTTTTCCTCACTGCCTCCCATAAAATATCATCATCGAGTTTCTTAGTCCAATAGTCATAAAAAGGAGTGAGCTTATTCAAAATAATCATAGTTTCGATACCCACGTCCTCTTTAATAACCAATCTTAACAAATAAGGGTGTGTTTGGATAACTTTAATGTTATCATCAAAATCACTCTTCATCTGCTTCAGATCCTCTTGGAACATATACCCCATGCTCTGCTGACGCTTTTGCCAATTAACATATACTGCATGGGTGTTCATGTTACTTACATCCCCAGGCCAGAAATTCTCATTGTAGAGAATATTAGCCAGAATGAATTCAGTAGGGTTTTTTAATTTAGATAACTTCTGAAACTGATACTTATCTCGTCTCGTTTCGAAACTATCGAACCCGGTATTGTTTAGCTTACCCTGATACTTGAATATGTCATAGTCAGAGGTAAAGTGCCTCTTCAATCCCATATACGTTTTGTATGCTTCGTAAGCGTTCATATAGGTAACCTTGCGCTCTTTGTTTTTAGAAGCCTAAGTTGTTCTGCTTCTGCAGCAATCTTACCTTTGAGTATTTGACTACTCTTTATTAAAGACGCCGCAGTCTCAACCTCAATATTGTTTTTCTCAACATAATACATCACTGCATCAAGATAATCGATTTTCTTTTCCTTAACAACCATCTCGATTTCGAGAGCAAATTGCGAGGGGGTTTTTATCTTTAGCTCTATCATTTATAAAATACATGATCCTGAATTTGCACGGTTTTCCTTAAATACTTATTCCATGCTGGGTTAACATAATTTGCATGATAATGTGTTGCCCCGTTAGTAACACTAATATTATGCAATACTGATAAATATATGGTGGCATTTAAAACATCTTGCCAAGTTTTAGTCCGCGCCCACTTATTTGTGCGATCACTACGACCATCACAATAATAAGAAAATTGACATTTGTTCCTTACCGGTACTATTTTGTTATGTACTCTTTTCCACCACTTGTTGATAGGACCTTGATGAACAACACCACAAATGCTATTGGGATATTTATTAGACTTAACCCTATTCATGATAACTTCACCAACAGCAAGTTTACCCACAAAAGGCTGATTACCAGCTTCAAAAAGAATTGCTTCAGCTAGACAATGTCTCTGCTTGGCTTCTTCTTTTGTTATTTCTGGCGATGCAAATGCTGGAACAACACAAAACATTGCGCCAACAAAGGTCGAAACGGTCTTCAATTTCATTATACAACTCTCTCCCAATCAAAGCAAATAAGACGCTTTTTAAACTTCCTATCTTTATTATCGTTCCTTTTGATGACAAAGTCAACGCATCTATTTAAATATCCAACATGCTCTGTAATCTGATTGAGGTATGATCTAGCCCTATTAGGTGAGTTGATATATAATTTATGTTTCTCCTCAAGATCAGGATGAAACAAGAAGTGATCATATTTCTCCTTGTCGATCGCTTCGAAGAATTCCTGGTCCCCATGCCTCATACCAGCAAACTCCATATCATACCCCCCAGAAGACCAGAAACACGGTTTCGTAATTAACCATACGTTTGGATGAGCAACCCACTTCAATATTTTCTTAGGATCATATAAATCGTAATCCTCTGGGTTGTCTATATGATCAAAAAATACTTCAAATACATAAAAATGTTCTTCCTTCAGAGGTGTAGTTAGAATAGCTTCTATCAATTCTGGCCCAGGTTGAGCATCAATATCAATTAACCAATTCCAATGCGTTTTCGATTTAAGCATTGCTAGGTTCCTACACCCATGGTTATTGAACCCAATATCCTGTTTTACTACATATCCTCTTAAATTAAAACTGTCTTTGTATAACTTTAAAATATCTGTGAAGATCCCTCGATCTTCAGCCCCATCATTAATCATCTGAACAGTTATTCTATTCTTCAGTACATCATCTAACTTAGAAAAAAAGTTACAATGATTAATTAGTTTATCAACCTGACCATAATAGGTCAGTGATACAGTAAGATCAATCATTTACCACGCTCGTCAATTTAACTCGATTTAATCCCATCATCAGAGCCTGCATTTGAACCCACTCTTTTGCATACCTGGTATTACTAAATTCTTCACCGAACCAGGGCCCTCCATCTGTATAATGAATTGCTTTGGGATTATCTAGGTGATAATATTGATCTAAGCAATTCCACTCGAGTGGTATTGAACCTATCTCACTATCGTCTAACCACTTCAAATGATGAAAATCTATCCCGGGGACATGATCATTAAGATAATCCGGCGTCAAAATTTTATTTGATGGATGTTCATTGTTAAACACCATTAATGAAGCCCAGTTTTTTCTGAACGATTTGTGTTGAGCAACCCCATCCATTTTTACTTTTTTTAGAGGTAGATATGGAGGATGTTGAACCACACTGACTGCTTTAGTTGGATTGATAGATTCGAATATTTGAATAGGGTGTGCTAAAAACAAAAAATCACAATCAACGAACATGCTGAATCCCTTGAAGTCACAAAGATATGGAACCCAAAATCTAGTGAATGTAAAATCAGTTGATTGGGGCTCTCCGTGATCACGATGATACTCTTCGATATTTTCAGACTTCAACGCTATCGGCGCCGGGCCTTTAACCTCGAAATTACGTGTACGCCTTATAGAGAAATCACAAACTTCCCAAGCCTCATGTTCTCTTGCCTCGTAGCCGATGTATATTGGGAGTGTTGAGATAGATGTCAATTTGTTTCTCCAATTCTCTAATACGTTGGATCCCCTTATTCCGAATCTCATGAGGATTCATTTTTAAAAGATCACCTTCTTCATACTTAGACTTTACCAACGCCCATGGAAAAGCAGACTTCGTTATTTTTTTCTCAGAGAAAAGTACCATAGGAACTCTAAGGTATCTTGCTACCCACGCTGTGGATCCATGATACCCTATAGCAAGGAATGCTTTTCTATATTTATCTACAGCTTCTCCGATTGAGTCTGTATAGTCGCTATGAACAACATCAAATCCCCACTCGGTCTTGATCAGGGTTTCAATCTGAAGCCACTTATCCAAACCTACAGGATCCTTCCATTGTTTGTCTGGGTCATAATCACTAAACTGTTCTTTGTGCCCAGCCGTTGTATTCATAACAACATACGGCTTGCCAACATCAAGATTTTTTATCCTTGACCACCAAAGATTATGAAACTCAGAATTATCATCATAATTCGTATGGTTCCATGTAATGTCTTGATCGAACGATTGTTTGAGATATACCTTATGATATGGGATAGGCTGACAGATAGACCACAAGAACTTCAAACGTCCATCCAGCGTATCTTTGTCCTCAGGCTTGTATAGCTCTCCTCTCTTATGCTTCCAGCGCATATGGAGAGTTACATCATCACAATTCTTTTGAGCAATATTATGAGCATAGCATAAAGGGGAGATTATGTCACCATAACCTATCTTACCCTTCCATTCAATTGTTATCATATACCAAAGCTCTCACCACACCCACAAGAACTTGTTGCCATTGGATTACTAACTTTTAAAAACGAACCACCTAGCTCTTGAACGTAATCGATTTCTGATCCCATGATATGCAATTCGCTAACTAAATCGATAATCAAAAACAATTCTCGCACCGTATCCGATCCGTTTAGTCCAACGGATTGTGTACTACCCAGAGAGATTTTATGATCATCCGGATCAGGATCTTCTACTAATTCCCATTTATAATTAAGCCCACTACAACCACCACCTTCTACACCAAACCAAACATTATTCTTACCACTATTAATAGCAGTGTTCTTTAGATATGTTATTGCGCTATTTGTTAATGTGACTACGTTATTCATGTTCTCTCCTTAAATTAAGTGGAGGTTTCTGTTGCCAGGTACCTCCGAACCCCGATTAACTAAGCCGCGAGGGCAAAATCATCAGATGCAAAGTTATCGTTCGCATTTACTTTATTTGGTCTATGCGCGACCAACCGTGTGACTCCGACTTCCTATTTTCTAACTGTCGATCCTATTTCGCCCCCATCATAAAGACACTCCTCTAATATCCTTATGGTGGAGGCGCTGGGTACTGCCCCCAGGTCCAGTCTAGTTTTCAGTCCTCCTCAACATCACAATACTATTTATACATCATCTACTATACAAAGTCAACGAGCAATCCGTCCTTGAACATATTAACTGGATGAATTTTTCCATAGTACTCGTTTGACACCCAGGCCTGCTCTTCTTCATCAAAATCAAACCATGGAGATATACCCAAGATGATGTTGACTCTTTTTTGAGGGCGTTTCTTTTTTCTTACTACGGCATGTGGTTGTCCTGTATCAAAATGATACATATACCCAGGATGCATATGCATTTCATGATATAGCGTAGCTATCATCGTGCTATCATCAAAATATAAGGGAATATTTATCCTAAAATTCATATAGAAGGATTCGTCACGATGCCAATGAAGATCACCAGACATCATTTCTACAATGCGGCCACGGACAATCGTTCTGCCGCTGTTAATTATACCACCAAACACTTCCCCAAGGTAGCCCTCTTTACACGCTGGTGTAAGTCTGTTGAACCCGAGAGCGTCGCTATATGTATTCTTACCAGTTTGATTTTTTGCGGCTGGGTTATAATTCCATTTATGATAATAGTCTCTCTCATCTTCCCAAGTTTGTTTTGAGATTATATTATTCTTATATATCCAATCCCAAGCAGACCCCGCTCCTTGGTTATTGACTATCTGAAAAAACTCTGTCCTTAGATCAAGTATGTTGACCTGTTCAAATATCTTATTGCCTCTTTTACCGGCATACATCTCTGGTGGAAGATTATATTTTCTATTACCTAGGGTCTGACAGTTAATATCAATGTCCTGCTGACGAAAGTCTGGATTGTAGGTGATAGACAAACCACCCAGTCTTTCACTGCGTAGGTCCTTATCACCATATCCCTCACCGAAGTTCGCGACTAAGAATCCATGCCACCCATGCAAGGTGAATGCAGAATGAACTGCATTTTGCAACCCATGAGTTGCCAGGTTACATTCTTGCTCTATGATACCACAAGCGTTGATATTAAAACTGTCGATCCTCTCAGCGATGTCTGTATGACGTCTGATGAAAGAATCGACAGTATCGACTTCAGGTATTTCTGATTTGTAAAATTTATAGGTCAAAACTCACCTTTTGAAGGATCTCGTACATCACCTACGACGAGGCCTTTCTCGTGCCACATAGCAATAACTGCAGGTCGATCATCAAAAACCATCTGAGGCTTATACCCATCCTCATGAATCTTATCTAGGATCTCAGCTTTAACGATAGCATCCTTCCTAAAGTCTCGATTCGATCGAAGATACATAGGAATCTTATAATCCTCAAACTCTGGATCATAATCAAGCATACCCGGCATCCACTGAACCAGAGTCTTCCTTGTATCCTCCTCCTCATCCTTATGCCGAGCTGTGACAATAATTGTACCATGTCCAGCTGCTCTTAGAGCATTGAAGATAGTCATAACAGGAAGAATAGGCTCATCCCAATTCTTCTGTCTTGGGTCCCGAAACGCAGGCCAATCTTTAGGTTTTGTTTGAATGAACTTCAGCCGGTGTGTAATATCCAGCAAAGTGCCATCCACATCAAATAGATAATCCATAATATCCTCTTAAAAAAAATGGGGGGGCCGAAGCCCCCCATTTGATTAGGACGCTTCCGCATACTCCAGAACTTTGTCCAGAGCCCGAATCTTCAGATTCTTATTTGCTCCGTAGAAGTTGGAAGTCAACCGAGACTCCTGAGACTTGCCAATCTCATGATCAACCAAGTACGTAACAGCATTCAGAGCCTGCCACCACGAACCCTTAGCATACTCTGCACCGGGTTGAGTTTCCAGAACCTCAAAAGCCCGAAGAGCATTTTTAGAAGACTTACGCTCTTGATCTTCGAGATCCTTCTTGCTGTAGCCCGGAAATACTTCATCGAAATATTCAGCTACAATCTCATCCTTGTACGACTTCGTACCCAGGAACATCGCCATGTCCTTGAATGACTCCATCTTGTCAGACGCCAGGCCAAGCATCTCTTTGGCTAGGTCTGCATCAAATACCCTACGGTGATTGAAGCGGACTTTGCTTGTTGAGCCACCCTGGAGTGCAACGTTGATCGTATTCTGACAAACAACGCGCGTCAAGGTCTGTTGAATACCGATTCCACGACCATAAATATGTGGATTCGAGAACAGAAGATAACCTTCAATATTATCTCCACCAAACAGCTCGAACGTATCAGTCATCTTGGCAAGAGCCCAGACCCACTGACCATCTTTCAACGAACCGGCGGTTTCCATCTTCATGGCACCAACCTGACAAAACTCATCGAAAAAATCAAACGCTTCATCATTTTGGACTGGGTTCCAGTCGCCGGTGATGATCGTAAGAGGTTTCGCATCAGTTTCTCGAATCAACATCTTGTGACCTGATTCGATCCGTTCTCCTTGGAATTCAGCAAACACCGGAGCTTCAACAACCCGCCAGTCCAAACCAGCTGCTTTTTGAAACTCAGCAGGAGTGAGATCATCCTCAACCTGCACACCAAGACCATGCCAGGGAACCTTCCCCGCATACGCCATTTTGGCTTCACCATCTACTACTTCAATTTCGTGCGACATTTTTATCTCCTTTGTTGCACCATTCAATATACTTATTATACGCCTTTTTGAGTTCCGGTCAACGCTTAAAATCCCGGATCCTCAAAAATAACGATCTCGATAAGCTCTTTTACGAGCTTGCGGCCATAGTCGGTAAACAGGATCCCACGACCATATACGAAGGACTCAACGTCCTGGGAGTGGTTGAAAATCTCACCATCGGTGATCCACCTGAGAGCGGTCTCCCGGTCAGAGGCTCCATAACCCATGGTCTGCTTGACCTGAGCTTCGAATTCCTCGACACAGACCCGCTCACAGGCAGCCTCAGCCTCCTGTGACTCGACCATCTCATCAACGAGAGAGTCCCAGATGGCTTGCTTGCCATCGTTGGTGGACTGATTCCAGTCCCCCCAGAAATATTCTGAGCGGGGACGATACCCCCGGGCATCCTTATGGAGGTCCGAAAGGGACTGTTCGTCAAATGTGTACATCTCTGTTCTCCTCATCATTATATAAGTATCGCCTATATCCGTGTTCCGGTCAACGCTCTTCAACCACTTTTTTGCATAAAAATGAAATTAAATTTTTGCAGAATTCTGCGGTTTCGTATTTCGCAGTTTTCTGCGTTATATAAAATTACAAAATAATTCAAAAAAGTGGTTGAACAGCGTTGACTGGGTGCCGGATATATGCGACTATATAATCATGATAAAGATAATAGTTACATTGTTGATCACCGGTTTTGTCCTGTTTTGGCTAGCCAAAATCGCAGCGATCGTTTTCTTTGTGGTACTTGCAATATGATGGGAGAAAATACATGAGTTTACCTGGGGAAATAGAATCCGTGGTAGAGGCCTGGTATGAGGAATTTCTCGAGGAGGGATTAAGCAGCAACGAAGCCGCTGATAAAGCTCAAGAAAAATTCGAAAATGGCGGTGGATTCGCTGTTGACTAAGCCAGAGCTATATGCGATAATAAGATAATGAAAAAGATAGCAATATTTGACCTAGATGGTACCGTGATTAATTCTGACCACCGGACGCCCAATAAGGCAGATGGTACTTTGGATCTTGAGCGGTATTTTGAACTCAAAACCAGAGAAAATATTTTCAGGGATACGGTGCTGCCCTTAGCAGAGCGTATGAAGGAAATGTATGATTCCGGAGATTGGCATATCGTAATATGTACAGCCCGGGATATGGATCAAAATGATTTTGATTTCCTGGCTGATAATAATCTCAAATTTCACGAATGTTTCGACCGGAGCAATGTCCGGAAGAAATATCACTGGGGTCTTCCTGATGCCCAGTATAAAACCAAGCAGCTGAAGAAGTATAAGTATACCAGATATGTCTTCTTCGATGACGCAAGACCTATTATAGATATTTTTAGTACATATCCTAACGTAGATATGATTGATGCAACAATAGAGAATAAGAGATTAAAATATGGCACCTAGAAATGAAGTTTTTGAATTCCTCGATAACTTACGTGCAAGTGGAAAGGTTAATATGATGGAGGCTCCCAGACATCTGGAAGCTGCATTCCAATACACCCCCGAAGAAGCGAAGATGAATTTCTTCCAATGGACGCAACATTTACAAAGAGATGCAGATGCCCAAGCCAAAACTAAGCCGGCCTCTTCCTGGGGCGCGGCCCAAAAAGAAGTACAGGAAAAAGACACCTCTAACTGAGGAGGAAAGAGAAAAGCGCACAGCGCGCTTAGCTAAAGCTCGAGCTGCGAAAGGCCCAGTTGAGCACAAATCTGTGCATCCGGCCGTCTGTAGAGACGAGTCCTCTCCGGTTAATATTAAGAGCGTGAGGGTTTGGATTAAATCCAATCAAGAAAGACTTACTGCCGCTAGGCAGAATCTAAAACTCAATCCCAAAGATAGTTCTGTGATTGCAGAAGTGAGTATGCTCGATACGTATGTTCATGATATGCAGGCCTATCTGCGTTCTGGTGTGTGGTTGGCTCACCGGTGGGGTGAGAATCAAGAAGGTAAAATACAGAGAGTGTGTAAGGTTATGGCTTACCATTGGGAAGCTAACGATCCATATCTAGGAATGGTTAAACGAGACGTGGGAGTTATGTATCCTGATGTTGGAATATGGACTAAAGAGATGGATGACGACTATTATGATAAAGCACCGGCTGCAAAAAGCGTTCCCGTAAAGAAAACGAGGAAGAAGCGCCGTACGAAAAAGCCTAAATAGTGATGTATCCATCTATAAGAGGTAGTACATGTCGAATATTGTAGCGTTCCCGGGCGATTCAAAATTACATCCTCCCCAGAATGAAGAGGAGCTGAAAAGCCACGCACAATTAATAAGACAAAAGTTCATACAAAATCATGCTGTGGACTTTGCATTTGACGTTTTTAGAACACTAGAGACACATGGATTTGACTTGCAAACTGATGAACAAATTAAATATGATTTAGTATTAATAAGTGAAGCAATCAAATCAGCAATGACAAGATCCATGGGGATGAGGCATCCTCTCCAAGAATTTGCTCAGAACATTATCAATCTTAAAGATGCTGATATCAATTTTGATAATGAGGACAGTGAAGAAGAATAAATTATAGAGAATTTGATGAAAAACATAGGTGATTTTTAATGGCATATACTAGAGCACTCCACGAAATAGTAGATGAAGTGCGCAAATCCAAAAATGTAAAAATAAAGGCAGACATTCTTAAAAGTAATGAATCGTCTGCACTGATTGATTTACTTCAACTAACATACAATCCAACTATTCAATGGTTACTACCAGAGGGCAATCCTCCATACGAAGCAGCTGAAGGTGTGGACGAGGAAGGTAATGGTACTGATCTTGAAGGTGCCTTGATTGGCCAGATGCGAAAAATGAAATACTTCATTTCAGTAGATGGTAATGTTCTAGAAAATGTTAAACCAGCCAAACGAGAAGTGGTGTTTATCAGACTTCTAGAAACAATATCACCTAAGGATGCCAAATTAGTTCTTGAAATGAAGAATAGAAGCATTAAAGGCATTAGTCCTAATGTAGTAACAACCGCATTTCCCCAGGTCCAGGTAAAATAGGAATTAAATACATGACTCGGAAATCATACAAGCCACTCGAGTATGCTGACGACGACGAGTACTCTACATCGAAGAAAATTAAAGAAAGAGATCAAAATAGAAAGAAACAGCGTCAGTTGAGTAACGCGTTGAAATCTAAAGATCTAAATTATCTATTGAAATTAGAGGCCGAGGATTGATGCCAATTTACATAGTCACCAATACTGATAAGAATGAAACCTACGAAGTTAATATGAAGTGGGTCGAGTTAGAACAACATCTTAAAGACAACCCTAACCTTAGGCAAGAAATTACTGCGCCTGCCATTGTATCAGGCGTAGGTGGAATAAAGAAGGATGGTGGCTGGACTG
>Ga0209815_1002860_pt1 | contig 10205 bp, 5 predicted proteins | sample CoawatmetaG00DNA_FD_187507 | JGI IMG/M metagenome (GOLD analysis project Ga0209815, IMG submission 187507) | Marine microbial communities from the West Antarctic Peninsula - Coastal water metaG002-DNA (SPAdes) (version 2) | ecosystem: Environmental > Aquatic > Marine > Coastal ...
GAACTCAAAGGTCGAGGTGTCCATCTGCAAGCTACAGAGCAGCCTATAGATACCTCTACAGCAGCAGGTAAGGCTTTCTTAGATATGCTGGGTGTGTTCGCTGAGTTTGAGACTAACCTACGCAGAGAACGTCAATTAGATGGTATAGCCATGGCTAAAGCTGCTGGGAAGTACAAGGGCAAGGCTCCGTTAAAGCAGGAGCTAAAGGACCAAGTCATTAACCTATTTAAGTCCGGTACTAAGCAGGTGGATATTATCAATCAAGTGGATGTAGGAAGAACCTCCGTGCATTCAATTCTAAAGGCAGCAGGGCTGAAGTAGATGGTAAAAAGAGTTCTAGATTAGATAGTAAATAGCTTCTTCTGTAGAGGCTGTAAATAAGCATATGAGTGGCTGCTAGGCTAAAGAACTAAATCTCTCCCCCTGTTCAATAAATCTGTCACCAATCCCATACAGCCCCATACGGGGCAACTGTCCTGTGTCCGTAATAGATATAGCGGCACAGATTTTTGTGACAAATTATTCCCAGAGAACCTATAGAATCCAAAACCACCCTATGTATACTCACTAACCAGAACTGTTGTTAACAAAAGGATGTGTAGATGCGCTTAAAGAATTTAATGGTGTCACTAGCTTTAGTAATCCAGATGATTATGGGAAGCGGGCTTGTGGTGGCTGAGGAACGCCTGTGGAAGTCTGTGTATCAATGCGGAAAATATAATGACAGTCCCGCGATGCAGCTTCTTGCTCTTGATAAGCTAGATTTAAGGGCATATAAACAAAGGCATTGGAGACACTTCCACTTTATGAACGACGGAGAAATTGTAATAGAAAGTGGGACGATGGGTTATGACGGAAGGTGGGAAACCTATGGGCCGATTGAATATCCACATACATTCAGCTCAAGTGCACGAATCCAGTCATTGGTTTACAACGACCTAGATGAGTTCCACGAATTTATTTTGACTAGAGCTGCCCCCGTGCCTGATGGATACGATTCGCGTGAAAGAATACTATTAGATAAAGATTTAATGGAAGGCACTCGTACTATTACTGGCCGATTTGGAACTGAGGAAGAATCAGTGTATAAAATGCGCTTTATATGTGAGCACGTATATCCAAGAGGTTGACCAACGAGATTCTGGAGAACCCCGTGGCCAAGAAGAGTCATTAGTTGGACTGACCCTTTGGTTAGCCTAACATTTAAGGCTCCCATTCAGAACTGATACTTTTTAATGAATCCTTCTTATTTCGTTTCAATATAATAATCATGAGGTAAATAAAGACAAAGGCAAATCCGACTACAGAAGCTATAGTGGTAATGATAATTAGCATCCTCTCAAATGTTGTCGCAGGGGTTAGCGGTAGCTAATCTAAGAATAATTCTTAGGGGCGGCTAATCTAACAGCACCAGAGTTATCTAACAATACTACTTACGTAGCCTTACACATGTCTTATTAGTTATAAACTGATGGTCATTATGTATGTAGAATTGATATGAGAACTATTGTTAATACAAGGAAATATGGTGTGCGCTTGTCGCTTACATTAAATTAAGTTAAAGTTACTGGACAATATGTTTGCTAGAAGCTGGACCTTAATTGCTCCGTACCTTGGCTAGCGAACCGGTGTTATCCCGTGCCGCCTCTCACCCTACGGGATTCCATTTCTTATCTCTCCTGGTAATCTATAACTGACTTTTGGTGGTCGTCCTCCTTTTTTAATACCTTCAACAGGTATAAGAAATCGTTTCATATCCCCAACCAAGTATGCTCGTAAAGCTAATACAATACCGTGTAATGTGCTCTTTCGGTAAACAAGTTGGTGTGTTGCTGGGACATATACCTTTTCATTTAAAAGTAACTTTATCCTCTCTATGCTATAGGCCACTAAATTCTTGTCATCATCAGTTTCATTGCATGCTTGGTGAACTGATTGTTCAATTATGAATCTAAATGGTTCTATAAGGTCGTACACCAATGATGGGTAGTTTGTCTGAGTGTGCAAAAACCCGTGTTGAGGTGATAGTCTGTGGTATAAAACCCAACGGAGTATGATGCCTGAAAGGAATAATGAGCCTGCATTCAAAGCCTTGTTTACAGGTGCATGGCGGTCTCTTCGGATAGTGCCTTCTAGGTTTAATTGACGATAAAAATTATGCCAATATCTTTTGGTTTCGTGGGCCTCAATTAGCCGTAATTCTTTCATTGACCTTGTGCGTGATAGTGGGCGGTAGTCTCGGATACCTGTTAAAGATGCAGAATTCATTGCGCCCAGCCGCTCTCTTAGAATGGTTCGGGCGATATAGACAGACTTAATTTGATTTTGACGGTGAGTAATTTGGGCAGTTAAGATATCTTGCCTGTCAGCACGGTAGGTAGGTAAGAAGAAATAGGGGTCAGATAAGTTTCGGCGATGAATAATCAATGGGATTTTATAGGTGTTAAGTGCGTCCAAAAATTTAACCGGTAAATCACCAGAAGCACCGTACAGCATAATACAGTCTATTTGTTTAAGGTGAGTGGTGACACTGCCTCCATTGTATTCAAAACAATAACGGTCACCCTTTAGCTTAGTTACATTGGAGAAGTAAGGTAACCACAATGATGCCTTTTGTCTTCTGGTGTTGCTTTTCCATGTCCAAATGGAATCGGGGTGCTGTAATTCGTTAATTTCCATATTAAATTACCCTCTTGATAACCCTGATTTTACAAGATATATCAAAAGAGTATACTGGATGAGGCTAGAAATGAGAGGATGTTGAAGGTTGTAAACCAGTGCAGAGGCTAGAAATGAGAGGATGTTGAAGGTCCCTTGGCTCCTCGTCTGCTAGAAATGAGAGGATGTTGAAGGACAAAGAAAGGAAAGTCGGCTAGAAATGAGAGGATGTTGAAGGCAATACGGGTTGTTGTATTGCTAGAAATGAGAGGATGTTGAAGGAAGACGGCATTCGCAAGTGCTAGAAATGAGAGGATGTTGAAGGGTCACCCACTCCATCCGTGCTAGAAATGAGAGGATGTTGAAGGGCAAGAGCGCCCCCTATTGCTAGAAATGAGAGGATGTTGAAGGCAGTGCAGATGGAATGACGCTAGAAATGAGAGGATGTTGAAGGCCTAAGTCCATATTCATGCTAGAAATGAGAGGATGTTGAAGGACGAGAACAAAGGTCAGAGCTAGAAATGAGAGGATGTTGAAGGATGTGCTCATACGATGCTGCTAGAAATGAGAGGATGTTGAAGGTCATTAGCGAAGGCAAATGCTAGAAATGAGAGGATGTTGAAGGTGAGTTCGGAGTTGAGAGGCTAGAAATGAGAGGATGTTGAAGGGGTATAACTACCGGCGAAGCGAGAAATGAGAGGATGTTGAAGGTATATCTATTGATATATAGCTAGAAATAAGAGAATTTAAGGTCAGGTTAGACCTAGGAGTAGCAAAGAAGAAATAGCGTTTACAAAAAGGAGATTTGGGATGGCTACAAAAAAATTGATGAAATCTGGTGCTCAACTGCGGGCGTTTCGGAGGCACCTAGCCTCAAGGGCTGACCGGCCATCTGAGAAATACACGCGCACTCTTAAGTTTCCCCTTGAAGACAATGGATTTTTTACTAATCCAGAAGATTTCCAAGCTGCAACCCAGCTTTACAATATTACTGAAGGCGTCGAAACTAATTCCCTTTATGGGCTATTGATGCGCCTTCATTTAGGTGGATTCCGTCTTTTTTCCTCAGCAACTAAAGCCTATACCTTTCGAAATAATAAAGTCTTTGGAAATGACCAATTCACAGCAGTATTGCAAGTTACCTTTGGCGTTGAATTCAAAAAGCTGGATGTGGAATCTATTTATGAAGATTTAAAACGTGCCCGGCGAAATACAGGTGGCAAGGTCAAGTCTCTATCCGGTAGGGAGTTGGCAGAGAATTATTATCAGCAGGCGACAGGAAAAAAAATCGACACCAGTAGTGATGATTTTGATATGGACAGTCCTGATTTCAATGCAGGATTATTTGAGTTTTTTAGAAAATTTGGTCGTGCTTTAGAGAAGGAATTTGAGTCTTGGTCAGAGGTTAATGAGGACATTAGCAGCGGTAGTAATGCAGCATTCGGTTTTCTTGATGAATTATTAGCTGAATATAGTATTAATTTACCTTCAATAAAGAAACGGCTGACTTTGCTCAGTGAGCCAAAGCCAAACAACAGCACCATAGCGTTTGACCCGAGCAAGAAAATTACAGCTAGCTACCCCAACGAAATAGCAATTCACATTGTTGTTGCTCAATATTTGCAAGATATTCAAAAAGAGACTCCAACCAAGAGTGCCGCAGTTAAATATTTACAAACCAATATCACAACAGAAACCCATAGTGGTCTTTCTTGGCTTTTAGGTGCAGGTCTGAAGTACCTATCCACAACAGATAAAAAAATAATTGTAAATGAACTAGAAATAACCGATACAAAGGTGGTCAGTGAATTAACTGACATCGCACAGACAATTAACCCTGTTGTGTTTCTTGGTGATGATAACTACTCAGTTTACAGACGTACCTTCGGAGGTAAGCTGGATTCTTGGATTGCAAACTATGCCTCTCGGTTATATGAGCTGGACGAAACGCTAACAGGGATGGGTATAGAGTTTTGCTTGTCAGAGTCTTTAAATGACCCTTTGGCTGCTAACTTCCTAGGTGGTACAGGAATTAATATCTCTGAATTAAATACTCTAGTAACGGACCTTTATTCACGCAAAGAGGGTGCCAGAGATTCGCTTAATCGGTTGTTTGGTATTGACACTAAATTGCCTGAAATAGCAGATGTTAAAGCTCTAGAAGAGTTCAGCAATGAGTTGGATGCAGTATCAGGCCTTTTGAGTATGCTCGACAACCGACTTAACCAAGAACTAGAACATGCCAAAACAAACAAAGATGTCCCGCAACAGGTTTTTCTAAGCGACTGTTTCTTCACTAAACCTGTATGGCTCAAGAAATTGCCTAAACTGAATCGCATATCAGGTGGAGTACCAAATTATAAGCAGGAATTGAAACAATCTGTTGAAGACTTTAATACGACAAGGCAATTGATGCAGGCGCATTTTGTCCGTATTGAACAGTTTACTCAAGACCACCATATGGTTCTGGATGTGCTGGGTAATATCGCCAACAGGGAACAGCTAAATATCAACAGATTTAAAGCACAGCGACCATCCGCTCCTGTGAGTGAAACTGCCCCAATACGAGCCTATAGGAACCTATTTCATCGCATTGCTAGGGTGGCCATGAGTTGTTCACCTGAGGTCAAAGATAAGGTGAAAGGTCTGTTGCTGGGTTGGGAGGTGTTTAGCCCAAAGGACATGAATCGGTTGTTTAATAATCAGCAAGGAGCAATATACCAAAGCCTCTTTTCAAAGAAAAAACATGACCCTTATTTTCTGAATGAAAAAGCCTTGGGAGCAAGACCATACTTAGACCTGTTTTATGGTTTTATAACTGAATTACAAGTTCAGGCAGCTCAATCAGGATTCCAGCACTACAATGACCTGCTCAAGTTAGAAAGGACTTATTATGGACTAATGCTAGGTGGGTTGCCTGATAACTTGCCCAAGGCCCTTGGTGCATTAGACCTGCCTGAGCACCTGATGGACTTATCTCCAATTCTTAAAGGTGCACTATCGCAGGAGACACTGAGTGCTGAAACCATCATCAAGGCCTTTAACCACTACCATAGTGTTCTTAATGGACTGGCGGCGAAACTCTCAAGGCAAGAGTTTTTGGTCCGTACAAAATTCACTCGTGTGGGAGATACTGGACTGGTCTACCAGCCTAAGGATAAAACTTGGTCTGTTCCAGAACGTTACATCATTACTGATAAAGAAATAGGTAGTGTATTTAAACAGCCTCCACTGGCTAATTTGCTGGACGATAACAAGCTTGAAGTTCGTTCGGCACTTGAGTCCTTGTCAACAACTTACAAAAGTGACTGGGGGAAACGAGCCAAGAACGGGGCATTGACCCCATACCTAAGGCAGTCACCGCATGACTGGAAGTACACGCTTGGCTATGGGAACAGTAGTAACATCAACGAGTCTGGGTTTAAGTGTGACAAAGCCGCACCAAGACAATACGCCGATTCCCATAAGGGGCTTGTGAGATTGATTGGCCCTTCATCCTTTAAAGAGTGGTTAGATAAGGCCATGCTCACAGAAGAAGCAGAAATTGGTGACCTTACTCTAATTATAGATCAGCGTGTCAAACAAAGTGTTCAGCAAAGTAAGACGGGTATTGAAGTAGTGACAGAACCGTCAGGTGGTGTCATCAACCTAGCTATCCCACTAACTGAGTTGTTACTGAAAGGGAAGCCCGACTTTATTTTGGACCACTTTGTTGCCATTGACCTTGGGGAAGTTGGTATTGGCTATTCTGTGTTTAAAGTGGATGGCTTCAAATTGGTAGAACATGGCAGCCTCCCTATTCGGAGTATTCGTAACTTAATGTCTGCAGTGGACCGTCATCGTAAGTTACGCCAGCCGCAACAAAAGTTTCAAGCCAGTTACAATCCCCTCTTATCTCAGTTAAGACAAAATGCTATTGGTGACACCTTAGGTGTAGTTGATGGGCTAATGGAACAGTTTAATGCGTTTCCGATTTTTGAGAGCTCTGTGGGTAACTTTGAAAGAGGGGCAAATCAGCTAAAAATAATCTATGAAAGTGTGCTGAAGCACTACACTTTTTCAAACATTGATGCCCATAAAGGGGCAAGAAAACACCACTGGTGTGGTGGAGAAAAATGGACGCATCCTCAACTCAGGGTTTGGGAACTGAGTGAGAAAGGTGAAAAGACTGGAAATGATAAGCAACTTAATCTTTTTCCTGGTGCAAGTGTTCATCCTGCTGGTACCAGCCAAACTTGTAGCAAGTGTCAGCGTAACCCTATTAAGGAAGTATATGGAGTTCTAGATACTGATTCTAGATTTGTTTTTAAGGCCAATGCTAAAGATGAATATGAGCTGCCCTCTGGCAGTGCTATTTGTCTTTACAATCCTCCAAAACTAACCACTAAAGAACTCAAAGAGGCACGCAGGCGCAAGTTAAATAGACTGCCTACAGTAAAGTTAACGGATGACTTTAAAGGTGATGAGATGCTGAAAGTCATCAGGCGCTGTTTGAGGTTTAAACAACAATCTTCTCGTTCCAAAGATACGAGCCAAAGCAGCTACAGGTGCTTATACAGCGATTGTGGTCATTCTATGCATGCCGATGAGAATGCTGCAATTAATATTGGCTTGAAATGGGTCAGGGAGAAGCTAGTAACTTAGGCTTTGACCAAAGGCTTTTCTAGAGACGCTAAGCTTACTCTGGGAGGTTAGTTGTAGGTGCTTATATTGACGTTAAGATTCAGTAAGATAAACAATAATGAGAAAGTAGTCCGTTTTGCTCAGGTTATTGGTGTTGAGCCTAATTCAGTCAAAGTGAAGGACCATAAATCCCGCTGGGGTAGTTGCTCAAGCATCGGTGACATAAGCTTTCACTAGGCCATCATTATGGCACCTCACTATATCGTTGATTACGTGGTGGTCCGCGAGCTATGCCACATGATTCATCACAATCACTCGCCAGCCTTTTGGCAGCAAGTGGAGAAGGTGCTTCCTAACTATAGTGAATGTAGGGGCTGGTTGAAGTTGAATGGACAAGAGTTGAAGGTCTAGTTTGTTAGTAAATATTAAAAAAGTGCTTTGAATCATTGTAATCCATAGGAATGCCCACATATCAGAGTTGCATAAAAAATGAGCTCTGATTGTACTGGGTTAGCCTTTGGCTGAAAACCATGTAAAACGTATTAACCCCTTAATCCAGAGAGAAAAGTAGTAAAGGAAACTGACTGAGGCTGTCCGCAGTCTAGTCACCTTCATGTGCGTAAACATATATTACGTACACTCTTTCTTTCAAATTAAGGTATTTAAAATGAATAATACGAACTACGATAATTTTATTGGTAAAAAAATAAGGTTGATTCGCAAAGAGGCTAATCTAACCCAAGTCCAAGTAGCACAAGCCATGGGCACTAATCAAAGTGCTGTTAGTCAAATGGAGAGAGGCGCCGCTCCTATTTCGCATTGTTTCATTTGTACAGTGGCGGAACTGGTCGGAGCAGAGCCATTGCGTATTGACGCAAAGTTCAATAATAAATTTCGATTTAGCAAGCGTCGTGTTGACTTTGCAAAATCTAACTTTATATACGTTTTGTACAATCCAACTATCGAGTGGTCAAAGTTAGGCGTGAGCAACGACCCGCAGAACAGAAGTAAAGCACTTAGTAATGCAACATCGTCACCAGGCCATTTTGACCTAATAAAGTGCTGGGATGTTGGACCTGATGCGTTAACCCTTGAAACAGAAACGTTAAGTAATTTAGCTGTTAAGGGGCATAATGTTGATGGTGAACTTGTAAAGTGCTCATCCCAAACAGTAATTGATGCCGTCCAAAGTTTGATTGATTCAAATAATACTTAATCCTAGCTAAAGGCTAAACTCACGGAGCGTTATTTTGATGTTTCGTGAGTTCAAATTATAAATCACATATCCTCTTGGGCCTTTGGAACAAGTATCTGGCCAATTAGCACTTAGCTAGGTCTAAGACATGATTCTTATGGAATGAATATACCAATCCTTCGCTAATAGCCTCGTAGCGTTGCGCCATTGAAGTGCCTCCGCTGTAATGGCCAAATGTAAGGTTAGGCTTTTCGTGCCCTACAACATCCATAGCTACGTTTTCATCTATACCCGACTGCTCCAATAAGGTAATAGCCGTGTGCCTAAAGCTATGGAAGACTTGAGTGGGGCCATAGCCAAGTTTAGTCTTGAGTGTGCCGAACCGTTTTGAGATAGCTGAGCCTCTTTCTCCATAACTTGTGGCGGTCAGGTTTGGAAATAGAAATTCGTTGGTGGACTGCTTTACCAAGCTCTCAAACATCGGCTGAAGATATGGGTGTATCGGAACATCGCGTAGGCCAGCTTCCGTCTTGGATACAGTAATTCTGAAGTATGGAATGGTTGTTTCGAGGCGTACGGACGCAACTAACAAAGTTGCAAGCTCTTCTAATCGAGCACCAGTGTGGGCGGCAAGCAAAATGAGGTTCAGTAAGTCGACATCTCCCTTCTTCGCACAGGCGTCGACTAAATCTGTGACTTGATGTTTTTCCCAAGGTATCCGTTTAGGCTCTTGGGCTGCCTTCTTACCGCCTCCTGTCCTAATTCGAGCCTCTTTAAATGGGTTTGATAAGTTAGGCTCAAGGTGCCCCATCTCAAGCAAGTATTGATAATATGAACCGTTGATATTAAGTATGCTCTTAGCAGTTCCATGCGAGTAGGGTTTGCCCCTTGAGCTTGCAGCTTCTTGCGTTAAGGATAAAGCCCACCTATTCACAGCTTGTTTTTCAACCGGGTAGGTGGGGAAGTGTCGTGTGGCATACCCAATACGAGTCTCTTCTTGTTGGGCTGAGCGTGGTGTGACTGTGCGTGTTGACATAAACTCGGTAACAAAGCTGCTAGATGGGATACGAGTACCTTTGACCATAGCATTGAAGTCCATTGCTATATCACCACCAGCCTCGTCTGCAATTTTCTCTAATCTGTCAATATATACATCGTGTAGCGGGTCATAGTCGAATTGTTGAGTGCCATCGAACATGGCTGGGCCTATAGCGGAATGGGGCTCGCATTTAGCCAGTTCTGCCTTCCATAATAATGCCTCATTCTCGGGAGGCTGTTTTCCCCTGGCTTCGTTAACACGGCGCTTCCAGCCTTGAATAATAATGTTGCCTCTAACTTCGGCTACTCTAAGGTCGCTTGTGTCGAGTGATTGAGTGTATTCAGTAACGCCGAGAGCGTGCCGTACGTCCTTAGGTACAGTCATACGAGCTTGGTAGACTGAGCCTCTAAGAGATACGCCTTTGACTTTAGTTGCTGGTTTACGTGCCATGTTGAAGTGGGTGGCTGGTCTGTTGATACGCCTAATTTAACAGGTGCTACGAATGAATGCTACGAAAAGGTGCTACGAAACTAAAAAAGCCCTTAAGATAACCTATTGAAATATAGGTTAAAGTAAGGGCTTTTTGGTGTGTGGTGGAGATGGGGGGAGTCGAACCCCCGTCCGCCAGTCCTCTGCCATTGGCTCTACATGTTTAGATCACTTTATTGTTTTAACCTGCCGCGGCCCAAG
>Ga0209815_1002863_pt1 | contig 10194 bp, 10 predicted proteins | sample CoawatmetaG00DNA_FD_187507 | JGI IMG/M metagenome (GOLD analysis project Ga0209815, IMG submission 187507) | Marine microbial communities from the West Antarctic Peninsula - Coastal water metaG002-DNA (SPAdes) (version 2) | ecosystem: Environmental > Aquatic > Marine > Coastal ...
TTTGTTATTAGCTATTGCAGCTTATATTATGAGTGCGAAAGAAAGGTTGAGCTTGGATAAACTTAAAGAGAAGAAAGCAGCGGGTAAGGTATAAGGGTCACTCAAGGAAAAGTTAAGTTCGGTTAGAAAAGTTAACAAAAATCTATAAGACCAACGAATTCTCGAAGCCGATTACAAAGAAGAGCCATCCTTGTTTAGGGTCTGTTTGTTTTTAGTGAATGGGTCTTGGTCCGTGATAAAGGCTATTATCGTTTGTTTGAAATGTCTTATGGGAACTGGCGCTTTAGTAGGTTTTTCGGATTGTTTTGGTCAAAAAGCGTGATTATTTCGAAGCTAACGGTAAGAGCCCTTATCGTTTGTTAGGAAGGGCTTAGTGAATGAGGTGTCTGTGGTGCTTTTTCGGAGTGTTTTGGACAAAAGAAAAACTGAGTCGTTATGAGTAAGGTAACAGTTACATAGGTTTTTTTAGGTACATGAAATGATACAAAAAGTAAGAAAAGCCGTTATTCCTGTTGCTGGATTAGGCACCCGAATGCTGCCAGCAACAAAGGCAATACCAAAAGAATTATTACCTGTTTATGACCGGCCGATTATTGAGCATGTCGTTAAAGAAGCGATTTCGGCAGGCATAACTGAAATTATCTTTGTTACCCGAAGTGGTAAAGAAGCGATTGAAAATCACTTCGATGCTCACTATGAGCTTGAGCATAGATTAGAGAAAAAAGGCAAAGAAATAATTCTAGGTACAGTGAAAAATATTATTCCTGAAGGTGTAAAAGTCACGTCAATTCGACAAAATGACGCCTTAGGTCTAGGGCATGCGGTTCTCTGTGCCAAACACTTAATTAATAATGAGCCTTTTGCGGTTCTACTTCCGGATGTTCTAGTGCTCGATCATATTTCCCGTGGTATGAACCATAGCTTTACGTCGCTACTCAAAGCTTGGGATGCGACAGGGAAAGGGCAAATAATGGTCGAGCGTGTAGATGAAAGTGCCGTCGAAAATTATGGAGTTGTTGATATATGTGGGCATATAGCTACGCCTTTTTCGAGTATAAAAATTAATCAGTTAGTTGAAAAACCGTCATTCAAAGATGCTCCCTCAGATTTAGCTGTTCTTGGGCGGTATATCCTTCCACCAGCTGTATTAGACTTGCTCGAAAGCACACAAGTAGGAGTCGGTGGTGAAATTCAGTTAACAGATGCACTGGACGCATTATTGGAAATCGACTGTTTGAATGCTTTTCTAACTGATGCTTCAACCTTCGACTGTGGCAACAAGCAAGGGTTTTTGGGAGCTAATCTGGCTTTAGGAATGCGCGATGCAGAAACGAAGAAATATTTGATGGGATTGATTGATAAAAACGATTGGTTTGTATCTCTTTAAGATTAACGCTTTTTCCAAAAAAACCGCTATGGCCCTCATTATTAATATAGGTTCAAGTCTGAACTACCATATAGCGTTGGTTAAAGGTAGATATGTGGAACAGTCAATAAATTTAGCAAAATCAATCATAGTAGAGTAACAGCCAGTTTATGAAAATTGCAGTCGCAGGAACAGGGTATGTCGGGCTATCTTTAGCTGTATTGTTAGCTCAGCATAATGAGGTGGCGGCATTAGACATAATGCCAGAAAAAATAGCCATGCTGAATAATAAAAAATCGCCTGTTTCAGATAGTGAAATCGAAGATTTTTTGGTGAATAGAACGCTTAACCTAACTGCCACCTTAGATAAGAAAAAAGCCTATCAAGGTGCTGAGTTCGTCATTATAGCGACACCTACTGATTACGATGCGCTGACCAATACATTCAATACCCAATCTGTTGAAGCGGTTATTCAAGACGTTTTAGCGCTTAATTCGAATGCGACTATGGTCATAAAATCGACTGTTCCTGTGGGCTACACAGAACAAGTCAAACAAAAATTCGATACTGATAATGTTATATTCTCCCCAGAATTTCTTAGGGAAGGTAAGGCGTTATATGACAACCTTAATCCATCCAGAATTGTCGTCGGTGAAAAGTCTGAGCGAGCCCAAGTATTTGCTAATTTATTAGTACAAGGCGCAGCTAAACCTTCATCCAAAATTCCAGTCTTGTTTACGGATGCCACCGAAGCTGAAGCCGTTAAGTTGTTTTCGAATACATATTTAGCCATGCGCGTAGCTTACTTCAACGAGCTGGACACCTATTGCGAAAGTCATGGACTAAGTACTCAACAAGTCATTGAAGGCGTGGGTTTGGACCCTCGTATTGGCAGTCACTACAATAACCCCAGTTTTGGTTATGGTGGATATTGCTTACCAAAAGATACCAAGCAATTACTTGCAAATTACAATGATGTGCCTCAAAATTTGATTCAAGCGATTGTACAGTCCAACACCACCCGGAAAGACTTTATCGCTGATCAAATCATTAAGCGTAATCCGAAAGTAGTGGGCATGTATCGTCTCATTATGAAGCAAGGTTCAGATAACTTTCGTGCCAGTGCCATTCAAGGGATTATGAAGCGAATCAAAGCCAAAGGCATTGAAGTCGTCATATACGAACCCGCTTTACAAGAGGGTGAGTTCTTTCATTCAAAAGTGATTAACGATTTGCACGTTTTTAAAAAGATGAGTGATGTGATTGTTGCCAACCGTTTAATGGACGATATTCAAGACGTGGCAGACAAAGTCTATACCCGTGATTTGTTTGGAAAGGATTAAATAGGTATGGAAGTTAGAACTAGCCAGTTATTAAGCTATGAATCAAATAGTTTAGAATCTATTTTAGAATCAGCATTAAAAGCAGGTTTTATTTTTGAATACAGCTGTAGAAATGGTCAATGCGGTGTTTGTAAAACCACTCTTTTATCGGGTGAGGTCAAAGAAATCCAGCCGCAGCTGGCCCTTACAGAACGAGATATAGTTAATAATAAAATTCTAAGTTGTTGCTGTGAGCCAATAACAGATATCTTGATTGACGCTGAAGAATTAACAGCATTAAAAGGCATAGAAACTAAGACATTACCGGCACGTATAAGTCAAATTAACCAATTATCAAATGATATTATTGAGGTTGAATTACGTTTTCCTCCAAGTGCTTATTTTGAATTTTTGGAAGGTCAATATCTTGATGTGCTTTGGAATGGTATACGTAGAAGCTATTCCATTGCTAGCACCAGTTTAGATAAAGAAGTAACTCTCCTGATTAAAAAAGTTGATCAAGGTGTGATGAGTGATTATTGGTTTAATCAAGCCCAACTCAATGATCTGCTCAGAATAGAAGGGCCTAAAGGGACATTCTATTTGCGCAATAAAGAAAGGCCTATTATTATGCTGGCGACTGGCACCGGCATTGCTCCCATTATGTCGATTCTTCATAAGCTAGATCAGGATGAATGTTATCTACAATACCCGCCAATCAGTCTGTTCTGGGGGAATCGCTTTTCAGATGATTTTGTCTGGCATCCAGAATTTAAAAATATCACAGTGAATTTCGAAAAAGTTATTTCTAAACCTGATTCAAGTTGGACTGGAAAAACGGGCTATATTCAAAATGTAGCCATAGAAGTATTAGGCGATAAAGTTATAAGCAGTAACATTTACGCTTGTGGTTCAAATGAAATGATTCAATCAGCCAAAGAGAACTTTATGCATGCAGGATTGTCAGAAAAGCAATTTTATTCAGATGCCTTTGTGCAAAGTTATTAAAAATAGTGGAAGAAAATAAATGAAAGCAGTAATTTTAGCTGGTGGACTTGGCACGCGATTAAGTGAAGAAACGAGTACTCGCCCGAAACCGATGGTCGAAATTGGTGGGAAGCCGATTTTATGGCATATTATGAAAATGTATTCTTCACATGGTATTAATGATTTTGTCATATGCTGTGGCTATAAAGGCTACGTGATTAAAGAGTACTTTGCGAATTATTTTCTGCATCAGTCTGACGTCACCTTTGTCATGAAGGAGAATCGCATGGAGGTACATGAAGAGCGAGCAGAGCCATGGACAGTCACTCTAGTTGATACAGGTGATGATTCTATGACTGGAGGCCGTCTTGGACGTGTGGCAGAATACGTAAAAGATGAAGAAGCTTTCTGCTTTACCTATGGTGATGGAGTGGGTGATATTGATATAAGCGCATCACTAAAGTTTCATAAGCAACACGGCAAGCAAGCGACATTAACGGCAACCTATCCACCAGGACGTTTCGGTGCGTTAGATATAAAAAAGGGTCAGGTTAATAACTTCAAAGAAAAGCCGAAAGGTGACGGCGCTATGATTAATGGCGGTTTTTTTGTGCTTTCTCCCAAAGTTCTAGAGCGCATCAATGGTGATAGTTGCACTTGGGAGCAAGAACCCTTGAAAGGCTTAGCGGAAGATGGGGAGTTGATGGCATTTGAACATGAAGGATTCTGGCAGCCGATGGATACACTCAGAGATAAGGTTCATCTCGAAGAGCTTTGGCAAGTTGGTAAAGCGCCATGGAAAAGCTGGGAATAAATCATGGTTGATTCAAACTTTTGGCAGGAAAAACGTGTATATCTAACAGGACACACAGGCTTTAAAGGCTGCTGGTTAGCCCTTTGGTTAAGCTCAATGGGCGCTATCGTTAAAGGCTATGCGCTTAATCCTCCGACTAGCCCAAGCTTATTTGATGAAGCCCATATTGCGGATAAAATCGATTCAGAAATAGGTGATATCCGTGATTTAAATCAACTGAGAAGTAGCATGGTTGAATTTAACCCTGATATTGTTATTCACATGGCAGCTCAGCCTTTAGTTCGGCTTTCGTACAAAGAGCCTCTAGAAACTTATGAAATAAATGTAATGGGTACGGCTAAGGTCCTAGAATCCGCTAGAAGCTGCGTTAATCTAAGAGCTATTGTCAGTGTGACGACAGATAAATGCTATGAAAATAAAGAATGGGTATGGGGTTACCGTGAAGATGAACCTATGGGTGGTTACGACCCCTATAGTAGTTCTAAAGGTTGTGCTGAATTAGTAAGCTCTGCTTACCGCCGTTCTTTTATGCAAGATCAAGGGGTTGGATTAGCCACGGCGAGGGCTGGTAATGTGATTGGTGGTGGAGATTGGGCTGATGACCGTTTAATACCTGATATTCTCAAGGCCTTTGAGCAAAACAAACCTGTTGTAATTCGTAATCCCTCTTCCACTAGGCCTTGGCAGCACGTTTTAGAACCCCTTTCAGGCTATTTAGTCTTGGCGCAAGCGCTCTATGAGGACCCAGAAAACTATGCGGAAGGCTGGAACTTTGGCCCTCACGATGAAGATGCCAAACCAGTTGATTGGATTCTGAATCATATGGTTGCAAGTTGGCCAGGTGCTAGCTGGCAACTTGATCAAGGCGCACGCCCACATGAGGCTGGTTATTTAAAACTTGATGTGTCAAAAGCCAAAGCAAGAATAAACTGGCAGCCAACTTGGCATTTAGAATTGACTCTTGAGAAGATCGTTAAATGGCACCAGGCATGGTTAGACCAAGAAGATATGCAAGCCCTTTGTTTACAAGAAATTAACGACTATATGAGAGATATGAATAATGAAAACCACTGAATCACTGAGAAAAGAAATCTCCGAACTTGTTTCGCAATATGCCACATTACAGTATGCAGTCAAGCCTTTCGAACCTGGAAAAACAGTAGTTCCGCCATCAGGAAAAGTCATTGGTGAAACCGAGTTGCAATATATGGTCGAAGCATCCTTAGATGGGTGGTTAACTACCGGACGTTTCAATGATCAATTTGAAAAAGGATTATCTGAATTTATTGGCATCAAACACCTTATTTCCGTTAATTCAGGCTCATCAGCCAATTTAGTTGCTTTTTCTACCCTAACATCACCGAAGTTAGGAGAGCGTGCAATTAAAAAAGGTGATGAAGTCATCTCCGTTGCAGCAGGCTTTCCAACGACAGTGAATCCAATCGTACAATACGGTGCAATCCCTGTTTTTGTCGATGTGGACCTAAAAACACATAATATTAATGCAGGTTTAATTGAAGCGGCAATCAGCTCCAAAACAAAAGCGATTATGCTTGCTCACTGCTTGGGCAATCCATTTGATCTTGCCAGAGTTAAAGCCATTTGTGTAAAGCACAATTTATGGTTAATTGAGGATTGTTGTGATGCTTTGGGCGCCAAGTTTGATGGCAAAATGGTAGGTACTTGGGGTGATATTGCGACTCTTAGTTTTTACCCAGCACATCATATAACGATGGGCGAAGGTGGTGCCGTGTTCACCAACAATAGTCAACTGATCACTATAGCCGAATCATTCAGAGACTGGGGGCGTGATTGTTACTGTAATCCCGGTTGTGATGATACCTGCGGCGCACGATTTAATCAGCAATTAGGCTCGTTACCACAAGGGTATGACCATAAATACACATACTCTCATTTAGGCTTTAACTTAAAAATAAGTGATATGCAGGCAGCGTGTGGCTTGGCTCAATTGAAGCGTGCTCCCGAATTCATACAAAAACGAAATGAAAACTTCGAGTACCTAAAAAATAGACTTTCTACATTGACTGATTTTATCGAATTCACAGAACCAACGGAAAACTCTACACCATCATGGTTTGGTTTTCCAATTACTGTCAAAGAGTCTTCAGGAGTCAAGCGAGTTGATTTAACTAAATACTTAGACCAAAATAAAATCGGTACGCGTCTTTTGTTTGCTGGTAATTTAACTCGACAACCTTACTTTGAAAATATTGAATACAGAATATCTGGTAGTTTAACCAATACCGATGTAACGATGAATAGCACATTGTGGTTAGGCATTTATCCAGGGCTTGGAAAAGAACAACTTGATTATATCGCTGAAAAAATGGAAGAGTTTTTTGGTGTAAATTTCTAATGGAAAAGTTGAAAACTATCCTGCTCACGGGAGCAACGGGGTTTTTAGGTAGTTATCTGCTTCAAGCCCTACTTTCAAAAGGGTATAAGGTAGTGATTCTAAAGCGATCAACATCTGATACTTGGCGGATAGAAAATTTATTAGATCAATGCGTCAGCTATGATGTTAACACTCAGTCCTTAGAGTTGGCGTTTAAAGACCAGCACGTCGATGTGGTAATACATACGGCTTGTCATTATGGCCGAGAAAAGGAATCCACAACTGAAATTGTTGAGAGTAATTTAATGTTTGGATTGCGTTTGCTAGACTTGGCAAAATCCTATGGCATTGAAGCTTTTATAAATACAGACACTTTTCTGCCACCGAAGGTAAATAGTTATTCTTTGTCGAAAAATCATTTTTATGAATGGCTTAAGTTTTTTCCAGGTAAATTTAAAAGAATAACTTTAAAAATAGATTATATTTATGGGGAAAATGACAGTGGTAATACACTATTAACATCCATAATGAGAGATTTGAGAGATAAAAAAAATCGAATTTCTATGACAGGAGGACTACAGGAAAGAGATTTTATTCATGTGTCCGATGTAGTGGCAGCCTATGTGGTGATACTCCACAACATTAGCGAACTTGAGGATTTTGATCAATTTGAGCTAGGTACTGGTACCTCAACTTCTATAAGATCGTTTGCGAGACTGGTTAAAGAGTTGTACATCCAGAAGTACGGCTCTTCTAGCACTACATTAGGGTTTGGTGATTTGACTTATCGTGCCGAGGAATTGACAGTAGTAACCCCTAATATTGAAAAAATTAATGAGCTCAACTGGTTTTATCAAGTAAATCTAAGGTCTGGATTAGAGCGTGTAATGAATAAAACACTTCCGGATTGATCTAAATTAGTCATGAAACTTAACAAATTAAAAAGTATGTTTAGACCTGAGGTCATATACAATATAGGGACAAGGGGCACGCAGGCTCTTGGCGGCGTGGCCACTATTTTCCTCATCACTATTTATTTGTCTGAGACCGATCAAGGTTTTTACTATACTATTCAGTCACTTGCGGCATCGTATGTTTTATTCGAATTGGGCCTGTCCAATACATTAATTAATTTTTTTTCTAATCCTAGTTCTAGGCACGAAAATAAGTTTAGTGAATTTACGTATAATGATAAAGATCTTTTTGCTGGTGCAATAATTTTGTACTTAGGTCTTTCAATATTAGCTATGTTTTTTTTGAGTTTCGTGGGTTATTTTTTCCTCGTATCTGAACTTAGGTCAGACTTGATTCCCATTTGGTTTATTATTGTTGCAAGCATTGCTTTTAATCTTAATACACTCCCGCATGTTGTATACATTGAAGCTAAAGGAGGTGTCATTGATACAAATCGAATGCGACTTATTCAAGCCTTTATTTCTCTTGCCTCGCTTTGGATTGGTCTGGTTTTAGGGTTTAAATTATATGCTTTAGCTATATATTTTTGTTCAATAACACTATGTCAGCTGGCATTTATTTTTTTCAGGAAAGAGCATGTAAAGACACTTAAAGAGGTGGTATTTTCTGTATCGAAGGTTGAATATCTTTTTAGGGAGGTTTTTTCTACACAAGCTAAGGTATCTTTAACCTGGCTTTTTGGTTATTTCACCTCAGCAGGTCTTGTGCCGGTTATCATGAAGATGCATGGTTCCGAAATAGCCGGACAGTTTGGTATGGCTCTTCAAGTAAGTAATTTGCTGATGATGGTCTGCTATGCTTTTATTTCGACGCGAGTGCCGTTTTGGGGTGGAGTACTAGGCAGAGGTCATATTTTAGGTTTCGAACGAGATTTTCGAACTAGACAATATATATCAACGATACTTTATCTGCTCGGCTCAATATTGATAATTTCTATAATTAACCTGGTAAGGGTCTATGATTTTGGTTTCGCACATAGAGTCCTAGAGGCACCCGAGCTAATATTGATTTTTCTCAACGGACTCATAACATTGTCGGTGTTGTCTGATGCTGCCTTTATTAGGATTAACAAACTAGAACTACATCAATATCAGTCTGTTAGTTACTCGATCACCTTGTTAATATTGTGGGCCATTTTTTCCTCTGAAACGTTCGTTAGCCACCTTATTATTTGGCTCCTGTGCAATATCGTTCTTGGATTTTTTCTATCAAAACTATTAAAGCAGTTATTTATGAAACGTTATAAAGAGTATTGATTGGCTCTATTTCTCAAAATTTCCTCGGTTTTTATTTCCCAATTAAATTAACTAGGTGCCTGGCAAAAAAGTAGATGAATATCAAGGTTATTATTCAAATGAAATATTTTAAATGAGAACGCCCAATATGAAATTAAGTATCTGTATTCCAACTTACAATCGATGTAACATATTGGATGTAACCCTGCGCCGCATCTTTGACCAGATTGAAGAGTTTGAATTAGGCCTCCAAGTTGAGGTCATCGTATCAGACAATTGCTCGTTAGATGACACTCCCTTGGTTGTCAATAAGTACGTTCAATTTGGTGTGAAGAGCATTAGGCATTTGGAAAATATCGGACCAGATAAAAACTTCATTAGTTTGTTTTTAGCGGCTACTGGTGACTATACTTGGATTCTTGGGGACGATGACGGATTCACAGGCGACCTTCTTAAGGAGGTGTTGGCCGTAATTGACGCAACTAGTTTTGATTATCTGTATCTTCGTAAGACAGGACAGGTGAGAGTGTCTGAACCATTTTGTGACTCGCACACTGCGGAGGAATTATTTAGAAGTGCAGGCATCAACTTAACATTTCTTAGTTCTCAAATAATTAGAAGTAGTATAGTAAAGAAAAATGTCGACGCGGCTCTTACATTCTCTGATGGGATGGGATATTTCCATGTATTTTTGAATTCGCTATATGATTCTAAAGTTTGTTTGATGTCTCGGCAACGAGAAATTTATGCAGATGATAGTGGGAATACAGGGGGCTACCGATTTTATGAGGTCTGGGCTAAGCGTTCTAATGACGTTTTTAGTGATACACGTTTCGGCGCTAATAAGCGTATGTGTGAAAAATTTAAATGTGATATTTTCTTCTACATGATCTTACAGATTTTGATTTACAAAAAACGGTATGGTAATAGGGCTTTTCGTTTTCAAGACGAAAATCCTAGAAAGTCGATGGAATATCATTATGCTAGTCAGCCTTATAAAATTATTTTCTCGTTGTACGAATATTTAAATTGGCCAACAGTTTTGGTTCTACATATACCGGTGAAAATTTTCATTTATGGTAGAAAAAAATTAAATGGCTTTAAACCTTAATTCTCACGATAAATTACTTGTATTGTTG
>Ga0209815_1002865_pt1 | contig 10186 bp, 6 predicted proteins | sample CoawatmetaG00DNA_FD_187507 | JGI IMG/M metagenome (GOLD analysis project Ga0209815, IMG submission 187507) | Marine microbial communities from the West Antarctic Peninsula - Coastal water metaG002-DNA (SPAdes) (version 2) | ecosystem: Environmental > Aquatic > Marine > Coastal ...
CAAACGAGTCTGCGACGACATCTGTGTTCTGACGTTTGACCGCAAAATTAATATTCAGGCCGGAGAATTCGTCTTTCTTTGGATCCCAGGTCTGGGTGAGAAGCCCTTCTCTGCCCTAGCTGATGCGCCATTTCAGCTAGCCGTCATCGACGTGGGTGTTTTTACCCATGAGTTGATGGATTTAGCTGTTGGCACTGAGGTCTATGTCCGCGGCCCTCACGGTATTGCTGCAGAGCCACCAGAAGGTGCCAAAATTATGGCCGTAGCCGGTGGCACAGGATTGGCCGCGGTTTATCAGCTAGCCAGAGATTTCGGTAACGCAGAAATATTTACAGGCGCACGCACTGCAGAGCGCCTTTATTATCTTGATGAGTGCAAAGAAATAGCTGAGGTACATGTTGCCACGGATGACGGTAGCGATGGGTATAAAGGGGTTGTTACTGAGTTACTGCGAAGCCGGTTACAAGCAATGTCACCGCGGGAGCTCGATAACCTTGTTTTCTACAACTGTGGCCCAGCCCCCATGGTTCATGCCGCTGCAGCAGTCCAACGAGACTTCTGCCGCGATGATCAGATTCACAGCGCTATTGATTACCTCACTAAATGCGGCGTGGGTATCTGTGGTGCCTGCGCCTCACCAGATGGCAGACGAATCTGTGTCGATGGTCCGTTTATGCAAGGGACGCCGCAACGTCCCTAACCACCAAGCCCCTAAATACCGATTGCGAACCCCTATGAATATAGGGTTTCGCCATTAGCAGCCATCGCACGTAGCTTATCTGTCGGTCTATACAGCTCGCTGATAGATAGATATCTGTCGCCACGATCACAGATTTCCTGCAGACCAATCTCGTCCATCCATCGGCAGATACCGCCATGAAATGGCGGGAAGCCAACACCATAAATTAAGGCCATATCGGCTTCCGCTGGCGAGGCCACAACGCCCTCTTCTAAGCAATGTATCATCTCCATGGCCATGGCAACCATCAGTCGGTCGATAATCTCGTCAGCCTCTAACTGCTTGGCTGCACCATAGAGGTTTTCCAGCATTACTATGACCTCTGGATCGACCGCTTTAGCAGGCTTACCCTTCTCATTGAGTTCATAGCGGTAATAACCCAGACCGTTTTTCTGACCGAGTCGCTTAGCGTTACAAACGGCCTCTGTAGGCCACACATCGGCGGTTTTTTTGAAACGTTGTGGCAGCCCATCCATCATCACTGGGTAGCAGTGGTTGATCGTATCTATACCGATAACATCCATTAAATAGGCCGGCCCCATAGGGAGCCCCCAGCCTTCCATAACCTTATCGATCTGCTGAAAATCAGCACCTTCAGAAATCATTATCTCCAAGCCAAAGAGCATGGCAAACAGTACACGATTGACCAAAAAACCTGGGCAGTCATTGACTACGATGGGTTTCTTACCCAGACCCAGCGCATAGGTACAGACCGCCGCAACCGTCGCATCTGATGTATGCTCTCCGCGAATAATTTCCACAAGCGGCATGGCATGTACAGGATTAAAGAAATGCATACCGCAGAAGTTTTCTGGGCGCTGCAATGGCTCTGCCAATCGATTAATGGAAATGGTCGAGGTGTTTGAGGTCATAATAGAGGTCGCCGGCAGCAGCGCTTCGGCAGCGGCTAACACCTGCTTTTTAACTACTTCTAGTTCAACCACGGCTTCCACCAGTATCTCGCAACCTGTGATGTCACTGTCGACAAGTGTGGGGCTAATACTAGATAACAGTTGCTTGGCTTTATCTTCCGTTAGCTTACCCCGAGACACCGACTTGCTGAGTAATTTAGTCGCCTCGTCAATACCTAGATCCAGTGCCGGCTGGGCAATGTCTTTCATCACCACCGAATAGCCTCGAATAGAATTTTGATAGGCGATACCACCGCCCATAATACCAGCACCGATAACGCCTGCGGTCTTAATCGGCGCTGGTTTGTGGGCAACGGCGCGATTTTTGGCCTGTTTGACCACATATTGCTCATTTAGGAATAAACCCACCAGCGCTCGAGCCTGAGGGGTCTGCGAAATTTCATAGAATGCAACATTCTCTCGCCGGACCGCTTCATCACGGCCTAAACTTGCAGCACCAGCTACCAGATCAATCGCCTTTAACTGGGCCGGATAATGACTACCCAATTTACCGATTACAGCCGCACGATAATTAGATGCGGCCGCTTCGAGTTCAGCATCCGATAAGGTCAAGGGCGACGTTTTTTGTAACCGACGAGCCTCATAGTCTCTCGTGCCATCGGCCATTTCCTGCAATACTTTTAGCGCCTCTGTACGTAACTTTTCCGGCTCAGCAATCACATCTACGGCACCTGCTTGTTGTGCTGCCGCGGGCTTTTGCTGCTGACCCGAGACAATCCACTGAACGGCATCTGTGTAGCCAATCAGTCGAGGCAAACGCACAGTGCCGCCCCAGCCTGGAATAATACCCAAACCCGTTTCGGGTAAGCCAACGGCGGCTTTAGAGGAGATAACACGGCAGTCACAGGCTAGGCAAACTTCAAAGCCGCCACCCAGTGCAAAGCCATTAATGGCTGCTACTGAGGGATAGGGTAAATCTTCAATCTCAGAAAACAGACCATTGACCACATACGCGGCCTCAACAAACTGCTGTTTACTCGCGGAGAACATGCCTTTAAATTCAGTAATATCTGCACCCACGACAAACACTGATTTACCACTGGAGAGCAGGAGCCCCTTAATATCCTGCTGTTGCTTAAGTATGTCCATCGCTTGGCGAAGCTCAGCCAAAGTCTCGGCATTGAACTTATTAACTGATCCGCTTTGACTATCGAATTTAATTTCAGCGTAATCATTGTCAAGTGTTGTGAGGCTCAGCGTATTCCCTTCAAACATAGCGTACTATCCCATGGTAAGTAATAAAGTATTTAGATGAAAGTTAGCAGTTCTACCCTTTCTAGGATCTATTCTAACTTTGTTAGCCGGTCAGTCTATGATTTACTGCGACCGGGCGTATCCATAACCATTATTTGGAAGTAAAAGTATGACATTGCGTGAGCAAATGCAGCGTGAACAGCAAGTCAAAACACTATTTGAGCAGGCTCAAAATTACGCCTTCGACTATGCCGAAGATGTATTAACACGTAACGTATTTCCTACGGAACAGGCGCTCGCTGACCTAGAGCATTTTAACGAGGAACTACCAATATCCTCCGGGGATGGATCAGCCATTCTTGAACAATTACATCGCTTCGGCTCCCCTGCATCGGTAGCACAAACCGGTGGCCGCTATTTTGGCTTTATTAATGGCGGTATTATTCCCGTGACACTGGCGACGAAATGGCTAACTGATTTTTGGGATCAAAACGCCGCGCTCAATGCCATGTCACCCATAACATCTAAGTTGGAAGACGTCTGTGAGCAATGGTTGAAGCAATTATTTAAGTTGCCCCAATCGACCGCTGCCGGTTTTGTCAGTGGCACCTCTTCAGCAATATTTTGTGGTTTAGCGGCCGCGCGCTACCGGATCACTCAGCGCCAACAGTGGGACATTAACAAGCAGGGTCACAATGGTGCGCCACCGATTCGCGTTATCGCCGGTCGTCAAACTCATGGCGCAGTGGTTAAAGGCATCGCACTGCTCGGCTTTGGTACCGACAATGTCGAGTGGGTAGACTGCGACGATCAGGGGCGCATTATCCCCAGCGCAATACCGACGCTTGATGATAGCTGTATTGTTATCTTGCAGGCGGGCAACGTAAACTCAGGGGCGTTTGACCCGATGGAGGAAATTTGCGAGAACGCCAATGCCGTCAATGCCTGGGTCCATATAGATGGTGCCTTTGGTCTTTGGGTTGGTGGTGTCGAGCGCCTGAAATATCTAACTAAAGGCATGGACAAGGCCCACTCATGGTCAGTTGATGGCCACAAAACACTCAATACTCCCTACGACAGCGGTATATTGCTGTGCCGCGATAAAGATGCGCTGATCATGGCACTGCAGGCCTCTGGGGCCTATTTGAACTTTAGTGAACAACGTGACGGCATGCTCTACACCCCAGACATGTCGCGCCGCGCCAGAGCGGTTGAGCTTTGGGCCGCGCTTAAATATCTAGGCGTCACTGGCATTGATGAACTGGTTTATGGACTCCACGAACGTGCCGTACAATTTGCTGACGAGCTGCGCGCCAACCACTTTAAAATCCTCAACGACGTTGTCTTCAATCAGGTCATAGTGTCACCTAGCGAAGACGACCAAATAACTGAGTCTATTTTGGCGGCCATTCAAAAGTCCGGTGAATGCTGGGTAGGTGGGTCGATGTGGCAGGGTAAAAAAGTCATTCGTGTCAGCGTCTGTTCCTGGGTCACTACGGAAAACGATGTCAGCTGCTCTGTCGACGCATTTATTCAAGCCCGGGAGTCGGTCGCCGGAATATAATCACATCAGCACCAATGAAAAGAGGGTCAACGCCCCAGCTTGCTCCCAAATAGTCGAAAGCCTGCCGAGAGAAAAAACTGATATGTGTCAGATCGTTTTTGTAGTGCCACCGCGTAAAGGACGTCTGATCAGTCACCTGCTTGGTCATCAGCGCCAAATAGCCGCCAGGTGCTAATAGAGCCCACAATTTGTCCAGTACCATGCGCGTCTGCGCGATATGCTCAATCACCTCCGTACAGGTAATAAAGTCATATTGACGTTCGAGTACCGCTGGCTCGTCAGCATAGTACAGATCATACAGAGCTACACTGTGGCCGGCCTCTTCTAGCATGACCGACAGCGTCGGTCCCGGCCCAGAGCCGAAATCTAGGCCCTTACTCTGTGGTGTCAAACGCTCCAGCAACGGCACCGACAACCGAGTCAAGAATAGGCGATAGCCAGAGTCTAGAGACGAATTTTGGTGGCTGTCGTAATTCGCCTTTTCCGCATCGGCGCTAAGATGATACCGCTGAGGAACAAATACAAGCCCGCAGGCAACGCAACGCAAATAGTGACGCCTATGATCTCGGTGATAGTCATCAATGTTATCGCTGAAGCACAGTGAACATTGCAATTTATTTGTCTTCTTTTGTAGCATATACAGCCCGTCATAATTCCACTGTAATTACAAGTCTACCCAGCGCCGATTAGTCAGGCCATAATTCGAGCCTAAGTTAAATTCCATCACTCCACAGGGTCTCCATGCAATCCATTGCCAACAGCATCGCCAACGAGCTCAACGTCAACGAAACACAGGTTGCGGCCGCAGTCGCTCTGCTAGATGAAGGAGCGACCGTACCCTTTATCTCACGCTATCGCAAGGAGGTCACAGGCGGTCTGGATGATACCCAAATGCGCAACCTTCAGGAGCGTCTGAATTATCTGCGTGAACTTGAAGACCGGCGCAAAAGTATACTGAGCAGCATTGAAGAACAGGGCAAACTAACCCCACAATTAACGCGAGCTATTTATCAGGCTGAGACAAAAACGCGCCTTGAGGATCTCTATCTCCCCTACAAGATCAAGCGCCGCACAAAGGGCCAGATAGCCGTTGAAGCGGGACTAGAGCCACTGGCAGATCTACTATATAACGACCCGGGTAAAGATCCAGAACAGGCCGCAGGCCAATATATTGATATCGACAGAGGCATCGCCGATGCCAAAGCCGCGCTCGATGGCGCAAAATATATTCTGATGGAGCGCTTTAGCGAAGATGCCGAATTGATCGGTAATCTGCGGTACTTTATGGTGGCCGAAGCACAGATCAGTAGCAGCCTGATCACAGGTAGAGATACTGAAGCCGGCAAGGCGCAGCAGGCGGCTAAGTTCAAAGACTACTTCGAACACAGTGAACCACTCAAAACTACACCATCGCATCGCGCTCTCGCCATGTTCCGCGCTCGCCGCGAAGGATTTGTCAACATTAAAGTCGATATAACCACAGAGGCCGTCGAGGGGCATCCGTGCGAGACGATGGTCGCGCGCCATGTTGCCATAGAGCAACTAGGGCGTCCCGCTGACAACTGGCTCGCCGAAGTGGTGCGTTGGACTTGGCGTATCAAGTTGCACACCCATTTAGAGAACGACCTGCTGGCAGATCTTCGCCAACGGGCTGACCTGGAAGCAATCATGGTGTTCTCCATCAACCTCAAAGATCTAATGCTTGCGGCGCCAGCCGGACAAAAAGCCACCCTCGCCCTAGACCCCGGTTTACGCACTGGCTGTAAAGTGGCCGTGGTCGACAGCACCGGCAAAGTGCTCGATCATACGGCCATATTCCCTACCATGCCGCAAAAGCGCATAGCCGAGTCCGAAGCCGTGATTATAAAACTCTGCGAAAAACATGGCGTAGAGTTAATCGCCATAGGCAATGGCACCGCCAGCCGAGAGACGGAGGCTTTTGTGCAGACTATGTTAAAAAAGAAAGCACAGCTGAATATTCAGGCCGTAATGGTCAATGAAGCCGGCGCCTCAATTTACTCTGCCTCAGAATTTGCAGCAAAGGAATTTCCCGACCTTGACGTTACGATCAGAGGTGCAGTATCTATCGCTCGACGCCTGCAAGATCCGCTCGCGGAGCTGGTCAAAATAGACCCTAAGTCTATCGGCGTCGGTCAATACCAGCATGATGTCAGTCAGGTGCAGCTGGCAAAAAGCCTCGACTCGGTGATTGAGGACTGCGTGAACGCCGTTGGCGTTGAGGTCAACACAGCCTCTTCCGCTCTGCTGCGCCGAGTCTCTGGGCTCAATCAGACGATTGCCGACAATATTGTTGAGCATCGTGATCAGAAAGGCCCCTTTAAAAATCGTGACGAACTAAAACTAGTGCCCCGATTTGGCCAGCGCACCTTTGAGCAAGCTGCGGGTTTTTTGCGTATAGCTAATGGCGATAATCCATTAGACAGCTCAGCCGTGCATCCAGAAACTTACTCTCTGGTGGAGCGCATAGCACGTGATAACAATACCGCCCAGCAATCACTCATAGGCGATAGCACGCTGCTACGTCAGCTTGATCTAGCCAGCTATGTGGATGATCGTTTCGGCCTCCCTACTATTCGTGACATTGTCGCAGAACTGGACAAGCCCGGCCGCGATCCACGCCCAGAATTCAAAACGGCAACGTTTAAAGAAGGTGTAGAAACCCTAAAGGACTTACAGCCTAGCATGATACTTGAGGGGGTGGTCACCAACGTCACCAACTTTGGTGCGTTCGTGGATATTGGAGTTCACCAAGATGGTTTGGTGCATATCTCGGCACTAGCTAACAAATTTATTAAAGACCCCCATAAAGTGGTGAAAACCGGTGACATAGTCACCGTCAAAGTGATCGAAGTAGACAGTAGTCGTAAGCGTATTGCACTCAGCATGCGTACTGACGACGAGGTATCTTCAACGTCTCAGGGCGGCGCGAACAGGTCGGCCGAAGCGGGCAAAAAACATAAAGCCAAAACTAACCAGATAGCGGCCAAGGTCAAAAAAGAACCCGTAAAAGGAAGTATGGCGGCATTATTCGAACAGGCACTTAACAAGGAGGGCTGAGGTGCTTGTCGTACCGTTAAAATAACCGTTATTTGCGCTGAAAACACCTCTAGACCTTATATGGGAGGCACAAACACCGAGGATTATCATAAGGAGACGGCTAATTTGCCTGAAGGTATGATTTCGCATTGACGAAAACTAGCATCGTCAGTATTATGCGCGCTCTGGAAACAGACCACATGGCAAGACATTCGGGGATTAGCGCAGTCTGGTAGCGCGCCTGCTTTGGGAGCAGGATGTCGGGGGTTCGAATCCCTCATCCCCGACCAGTTTAAAGCCAAACCTACGCGTCCTTAGTATAGGTTTAACTATGAAGATCAAACAATTATTCAGTTGCGCAAATAATTCCCAAGTCATTTTAAGCCTGGCTATTTTATTCCTCACTGCCACTAGTTTTAACATTTTAACGTTCCCGACAGTTGACAGTGTTGCCAAATTTATTCACCTCTTGATTCTGATATACGCCGCCTGTGTTATCCACTATGTTATTTTTTGCTTATATCGCCAGTCTAGGATTCTTTGGGCGGTGGTTACTCTTTTAATATTTACCTTAAATGCTTTGATATTTTATGCAGTCAAATATTTCCAAATAGCAGTCAACTACAACCTAATTTTCGATATTTTAGGTAACTCTAAAGCCGAGTTACTACAGTATTCAACGATCATAAATATTGGCTTTATCCCCTATCTATTAACTCTTGTGCTAATCCCCTTCGCCATCTTAAATTTCCTATTAAAAAGGCAATACATCCACTACCATTACTCTAAAGCCAGTTTTACTTGGTTATTATTACTCTCACTACTTTGCGGCAGTGCCGCTCATTTACTTTATGAGTCTAAATATTATGAGGCCCAAAGAAGTAATATAAAGCTGATAACCGCAAGATTTAGCCCGAATAATTATATCATTGCGTCGTTTCGATTTTACCAAAAGAATCGTAGAGTGATGAAAACAAATTTACCTGAAATTGCTAATGACGCACGATTAGAAAATACAGGCAAGTTAAAAACGGTCATTTTGGTTGTTGGAGAGTCAGCACGATCTGACCATTTTTCTCTAAATGGTTATGTTCGCGATACAAATCCTCAATTATCCAAAATTCAAAATTTATTTAGTTTCAGTCATATGGAATCATGTAGCACTTCAACCTGGCATTCAGTGCCCTGTATTTTTAGTAGCAAAAATGCAGATTCTTTTTCTTTGCCCGTCGATAGGAAAAATGTCTTAGATTTATTAACAAGGTTAGGTCTTGAGGTGTATTGGTTATCCAGTCAAGGTTCATGTATTACCACATGCGATAATGTGATCAATAAAAAGATATCCTTATCTGGCGATAAAGAAATTTTGAACGAATTAGAAATCGTTATCAATGAAAAGCAAACTCAAGATAGGTTGATCGTCTTACATCATCAGGGTAGCCATTATCCTTATTACACTAACTTTAAACCAAGGCATGCGTTGTTTACTCCTTTTTGTAAGGAAAACGATTTTATACATCTCTGTTCACAAAAAGAGGTGGTCAATGCCTATGATAATACCCTCATCGCTACTGATGAATTTATAGCCAAAATAATAGGGATTGCTGATGCTCAACAAGACTCTAATACTATGCTTATATTCACGTCAGATCATGGTCAATCGTTAGGGGAGAATGGTACTTTCGCGCATAATAAGCCTAAGATAATTGCTCCATTGGAACAATTGCATGTACCGCTAATTTTATGGCTATCCGACAATATAACTAAAAGCCTTAATATCGATCATCAGTCGTTAAATAATATTGCGAAAAACGAGCATTTTAGCCACGACAATATTTTTTCTTCAATTCTTGGGATATTTAATGTTAAAACTCAAGCCTATAAGCCAGCCCTAGATTTATTATCGACGGAGATCGCTGCCCCATAGTGTTTATGTATTAGATATAGTCGAGATAACATTCATACGGCTAGACCGTCGCGTTTAAGTAGGGTTATGCGAAAGACGTTTGATAGAAAAAGAAGGTAAATCAATTCGTTACCTATGTCACTTGGGCAAAGCCCAACCTGAACCGCTCATCAGAACTTGTTTGGTGTCTTCTACTAAAACCTTTAGCACCAATGTGCCTCGAATAAATGCCGTTAAAGCTCTGTATAAGATTTTGTAACCTGCTGGCCCTTTCCGCTTAAAAGCTGCGCAAGGATAAACAGGGATTAGCGTAGTCTTTAAGCGCGCCTGCTTTGGGAGCAGGATGTCGGGGGTTCGAATCCCTCATCCCCGACATACCAATGCGTGCTTTCAATTCGCAGTGCAACGCCAGTCGGCTTAACTGCGTCAAACATAGCATTTAGAGTCTACCTTGAACCCGCCGCATAGATCCCACAAGCGAAACATACTTACATCTGTGCGTGCACCATACTCAATGGTTTAAGCGCATCGTTTACTAGTAGGTTTACATACATCATCTTCAATTTGACCAGCACATCATCCTCGCCCTCATAAAAAGACGATACGTCAGAGAAGGCCATTAAGCGCCTGCAGGCTATTCCACAAGGCAGATGCTGCATCTTCACCTGTTCCTAGCCTCGCGAACTAGGCTTGCACCGCCGCATAATTTGGATTTCAGCTGAAAGATATAGGACTGCATCTCGAGTTCTGGATAGTGATTCCAGTACATTAATACTGCTGACTAGTTCATCGAA
>Ga0209815_1002868_pt1 | contig 10184 bp, 16 predicted proteins | sample CoawatmetaG00DNA_FD_187507 | JGI IMG/M metagenome (GOLD analysis project Ga0209815, IMG submission 187507) | Marine microbial communities from the West Antarctic Peninsula - Coastal water metaG002-DNA (SPAdes) (version 2) | ecosystem: Environmental > Aquatic > Marine > Coastal ...
TAATAGTTTTTCCATTTATCACATATTCATTAGATTCGGATTTCTGACCAGTTAATACCATAAAACTAAAAACTAAAACTGAACCTGTGATAAGACCTTGTATGTATGACTTCATAATAAAATCCTTTTTTTTGAAACATAATATAAGGTTGAATATGTAATCTATTATTTTAGATGTGTATGTATAAGACAGACACAAGTCATCCACACATCTATATAATAAACAAGTTTTTTCTTAGGATGTGTCTGTCTATCATACTGGTGGTTACTTGATTATTATTATATCATTCTGATAAAATGATAAACTACTGCTGTGTTTTTTGAATTGGTAATCAAGTAATCTAGTAGTCCTATATTGTATATATTAGTGTGAAACCTTTCCAGTAAATCCTCTAATAGTTATTTACTAATAACTATTTAATGTTTCAAAAAATAATCCACTTTTTTCCAAAAACTTTATATTTATTAATAAGAAGGTTATTAGATGATGGGAGAATCTTTCATCTGATGGAAAACCAAACTTCATAAAATGGATGAAGGTCGTAAGGGTAGGAATTCATATCTTTATGTGAAACCTCATTCATCAGCATCTTGTGACCTTCTTATTAACAAAAGTAATGGAGATAGAATGTATAAAAACTCATTAGATATCATTGACCAACATAACTGGACAGAAGGAAGTAAATATGTTGAGTTGATAAGATTAAACCTTGAACAAAATAAAAATGAAGATGAATGTTTTGAGGTGTTGGTAAATGAATACCACCTGATGAAACCAAAAGAATTCAAGTCAAAATGGAACAGATTTCAGAGGATTAAAAATAAAGTAGAATGGATAAAAAAATGAAAGACGACAAACAAATAATGAAAGAAATAAAAGAAAGATTAGAAGATAGACAAGATGAATACTTTGGTCTATTAACTGGTCTAATGAAAGATGGAACGCCAGTAAAAAAGAAATATGAAACTAGGTTTATTTATGAGTGGGAAAGAATGAAAGTATTACAGAAAGAGATTATTAACCTTACCAATCACGAAAGAGAAAGAAACTTGATGATTGTAAAACAACAACTTGAAGAAGCCTTCACACCAACAATCAGAAGGATGATTGAGAAAAAAGAGATATCAAATGGGAAATCATAAAGATGAAATAAATGAAACTGAAATGAATGATTGGTTCAATCCAGAAAAAGTTACAGAAAGTTTTATATGGTTTTGTTTTTCCCAACTATCAGAAGAACAGATACAAAATAGGTTGGTGGATTTTAAGGATACCTTTACAGATGAGTTCAGAAAGAGTTTGAGAAGAAAGAATAAAGACCAACTTAAAACTGATGATTTGGTAGTTCGGAATAAATTAGAAGTTGATATTGAAAAAGAAGTTGAGAAGAATGAAAGTAGGTTGATTGACGATATTATATCATCAATGAAACTAACAAAAGATGATTGGAAGAAGGGGTTGGATTTAGATGGTATATCAGATAAAGGGATTTACTGATGAGTGATAAAAAGAAATATCTGACTATGGTAAGGGATATTTCATTATCATTTCAAGAAGCCCGAAAACTTGATGATGAACATTTATATAATGACCATATTGATTGGTTAAAAAAATCATTTGATAGTGGATGGTTTAATTATCCAATGGATTATGATTATGATACAAATGTCTGGACAATTGGATTATGTATGGCACAACTAGAAAGGTATAATGGAATTGTAATGAAAACTAAAAATGGAATACTACCAGATGTTGATTTACCATACGATGAAAACAAAAAAAGATTAACAGAAAGTCCAAACAGAAAAGGAGATAATGAGTAATCCATTTCATAAAAAACCACTTACAATATCTGAAATAAAATGGGCGATAAATCAAACCAAATCAATGACACAGGCATCTTTACTTCTTCATTGTTCATATAATACTTTTAAGAAATATTGTAAAAGATATGGAATCTGGGAACCGAATCAATCTGGTAAAGGAATAAGAAAACCAAAGAATAAGTTTATCAAAGGTCAATCAGACCCGTTGTTATTTTGGAAGGATAAAGAGGAGATTAAAAAGTTTCACAAAGAATTTAATGAAACATTTAAGAAAGAATGATTATCCTTAAATAAGAACCTTAACACGTTGAGAAAAACACCTTCTATTATAGAATTATTTAATAAATTATGATATAAATGAGGGTTCATATGAAAAGATTATTATTAGTTTTATTACCGATTAGTTTATTCCTTTCCTTTGGATTTTCCCAAAGACAATACGATTGGAATGATATCCAACCAGATTATAATCAAGGGATTTATACTCTAAAGAAAAATGGTAGACCTGTTACGGGTAAGATTTATACATATGTTGGTGAAGTTAAACCATTAAAAAAAGTTTATATGGGTAATCTCATTAATGGACTCCAACAAGAAGGTAAATGGATAGAGTATCTTTACACTGGACAGAAGTTATGGGAAGAAAATTACAAGAATGGGGAAGTAGATGGATTATCCACGAATTGGTATAAGAATGGACAGAAAGAAAGTGAAAGAACCTTCAAGGATGGAACCAGAAATGGATTATGGACCGATTGGAATGAAAATGGTCAAAAGGAAAAAGAAATAAATTACAAGGATGGGAAACAAGATGGTTTATGGACTGAATGGTATGAGAACGGACAGAAGAAATATGTAATGATTTACAAGGATGGGGAAAAGATTTCTGGAAATAGATGGAACGAAGATGGTTCTGTGGAGGAATAGATTTACTCAATAAAAACCTTAACACTATCCACAAAATGATTATCACAATCATCAACATACCCACCATAAAAAGTAATTGTTGAATCAATAAACTCGTCCCAAACACCATATACAATTGTTCCTTTACCTTCTTCATCCGTCATCGATGCTGGGTTGATTAACGATATCCATTGGTCATTTACAATCTGATACATATAGTCAGAGTCCCAACTAACTTTTGTGTGAATACCACACTCTGTTTCAGCGTATAAATGGGAATAAGTCATTACAAGATTAGGATTCCAATTTAACTGATATACACCATCGTCATTTTGAGGAAGTTCAGAATAAATATTTATTGAACAACCAGATTCACAAGGTTCATCAAACAGAGGGTTATTACAACTGAAGAACACCAGTAATAGGAATACTAATGTTTTATAGACCATTCTTTAAATCCACTTGGTTTAGGTTTTTCAGTAGTTTGTTCCTTTAATCTTTTACCCCATTCCATCATCCAACTACCTCTTGGTTTTCCTTCTTTTACATTCAGATAATCAGAACAATCATAGATGTCACTTCCAAAAAAACCATCATCATATTTAGGGTTTTTCTCATTATTTAGACATTTACCATCATCATTACATATCTTACATATGATGTGTTCTGGTTCTATTTGATTCTTATTTATCTTTTCTTTTTTCACTTTCTACCTCTTTTATTAAAGTGGCTACTTCCATATTTATATCATTAATCAAATCACCAATGTGACTTAAAATGTGTGAGATTTTCTCTATCTGTGCTAGTTGATATTTCTTCATATTGTTTGAACCTTATTATATAATCTCTTACTAATAATGGTTGGGTAAGATGAGGTTGATACTTTGTTCTTCCACTTAATCTGACCACAATAAATTGGGTTAGAAATAATATCGTATAAATTATAGTTCTTGAAATCTTTTCCGTGAAACTGGTATCCTCGTTTCTTCAATAACTTTAATATTCTCTGAGTTCTTTTAGTTTTAGTTAGGTTATCTTTTTTAGTTAAGTCATTCCATTTCTGATAAATGTATTGAACCACCAGAGAATCAAATCTATCAAGGATTATTTCCCCTCTATGGTTCTTTCTGTATCCGAATGATAAATTACCACCATAAGGTTTTTTACCCATCTCAAAGGTTCTTTTACGACCTTCAGATAAACGATTCAGGATAGTTATTTTTTCATTCTCAGCAATACTAAACAGGATATTTGTAATGAGTTTAGAATCTGGTCTTGATGAATCAATACCATTTTCAATACAGATTACACGAACATTATTATCTTCACAATGTTTCAGAAATAACAGACCTTGTAATAAACTTCTTCCTAATCTATCAACCTTATTGACAACGATGGTTTTACATTGACCTTCTTCAACCAAACTTTTGAGTTTAATAAAACCAGTTCTTTCATCCACATTCTTACCACCACTTTCAGTTTCAGTTATTATTTCTTTAAGAGGAAGGTCATAAACACTACAATAATCTTGAATCTTTTTAGTTTGGTTGTCTAAGGACGTGTTATCCTTCTGAGTCAAACTGGAGACACGAATTAATCCATAGGTATTCATTTTATACTGATACCATTACTCTAGGTGAATGAATCTTATAGTATTCAATTGTTCCGTATGGTGGTTTTTTTGTGAAAGTAACAAACTTCACACGAACATCTAATCCACCATCAAACATACATTCTTCTGGTCTCTTATTTGGGTTGTAGTAAAGTTTTTCCATTTTGTATTCATATAAATCTATCATTGGGTTGAAATTCCCATATTCAAACTGGTTACAAATAGATTGAATAATCTCATTTGATTTTTTATCACTATTCAGAGTATTTACTCTGATAGCAGTTCCACCAGAGAAGGATTCAGAACTAACCCATACTTTTTCATAGTTGATTATTCCTTTTTGGTGAAGTTCTTTAAGTATCTGTTTGAAGATTACAGACCTACCTCCAGTTGTTATTCCCCAATGTTTAATGAAGTTGTCTAACACCTTCACAACGATATCTTGACCTATAATATTGATTGTTCCTAATGACATATTTTGATACTCCTTTGGGTGGTTATTTGATTACTTGATTACACTACAAAAATACACTACAATATGGAATATTTGTATTTTCTGATGTTTGTTGTAATCCTTTACTTTACCTCTTTGTTTTATTGTCGTGTAGTCTATAATCACACTACAAATTTACACTACATTTACACTACAAACAAGGATATACCAGAAGTGATGTATGGAGTAGTTTTAAGGGGGATTTTAGGTTGTTTTTAGGAAGGACATATGATTTTCAGTCCTCTGCTCTACCAACTGAGCTACCAAGCCACGTAAAGTAAAAACAACGACTTAGGTCGTTTCTCCAACTCTTACACTACACCTTACACTACAAAATATGTGGATATTCTGTGTGTTTAAGGGTATATTTTTGTATGTATAATTCTTCATTATCAATTTTTTTTAAGTATAAACAAATAAATGTAGAGTAAAATTCTATGGTTAAAAATAACACACTTTTACGATTAAAGGAACAGGTTGAAAAACAAAAGTTAGATTTTTTTATTAAAGAAAAGTTTTCGTATAGATTTGATAGTAGAAGTCGGAAACTGATTCTTACATACACCATACCTAAACAAGTAAAAGATAAAGTTGGTAATCCAGTAATCAGAAGAATCCATAAAGAGAAGTATATTTCTCAAGTTAATGAAAAGAACTGGAAGAAATGGTTTAAGAAAACATCAAGTATCGTCAAAGACCATAGTAAGTTTGTAAGAGAAGAAAATGAACAGGCAGAAAAAACATTTACAGACAATATTGATGAATATGATTTTAGATGGTGGATTGATTTATGGTTAGATAGAAAAGTTGGTAATACTATTGGTAACAAACAACTTTCACATCACACTATTAAACAAAATAAAAATCATATAAACCAATATTGGGAATGGGTAACAAATTATTCTCGGAACTCAACTGAGATTAGAAACCATATTGATTCAGCATCCGATTGGTTTGAAAGATATTATCAAGAAAAACTATCATCTGGTAATTGGAATCCCACTACCTCCGCCACTTCATTTAGAAATATAAGAGGGTTTTATAATTGGATTGCAGATAGAAATAAAGATTTCCCATATGACATTCTAAAAAGATTAAAGGTAAAGAAAAGTGAGAATAAAAGAAGTGCCCTTAATAAAACAGAATATGGAAAGGTTATTGAATTCATACTAGAAAAGAAAGACGATGAAACTTGGGGTAAGTTTATTCTGATGTTAAGATTACAACTTAAAACTGGTATGAGAGTTGGTGAATTAGTTTCAATAAAAACTAAGAATATTGATAAAGAAGAAAAGTGTATATGGATATCTGGTAAAACTGGTAGAAGACAACTAAACTTTAAGAAACCAACTGATGAGTTAATATGGAATGATGTTATAAAAAAGATAACACCAGACGCAAAGTATTTATTTTATCAAACAAGGGTTCAGTATTACCCAAAACAAAGACACACGATTGAAGTTGATTTGGACTTAAATAAAAATACTACTGAAGGTTATTACTTAGATAAGTTTCGTAAGATGAGAACATTATTAGGACTAAGAGGTAAAGGATATATTTCTTCACATTCACTAAGAAGATACTTTATCACGAGATTTGTAAATGAAACTGGTAACAGAGATTTAACTAGACAAATCGTTGGTCACACTACAACCAGAATGACAGACGAATATGTTGATAATATGATAGATGATGGAACAACAACAACCATTGATATAGGAGTTTAATTATGAGAGATACTGATAAGAAAAAAGTAATATTGGAGTTTTTAGAAAGGATGGCTGATAAAGACATTCATTTGGTAGATATTGTTTCCTTTGATAAATCAACATCAATATGGAGTAAAAAATCTCCTCAGAGTGGTCATCGGACTATGATAAACGTTGGAATAAAGTTGGATAGATTAAACCAAAGTGATATTGATGTTGAAGTAGATAAATACCTGATGATGTCCAAGTAGAAGTAGGTGTCAGAGATAATAGTCGTTAATCCAAAAGTTCTTTTTTTTATAAATCCTACCCTAACTAGTTTTCATATAGATACCAGTTTTTATCTGATATGAGTGTCTGTCTATAACCTAAAAAAACTGGTCTTCATTCGGTTTTCCAAACCTCACAAAAAACATAAAAATCCGTTCTTGGTAAAACATATAACGATTGGGTTATTTATACATAAGATGTGTCCATCAGAATACTCTTATTTAAGTCAAAAACACCTCAAATCCTTTAGTTCTTGTTAAAATCTTAATCTTACACTACTGATATGTTTTAAGGTCTTAAAAAGGATTTAATCGTCTATTTTATATCCCCACCTACATTCCAAAATAATGAACCTTTTTTACCTTTTTCCAACACATATGACCAACCTTTACTATCATATGTTAGGGAACTTGGAAAAGGTGGCAGTTCTGATTTCTTACACTTTTGTTGAAACTTATATTTTGACCTAAATGTAACTGCCCTTCCGATTTCTTTTTCAGTAGGATTGTGTCCAACCATCACTCCAAATACATCAACATTACTGAAACATTTTTGTAATCCACGATTGATTACACCAGAACTCATAACACTCCATACTTGAGTAGGTTTGACATCCAAAGAACTAGCAACATTACACATTTCATTAATCATTATTTCATCATCACCACCAAATGGAATCAGATGACTACCAGTTTCATCACAATACTTTTTAGATTTATGATAAAGGTTAGTCAGATACCCCATTGGCACTTCATATATAGTTGAACCTAAACTTTCTGAAATATTAGTTAGTTCAGTTCTCTTACCTTTAGGAACAAATACCACAGATTTCTTACCTAAGTCCCTACAACTATAAGAGAGTGCTAGTTGTCCATATCCTTCTCTTGGTGAATAATAAACAAACTCATCAACATTGGACATTGATTGAATATATCTGTTAAATAATCTTCTCTTTGTTCCACCATCTAATAAATCATCTCTAACAACAAATATACCATCGTATTCTTTAATTATTGGTTCTGGTAACTCAGATGATTTCATATTGAAAATGTCCTTTTTTAGGTGCATATTTTAACATATTAAAATGACAATGAAACTACCATATCCTAAGAACCCAATCGTTGATTCAGAGTTCAATATAACTTATCACGAACTCCGAAAGATGTCTGATGAAGAAACTAAAACATTCTTTATTGGATTAAGAAAAGAGTTATTACGGATTTGGGATGAGACATCAACTCCACCATCTATTGGAAAATCTGAAAATGATATTGAAGATGGATTTTCACAATTAAAAGAAATTGACTTTATTAAATTGATTGAAGATAAAAATTATCCAGACCATATTGGATTTATAGTCGATTGGACACAACAATGGAATGGTCTGAATCAGTTTTTTCCACATATGTTAAAAACCAGAATCAATAAAAAGAGTATGTATGATTGGTTTTCTAATGATGATTTATCAGTTGAGTTCAGAAGGGTTATGGTTCGGGCACTCAAGAATGATGGTATGTATAGTTTTACAAAGTTTATAAAAATCATTAATCAAATAAGTTTTCATCAAGGTGATTATGATTACGCAGAAACTCAAAATAAAAACATAACAAAAACTGAGTTATATAGAACTTTCAGATACAAACTAAAAGAGGATGAAGATTTCTTTGTTCCACCTAATGGACAAATAAGGGTATATGATAAAACTGAGAAATTATTTCCAAAGATTATTCAGGTATTTAGACTGGGTTTAGGACAACCACCAGTCAATTTCAAACCAATTACTGCCAGAGTTATTTACGAAAAATATTTAAGTCATATCACGAGTCAAGATTCTTATACTATTTACGACCCCTGTAGTGGTTGGGGTGGTCGTTTATTAGGTTCTTTATGTTCAAAGTTGAAACTTCATTATGTTGGAACAGACCCGAATACCAACAACTTTGGTTGTTATGAGAAACTCGGAGAGTTTTATAATAAAAAGTGTAATGGAACTAATACATTTGAGATTTTCCGAGAACCATCAGAAGAGATTGGAAACAATATTGAGTTTCAGAAATATGTTGGAAAGATAGATTTAATATTTACTTCACCTCCTTATTTTGATAGAGAACAATATTCTGAAGATAAAACTCAATCTATGAACAAATTTAAAGATTACTCGGATTGGTATGATGGATTTCTACGAAAGATGATATCTGATTCATACGACCAGTTAAAAGTAGATAGGTATATGATTATCAATATTGCAGATATAAAAAGAGGTGAGAATAGTTACATCCCATTAGAACAGGATACGATTTCTCTGGCAATAGAAAGAGGATTTGAATATATTGGAAAGATTGGAATGGGTATGACAAGAATGATTGGTGTAAATCCACAGAAAGTAAAGAATAGTTGGTTTGATGAAGAAACTAAAACAGATTATAAAACAGAACCCATTTTAGTTTTTTTTAAGAGTGTTGATTATCCGTGGGAAGATAAAACTGAAGATGAAGTTAGAGGATATAATCTTGATAACATTTGAAACTGAGTGAATAATGAGTGATTATATAATAAGAATGGATGTGAATAAACTAAAACCACATCCTATTAACCAGACAATATATGACTACGATAAAAATCAACAAGATGAGTTGAGAAAATCAATAGAACTAAATGGTTTATTAGAACCCATAACAATAGATAGAAAACATTTTGTTATGTCAGGTCATAGAAGATTGGATGTAATAAAAGAACTTGGATGGATTGATGTTGATTGTCGGTTATCTCATTTTGAGAATCCCAAGATTTCACTGGTGGAGTTAAATCGTTATCGTAAAAAATCATCTAAAGAAATCTTACGAGAAAGTGAGATTCTTAAAGAAGAATATTCCAAGATGGGTGGTCAAGGAAAACGAAATGACCTAAATGGAAAAGGTAAAAACTGGACAATAATAAATGTCTCGAATCAACTTGGGGTTTCTACAACAAAACTCAAGAGGCTGAAATCTATTCAACATTATGAACCAGAATTATTAAACCAGATTGATTATGGAAATATATCAGTTGGGAAGGCATATCAGATTGTTAGGGAAAAATATATTATTGATAAAGAAACTGAATCACCCAAAGAAACCTTCCAATCTGAAATGGGTGTGTTAATGAAAAGGTATCAACCATCATTAGATGAACTTGAAAATATTATTAAGGATTATAAATCAACTTTGGGTTCGTTTGAACCTAAAGTTGGATGATTACTTGATTACCTACTTTTGGTAATCTAATAATCTAAATATTATGAAAAACAAAATAACAATACTCAAAGGATTCAAAATCAAAAATAAAACTCATCTTTGGGTTTTAGATAAGAATGCTGATAAGATGGTAA
>Ga0209815_1002869_pt1 | contig 10183 bp, 15 predicted proteins | sample CoawatmetaG00DNA_FD_187507 | JGI IMG/M metagenome (GOLD analysis project Ga0209815, IMG submission 187507) | Marine microbial communities from the West Antarctic Peninsula - Coastal water metaG002-DNA (SPAdes) (version 2) | ecosystem: Environmental > Aquatic > Marine > Coastal ...
AGTGTATACTATAATGGAGTAGAGATAAACGCACCTGAGGATGTAGAGAGCTGGCATGCCAAATAAAGAATTAGATTTATTTAAAGTATTAATACCTGCAATTGATAACAACATGAAAGAGTTGTATGACGCTGCTGGCGAAGATGGTAAAAAAGATATTAAAGGTGACTTATGGAATTTAAACAGGTACATTAGTAGCGTTAAAGGTTCTAGAGATAAGCAAGAACTTGCTGTGTTTAAAACCAACGAATACTACAATAAAAACTGGAATGACCTAGGTGGCACTAACCATATTAAGTTACAGTGGCAATTATTATGTGTTTCAGGTAATACTGGAAAACAAGAGTTCCATCCTTGGATTGGTTTTAAAAAGAAGCAAGGTGGCAACAATAAAGCTATTGGACTTTTAGAACAGCTTAACCCTAACATGAAGACAGACGAGGTAGAATTACTTGCTAGAATATCTACAAAAAAAGAACTCAAGGCACTTGCAGAGGAACATGAAATTGCAATCAAGCTCTAAGCCATATGTATGTGAATACTGTAACTCAGGCTACGTGCGTGAGAGTACACTTATGGCACATTTATGTGAAAAGAAACGTAGAGCATTGCAAAAGGACGAGCGCAGAGTACGTTTAGGATTTTATGCATTTAATCAATTCTACAAACTAAGTGCAGGCGCAAAGAAAGATAAAACCTATGAGGAGTTTTGCAAAAGCAGTTACTATAATGCATTTGTTAAATTTGGTAGCTTTGTATCAAACGTAAAACCTTTGTATCCAGAGAAGTACGTTAACTATGTTGTAACTAGCGGAGTTAAACTTGATCATTGGTGCAAAGAAGAAATGTATCAAACATATGCAACTGATTTAATTAAGAAGGAAGGTGTTGAAACTGCACTAGAGCGTAGTGTAAATACTATGGTTGAATGGGCTGGCGAAAATAACAGTTTATGGAATCATTACTTTTTATATGTAAGTGCAAACAGAGCAGTGTGGCATATTAAAGATGGAAAGATTAGTCCGTGGCTGATGCTTAATTGTAAGAGTGGAAAAGATATGCTAAACAATTTTAACGATGAACAGTTAGCTATGATATATCATATTGTTGATCCTCAACACTGGGGAGTTAGATTTAAAAGACAAACAGTAGATGTACAATTAGTCAAAGATGTTGTAAAAGAAAGTAAACTATGATTAGATTTATTCATATTAAAAAGAATGGCGGAACTAGTGTTTATAAGTTTTTAGCTAAGAATAAAATAGAATGTCTTCTAGGTCCTGACACAAATATGAGTCGAGTTATTAACCAACACCAGCCGGCTACTAATTATTCAGGAGAAGATTCCTGGAAATTCTGTGTATGTAGAAATCCTTACGCTAGAGTAATAAGTTTTTACAATTGGACAAAAAGAATGAACAAGTATGAGATTGATTTTGAAGAATTTGTACGAACAGGTTACAATATTGGTAGAGCAAGAGGTACTTGGAATAATCAAGTAGATTATATTTTAAATGCTAAAGGTGAATGTCTAGTTGACAAAATTTTTAAATTTGAAAATTTAGAAAATGAAATTAAAGAACATTTTAATATAGATGCTAAATTTCCGCATTTAACAAAAAGCACATATGATAATTATGAGGATTATTACACAAAAGACTTAAAAGAAGTTGTTTATTTAAGATTAAAGAAAGATTTTGAATATTTTAATTATGAAGAATAAAACATGATCTACAATATTGTAGACCCGAAGCATTGGGGTGTTAGATTTAAAAGACAAACAGTAGATGTACAATTAGTCAAAGATGTTGTAAAGGAAAGTAAACTATGAAATTAATTAAATATCCAAATGAAATGTTAGCACGTGAAGTTAAAGACGTTGACTTAGAGAATCCAGGATTTGATCCTGTAGAACTTAAAGCAGAAATGGTTAAGTTTATGATTGATAACAACGGCATTGGCCTTGCTGCAAATCAAATTGGACTAGACGCAAAAGTATTTGTTATGGGAGACAGTGTAGAAAATAGTACAATATGTATTAACCCTACAGTACTCCAGTATACAGAAGAAACACAAAATGACATTGAAGGATGCTTGAGCTTTCCTAATGTGTACGTTAAAATTAAACGCCCAACAGAAATACTTGCAGAATGGTATAATGAAAATTTAGAAAAACAAACTGTAAAAATTGACGGGTATAGTGCTAAGTGCTACTTGCACGAACTAGATCATCTGTTAGGCATTACTATGAAAGATCGTGCAAGTAGACTTAAATGGAACATGGCTGAAAAGAAGGCGAAAAAACTTGCGTAAAATTACAAAATGAATACAACTACTAACATATATATCGTGCATACCTTTAAAAAAATGGGAGATGGATGGAATCGTTTCCACGGAGTATACAGTAGTAAAGAACTTGCAGACAAAGCAGGAAAAGACTATTGTGAAACTTGGGGCGAAGAAGATTCGTTACATTACAATGTAACATTAAAAGCACTAGATGACATTATAAACGGAGTACAGAACTAAATGCCTGATATTGATATTGACTTTGCAGACAGAGATATTATATTATCTCAACTCGAACATCGTGTGGCAAAGTTAAACACAGGTAAGAAGCACAACACCGGAGTCTACGCAACGGAGATTCCACACAACCCTATTGACAACTTGGCTACGGTTGAACATAAGGCAGCAGACGAACGTGGCTATTTTAAATTAGACTTCCTTAACGTAAGCATCTATAAAGATGTTAGGGATAATGAACACTTAACACAATTAATGGAAAGAGAACCCTTATGGCAACTTCTGGAATACACGGACTTCAGCGACAAAGTCTTTCATCTGAACGGGCACGGCGAACTATTGAAGCAATTGAAGCCGTCGTCGGTAGAGCAATTAGCAGCGACACTAGCAATCATTCGCCCAGCGAAGAGGAACCTAAGTGGACACAATTGGAATTCGATTTTTCAAGAAGTGTGGACGAAGCCACTGGATAATAGTTACTACTTTAAGAAAGCACATGCTGTAAGTTATGCTATGGCATGTGTAGTACACATGAATTTACTGTGTGAACAAATTAGTTCTTAGGTCTTCGAACTAGTTGAACACTTTTGCGTTTAATACGCTTAACTGATAAATTATTTAAATTAACGCATGGCCCGATCGTTACATTTACATCTTTACTATTCATTGTCATAATTGAATATCTAAATGGTTCTATTTCCCCACGTAAGAATATATTAATTGGAATCATTCTATTTGATTCCCACCACCAGACTTCTCCAAGATCTAAAAACGCACGTTGTTCTAGTTCTGTTTTTATGTCAGTGTAAATGTACATGCTAGTTACAGTCACGTCTTGATTAATGATGATGCCGATGTACTCATTGCCGCCATATGTTACTACGCTTAGGAATGGAAAATTTTCTTGTATATCTTTAGTTAACATAGGTTTCCGATAAATATTAGTATGCAATTGTTACCTAGATATTTATGCAACAACATAACCACACTTGTAGCAAATGTGGCAGGAACCATAACGGAGTATAGACCAGTGTATAGTAGACAACTTCAAGTATATAAAGGCATTGACAATGTTTTAGAATTTAGACTGTTAAATGCAGATCAAAAGCCAGTTAATGTAACCTCGTATGTGCCGAAGCTTGTAGCGTTTGACGAAGCTAATCAGATGGTATTAGAAAAAAATGCTACTATAATGGATGATGGTAGCACTGTTACTAGAGGTAAATTTAAGGTTACTGTAACAGAAAATGAGTTACTGAATGTTAAACAACAATACCTCAGCTACAATATCTACCTAGTAGAAACAGATGGCGACAAAGTCCTTACATATTCACAACCTAACTTTGGCAATGATGCTATTATATATGTTAATGCAAGAACATTCCCAGGTCCGTTAAACTCGTATTCAGTGACAGCATTCGAACAAGAAGCAGTTGGTGTAGAAACTTGGTATAGTGAATCAATTGACGCACAGCCCGGTATCAATGGTAACGAAGCATTACATACAGCAGCAGCGTATACAAGCTCGTATATAGGTGATATAGTAGTACAAGCTACTTTGGATAACCAAGTTACAGGAACTACACAGTGGGCTGATATTGCAACGTTGCAGCTAGGCGGATCAGAAACTACTCCAACTCCTATTAACTTTAACGGTGTGTTTAGTCATTTACGTTTCAAAGCAACAGCAAATCCAGCAGACAAAATAACTAAAGTATTAATCAGAAATTAATATGGAAACATTAGTTGTTACTACATTTTCTGAAGACGGATATCACTTGTATGGCAAAACGCTAATTGAGACCTGGTGTCAATATTGGCCAGCTACTGGATACACTTTAAGAATATATGCAGAACACGATCTACATGTAGACGACCCTAGAGTTGAAATAATTAATTTAAATCATGTTAGCACTAAGCTACTTGCCTTTAAAGAATCTTGTGAAACTAAATTGTCGCTGTTAGAAATTAATAAAAGAACCAAAAAATCTAGAAACAAGATTTTAAAGACTATGAAATGGTGCCATAAAGTTTATGCAATAGATCATGCGTTGCACAGTGGACATAAATTTGTTATATTTTTAGACGGTGATACCTATACTAAAAATACTGTAGCACCTGGAATACTAGAGTCGCTATCAACTAGAACTTTGTTTAGTGTACACTTTGAAAAATTTCCAGGCAGAGTCGTCCACTATGACACTGGGTTAATTATATTTAATACTCAACACCATCAAGCAACTGATTTAAAAGAACACCTTACTAGTGCATATGATAGCGGAGAAATATTTGAATTTCCTAAAAGTTGGGACGGTTTTTGGTTTGCTATATTACACAAGCGCAGAGGATACGAAGTCAAAGATCTTGCTGATGGGAGTTTTCGAGGAGTTTTTACTAATCCTATTGTTAGTAAAATACTTGTGCATCTAGTTGGAAATGACAAGTACGAAGGAAAAGGATTTAATACATTTTCTGGTAAGAAAATTGTTTCCGAAACTAGTTGACAAAACACAATAACCTGCTATAATAGTAGTATGAGTATCGTATCTGACATCGTTATAGCACACTTGCCTTCTAAGCGTAAGACTACTCCGAGTGGGTGGACTAGCTTTAATGCACCATGCTGTCAACACAATGGCAACACTGCTGACAACAGAGGTCGCGGCGGACTTATTAGTGAAGGTGATACAGTAAGCTATCATTGTTTTAATTGTGGATACAAAGCTAGTTGGCAACCAGGCAGAGCAGTATCTGTGAAGCTACGTAAGCTCTTACAGTGGCTGGGTTGCACTGATGATAGTATAACGAAGCTAACTTTTGATGTAATGCGTATAAACGAAGGTGTGCAGGTTGCAGAGCGTAAGATAGAAATACCTACGTTTGAAACTGTGCCGCTACCTGCTGATGCTGTAAAGATCAAAGACATTACAGAGTTTAATAAGTTTAGCATGGCTATACTTGAATACATAGCAACTCGTAACTTAGACTTAGATGATACAGAATACTACTGGTGTCCAAGTTTAGCATATAGAGATAGGCTTATTATTCCTTTTTACTTTGAACAGCGTATTATAGGGTGGACTGGCAGAACTATTACAGCAGACAAGAAGCCCAAGTATATGAACGAACAGCAACCAGGGTTTGTATACGGCCTAGATAAACAAACATATGATAAGCAGTTTGCTATACTTGTTGAAGGCCCAATGGATGCTATTCACATAGACGGCTGTGCGCTAGGCGGCAGTGAGATAAATGATGCACAGGCATTGTTACTTAATAGACTAGGTAAAGAGATTGTCGTTGTGCCTGATAGAGATCACGCAGGCAAGAAGCTTGTTGAGGATGCTATTAGTAGAGGCTGGGGAGTTAGCTTGCCGGAATGGGATCAAGATACCAATGACGTTGGAGACTGTGTAGATAAGTACGGTAGACTATATACATTATACAGTATTGCTAGTGCTGCTGAAACTAGCCCGCTTAAAATTAGACTGAGAGCAAAAAAATGGTTCGTATAAAAAAGATCTGCAAGAAAGTATGGGGATGGATAACATGGCCCTACAACAAAATTAAAGAAGAAATTAAGTTCCGCAAGCGTATGAAAGAGTTACGCAAACGTGACCCATTCATATATAAATGATTGATTCGGTAGGTGCTGCGCAAGTAGTAAGTAGTTTTAAACGGCATCAATATGTAGGCGACCAAATACATGTATCTCATGTTAAGCATGTAGAACATGCAGGCGCTAGAACAGTAGAGTCAATTGAGTACGTAACATATAACGCTAACGGAAGAAACGAAGACCCGTACAAACAGCCTGGATCAATAGTGGATATAATAATATGATAACTTGGGGCATTGTTGGCAATAGCCATGACGCAAGCATAGCAGTATTTAAAAACGATAACCTAAAGTGGGCAGGGCTTGCTAAAGACTTTAGTAAGATACCTAACGATCCGCACCTTAATAAAAAGTTGTTACGCCGAGCGTTACGTTATGGCAAGCCTGGTAAAGTAGTATGGTATGAACGTCCGTTCCTAAAGACACTGCGCCAGTATTGGGCAGGACAAGGTTGGCTAGGCAAAGAGAATAACATAAACAACTACCTATTAGGGTTTGGAATCACTTGCCCGGTATATTATACACAGCATCACTTGAGCCATGCAGCCTACGCATACTATACACAGCCACATAATGATTGTGCAGTGATATGTTTAGACAGCATTGGCGAGTTTGAGACCTTGACAATATGGCACGGAAAGAACAACAAACTAAAGAAGATACACAGTCAGGGCTATCCACATAGCTTAGGATTGTTTTATAGTGCTATGACACAACGCCTAGGGCTACAAGCACAACGTGATGAATACTTAGTAGCCCAATGGGGAGCCAAAGGTGACAAAAATAAATACTTCCATATTATGCTACAAGAGCTAGTAGAAACAAATGGCATGGGCGCAGACCCTTTCATTAAGATGCGAGAAAATATGCACAGAGGTGTTAGTTGGTGGAGGCCCGAACTAACTAGCCAACAAGACATGTATGACATTGCAGCAGCTACACAAGCAGTGTTTGAATACTGTGTTGTTAATATAGCAGCATGGACAAAGGTACAAACAGGTTCGAAGCACTTAGCACTAGCAGGCGGCGGAGCACTTAATCGTGACGCAGTAGACTTGCTTAGAAATAAATGGGATACAGTACACGTACCACAGAACCCAGGCGACCCAGGTAGTTGTATAGGCGCAGTACTAGCAAAGACTAAAACCAAAGTAACACTTGACAAACAATGGCATAGGTAGTATACTAATACAATGAGCACTAGACAAAACACAGACTATGGGTATGAGATACAGAAAGTGTATCTTGAAATGATGATGAGCGATGCTGAAAGCTTTGTTCGATGCCAGGCGGTATTTGACCCTGATGCATTTGATAGACGCTTGCATGACGGAGCAAAGTTCTTAACAGAGTATGTTACAGAACACAATGCCCTGCCTACATTTGATATGTTAAACGCTGCAACTAAAGCTGAATTGAAAGATCCAGGTGTGCTACAGGAGAACCATTATGATTGGTTGCTTGCAGAGTTTGAAACGTTTAGCAGACACAAAGCATTAGAAGCAGCTATTCTTAAGAGTGCTGACTTGCTTGAAAAAGGTGACTATGGTAGCTGTGAAGACTTGGTTAAGAAAGCTGTACAGATTGGTTTACAGAAAGACTTGGGTACAGACTACTTTGCTGATCCGCGCAAGCGACTAGAATCAATTAAAGATACAAACGGACAAGTAAGCACAGGCTGGGCTGCTATGGACAAGAAATTGTTTGGTGGCTTTAACAGAGGCGAGCTTAACATCTTTGCAGGTGGTTCGGGTGCAGGCAAGAGTTTGTTCCTTGCTAACATCGGCGTTAACATGGCTGAGAAAGGTATGAACGTTATGTATCTTACACTTGAGCTTGCAGAAAGTCTAGTAAGTATGCGTATTGATAGTATGCTTACAGGAATCAGCACACGCGATATCTTTAAGCAGATTGATGATGTTGAAATTAAAGTACGCATGATTGGCAAGAAGAGTGGAGCATTGCAGGTCAAGTATATGCCCTCGGGCAAGACAGCAAACGACATTCGCAGCTATATCAAAGAGTATGAGATCAAGTCAGGCAAGAAAGTAGATGTACTACTAATTGACTACTTGGACTTGCTCATGCCTGCAAGTATGAAAGTAAGTGCAGAGAACTTGTTTATCAAAGACAAGTATGTAAGTGAAGAACTACGTAACTTGGCAATGGAACTACAGTGTGTGTTTGTTACAGCAGCACAGTTGAATCGTGGAGCAGTTGAAGAAATTGAATTTGACCACTCGCACATATCAGGCGGACTTAGTAAGATACAAACAGCAGACAACGTGTTTGGTATCTTTACAAGTAGAGCAATGCGTGAACGTGGACGCTATCAACTACAGCTAATGAAGACACGTAACTCAAGTGGCGTAGGACAAAAGATTGACCTAGGCTTTGATGTAGACACACTACGCATTATTGATTGTGATGAAGATGAAGATGACAGCTACAACAGCGCAGGCAGTAGCACTGGCGGTTCAAGTTCGATAGTTAATTCACTCAAGCGCACAAACTCAGGCGAAGCAACGCCTAGACAAGATCCCACAGCAGGAGCACCTGCAGGAAAGATTAGAGCGGAAACTGACAGCACTAAACTAAGGCAGTTCTTGAATAATTTACCCGGAGACGAATAACATGCTACGCCAGCTTATACCGGCAGAAGTTGAACAGTATATACAAGATGACACAGTCCGCCCGCATCTTAGCGCAGAGTTTAGAACCACACAAGGCAGACAAGTGTGGGGTTTGTTTGAAGACAAGTATGCAGCATATGATGAACCTAGCGAGCATCCACAAGCTATCATTTGTGTAGCATTTACAGATCATCCACCTAGAGATGAGTTTGAACTCAAGTGGTTCTCAGCGTGTGCCTATGCTGGCAAGAGTTCCCCAACCACAGCAGTGTTTTATACAGTGTGGAGTTACACTCCAGGCAGCGGCCGCGAGATAGTAAATCAAGTAGCTGCTCACATACAGCACAACACCAACGTCTCTCGTTGGGTAACACTAAGTCCCCTCACAAACATGGCCAAACGATTCCACACCAAGAATGGCGCACAACTAAGCAGTGTGCATGATACTTGTCAAGTATTTGAATACACACATCTTATAACAGAGTAAACAGTTATTCCCTGCTCTGAGGTTCTCCTAGGGCCAAACAAGCGCGAAGCGCCTAGCGCCAGATTATTCAAGAAGCCGCGAAGCGGTATGCGCTAAATTTTTACAAGCGTATACCCAAACTATAATCATTCATAGCAAGCTCATAACAGCCCGTGCGCGGTAAGTTACTAGTATAGAGTCTCGTACCAGCCTACAGTCGCGACAAGCTATATCTAGAGTCACTGCTCAGTGCTAACTGCGCCAACATACAGTGTGCATCTGTGTCAAACTCAAGTCTATCTGCTGTGGGTTGTGAACACTCTATTCTATTGTTGACGAACAAGTCTACGCTGAGTGCATACACAAGCGCATCAATAGCTTGATGGTTAGTAATAGTATGAAAGTTGAATTGCAGTGTGTGCGCAACAGTGTCTAAAGTATCAATTGTGTTCATAACGTATTTAACATAGTGCATAACAGTACTTGCACAGTATCTGGACCGAACACTTGCATATGCACTACAGTAGAGAGTACGTAGAAAGAGCTAAAGCTCTACAGCTCGTTGTCACTCACTGTGTGTGCTTGCGCAAGAGAAGGGTCGTACACTGTACAGAAAAAATATGCGCAAAAAAATTAGGACTGTGATTATATACAGTGGGAAGGTTTTGAAAAGGGTTGTGTGTGATAGAAAAGGTTCTACAGTGATAGAAAATTGGCGCTGCGGTTTATTAAGCCCAAGTACTTACAGATCCGGGTAGGCATTTTTATAACCCCCGGGCCAGAAATAAAAATATTTTTTTTATTATTATTTTCCATTAACTAAAGCCAAAAAAAAGACGTAGTGCAAAAACACTACGCCCCCGGGGATGGGAAAAAGACTATTAACTTTGTGTCTATCCTATGCAACTACTCCGTATGGTGCAAGCGTTAGCATACTAGC
>Ga0209815_1002870_pt1 | contig 10177 bp, 10 predicted proteins | sample CoawatmetaG00DNA_FD_187507 | JGI IMG/M metagenome (GOLD analysis project Ga0209815, IMG submission 187507) | Marine microbial communities from the West Antarctic Peninsula - Coastal water metaG002-DNA (SPAdes) (version 2) | ecosystem: Environmental > Aquatic > Marine > Coastal ...
GAATAGAATTGTTAGAGGTGGCGAAACAAACTATATTATGGCTACTTTGGCACTTTATCTAAATATTTATAATCTATTTGTTCATCTTTTACACATCTTGATGGCACTGATGGGTAATAGAGATTAAGTTATAATTGATTGAGTTATAATTTTTTAAAAAACCGCACAAATTTCATGTGCGGTTTTTTTTTGCTCTTTTTACTTGAAAAAACTTTTGTAATAAATCTTTAGACTCTTGACCAAGAATACCCTTATGAAAATTACAATGATGATTTAAAGATTTATTTGTTGTTAGGTCAACTAAGCCACCACACACACCTGTTTTGGGATCATTAGCAGCGTAATAAACATTCCGAATTCTAGCATGAAGAATTGCGCCCAAACACATCAAACAAGGCTCAAGCGTTACATACAAATCACAATTAACTAAACGATAATTCTTAATATTTTTACCAGCTGTTTGTATTGCAATAATCTCTGCATGCCCTGTTGGGTTAAACTTATTGATAGATTGATTAAAGCCTTCACCAATAATTTTATCGTTCAACACAACGACTGCACCCACAGGTATTTCATCAAGCTTTAAAGCATTTTCTGCTTGAATGAAAGCTTCATGCATAAAAAATTCATTTCTAATTTTATTCATGTTTATGGTAATTTCCATTGACCTTAAAAAATTAATATACTCTTTTAAATTGAATTATAATTATCAAAATTAATCAATTAAAAAATAGAAGATTAAAACAATGAAAAAATTAGCTCAAACGGAAGTTCAAATTGCACCCCTAATTGCAGAAAGATGGAGTCCTAGAGTATTTGATCCTGAGTTTATAATAGATGAAAATTCTATTAAAGCAATTCTTGAGGCTGCAAGATGGGCGCCCTCATGCTTTGGAGACCAGCCATGGAAGTTTGTTATTTTTCATAAAAAAGATGCATCGCATTGGGTCAAAGCTTTGAATTGTTTATCAGTGGGGAATCAAAATTGGGCAATGGATACCTCTCTTCTTATATGTGTTTGTGCGAATAAAAACTTTAAACATAATAATAATGAAAACAAGTGGGCCCATTATGATACAGGCGCAGCATCTGAAAATATTTGTCTACAATCAACATATTTAGGTTTAGCAGCACATCAAATGGGCGGATTTGATTCTGACAAAATTAGAAATTTAGCAAATATTCCCGTAGAATTCGATGTTATGTCGTTTATAGCTATTGGAAAACCTCTTGCTAAAATTTTAATGACTAACGAGCAGGCTGAGGCGGAAGCTTCCGCCAGAAAAAGGCTAAAATTAAACGAGATTTTTTTTGAAAATGAATGGGATAACTTTAAGGGGTAATAATGAGTAACTTTGTAACATTAACAAAAGATAATTTTAAAAAAACTATTGAGGAAAACGAATTTGTTATCGTTGATTTCTGGGCACCATGGTGCGATCCATGTGTAGAATTTACACCTGTTTTTGAAGCAGCAGCTAAAAAGAATAAAGATATTATTTTCGGTATGGTGGATATTGAGAAGGATAAAACCATAGCTGAATACTTTCAAATTAAGGTTATACCTGGGTTATTGGTTATTCGTGAGCGTGCGGGTATCTTTGCCCATGATGATGGTGAAGTATCAGCTAAGGCCTTTGATGAAATTATTACTTGGGCTAGAGAGTATGATATGTCGACAGTAAAAGATCATTATAAGAGAGAAGACTCTGGTCAGATTAATTAAGTTTTGAATTTAGAAACTGTACTGGGTCAATTGACTTGCCATTGCTTCTAATTTCAAAATGCAATTTTACACTATCGGTGCCAGTCATTCCCATAGTACCAATAGATTCTCCCGCAATAACATTTTGTCCTTCTGTAACTAAAATTTCTTCTTGGTAACCATAAACACTTAAAATATCTTTATCATGTTTGATTATTATCATTCTCCCATAACCTTCTAGCTCTTCTCCCGCGTAGATGATCTTTCCTTTTGCAACTGATCTTATTTGTTGCCCAGGTGCCCCTAAAAAGTCTACACCCTTTTTTTCCGAAGTAGGATTAAATGCATTAATAGGTTGTCCATCGGTTGGCCATCCCCATTTCTTATAATTTTGGTTAGAGATAACTTTCTTTGTATCTTTTAACGTTTCTTTTGAATAGACTTCTTTGTATGCTTTTGGCCCTTTAATTCTTATTGGATCACCAAGAATTAATTCAGATGACGCATCTTGCTCAGTAATTACATCTTCATTGTAGGTAGAAATTTCAACTACATCGCCTTGACTTGCACTATCTTTTTCATCAACTTGCTTTTGAATAATGTCGAATCTTAATTGGTCACCTTTTTTTACAAAATAAGGTTTTTTGATTCCGTTTGCATTGGCTAATGTTTTATAGTCCACACCACATTTAATACTTATGCTAAATATAGTTTCTCCACCTTTAACGGTATAAACATCTAAGCACTTTGATTCGTCTGTTTTAGCATCAACTGGTTTTCCTCTGTCTACGGGAGCAGGTTTTTGTGCAGCACATCCATAAAAAAGGACTAGGACCCAAAAAACTAAACTATATTTTAAGAGATAATTCATTATCTATTTAATCCAATTTTTAGTTATTTCAATATTCTTAAAATCTGTAAGATCAGAATGGATTGGAGATATTGACACAAGATTATTTTTTAATGCATGAAAATCTGTTCCTGGCCCACCATCATTAGGTTGACCAACCTCACCTATCCTGTACAAAGACTCCTTACTGTTATGTTTTTTCTCCGTTGCTTTCTCCGCCGCATGCCTTTTGCCTAATCGCGTAACTTCAAGTCCTTTTAATTCACTATAAGGAATATCTGGTACATTTATATTCAAAAGACTAGCAGATTGATGATCAGATTCATTATATAACTTAATAAGGTCTCTAGTAATCTTGGCGGCAGTTGTAAAATTTTTTGGATTCATACTTCCCATTGAGATTGCAAAAGATGGAATATTAAGAAGATAACCTTCAATTGCAGCAGCAACTGTTCCAGAATAAATCGTATCATCACCTAAATTCGGGCCATGGTTTATTCCAGTGATGACCATGTCTGGCAATGTTTGCATTAATCCAGTTAAGGCAATATGGACACAATCTGTTGGGGTTCCATTAATAAAGTAAAATGAATCTTCTTTTTTCGTCACTTTGATGGGTTTATCAAGAGAGAGGGAGCTACTGGCACCACTTCTATTTCTGCTTGGTGCAACGACCGTTATTTGAGCAATCTTTTCTAATTCTTTAATTAGAACCTGTATACCTTTAGCTTTGTAACCATCATCATTTGAAATCAAAATTTTCATTAATTTTTTTTGATCCTACAAAAATATATACTGCTGAAGAAGAATAAGGTACCTAAAAATGTTTGATACGCAGCCATATCTCTTGATATCCCCAATTCACTATAAAACCTTACTATTCCTTCCATGATAAAAAGCCATATAAACATACTTGACCATTGGTAGGTATATCTATTCTTTTTTAAAATACCTGGCAGCGGAATGAGTAAAATTAATGACTTAACTACCATCCAAGAACCGTTGCTATCGAGCGGGTTATATAAAATTTCCCAAAATAAGTTTAAGAAAATCAGTCCAATTAGGCTAATTGTTGATAGAAAGTAAAGGTATGTTATTTTGTTATTTTTAGACAAAGTTTAGCTAGTCGCTTTCCATGGGCAATACAAATTTTCTTTTCATCTTCACTCACACCCTTTTTTTCTTCATACCCTCTAACATGTGATGCACCATATGGCGTTCCCCCAGAAATTGTTTTTGATAATTCAGTGACTGAATAAGGGATTCCTACAAGTATCATCCCCATATGTTGAAGGGGTAATTGCATGGATAAAAGAGTTGATTCATTTCCACCATGCATTGAACCACTTGAAGTAAATACACCTGCTGGTTTATCTTCCAAAGCTCCCGCAATCCATAAAGACGTTGCAGTTTCAAGAAAATACTTAATAGGAGAGGCCATGTTACCAAATCGAGTCGGACTCCCAAGTAACAAACCATCACAATTTTTTAGATCATCTAGTGTTGCAAATAAAGCACCCGAGTCTGGAATCTTTTCTTTAGATTTTTCAGTGTCCGGACTGACTTCAGGGACTGTTCTTAATTTTGCTTCAGCACCATCGATAGAATTTATCCCACGTGCAATATAAGATGCTAATTCTTTAACAGCGCCTGTCTTTGAATAATAAAGAACTAATACCTTAACCATTTAATTTTTTTTTGCTAACTGTTGGGCAACACCAATATAGGTTTGAGGTGTTAACTCAAGTAAATAAGTTTTATCTTCTATAGGAATTTTTAAATTTTTAATGAAATGATGTATTTTATCTGGAGAAATTTTGCCCTTTCCACGAGTAATGTCTTTAAGTTTTTCATAGGAATTTTCAATCCCATTTTTTCTCATTACGGTTTGGATGGGTTCAGCAAGCACCTCCCATGATTGATTAAGCTCTTCATGAATGATAGATTTATTTACCTCTAATTTATTAAGACCTTTAATACATGAGTTATAAGCAATAAGTCCATAAGAAAAACCTACACCGATATTCCTTAGAACGGTTGAATCAGTTAAGTCTCTTTGCCATCTTGAAAGTGGCAGCTTTTCTGCTAAATGATTTAATATTGAATTCGAAAGTCCTAAGTTGCCTTCAGAATTTTCAAAATCAATTGGATTTACTTTATGAGGCATGGTGGAGGAACCAATTTCACCCTTAATTACTTTTTGCTTAAAGTAGCCAAGAGATATATATCCCCAGATATCCCTATTGAGATCAATAAGAATAGTATTGATTCTAGATACATTCTGAAAAATCTCTGCAATAAAGTCATGTGGCTCAATTTGAGTCGTCATTGGGTTGTAAGTTAGCTTGAGCGATGAAATAAAGTTTTTTGAAAAAGTGGGCCAGTTTTTTTTTGGGTAGGCTGATATATGCGCATTGAAATTTCCAACCGCCCCATTTATTTTACCTAAAATTTCTTGATTTTTTAGTTGAATGATTTGTCTCTCTATTCGGTAATTTACGTTAGCAAATTCTTTTCCTAGCGTTGTGGGGCTTGCAGTTTGACCATGTGTTCTTGAAAGCATCGGAAGATCAGCAAACTTTTTAGAATTCACCTTAAGTATATTACTAATTTTTTTAATACTTGGGATGATTATTGCCGAAAGACCTTCCTTGAGCATCAAAGCATATGCTAGATTATTTACATCCTCAGATGTTAAAGAAAAATGGATGAATTCATTCACTTTATTTAATTTTTTTCCCTTTAATTGGTTTCTTAACCAATATTCAACTGCCTTAACATCATGATTCGTTTTTTTTTCAATAACTTTTACTGCTTTTGCATCTTTCTCATTGAAATCTAAAATAAGATTGTTAAGATATTTTAAAGTTTGACTTGAGAATTTTGGAAGCTCTTTGATTTCTTTATCATTACTTAGGGCGATTAACCAAAGTATTTCAACTTTAACTCTATTTTTAATTAAACCAAACTCACTAAATATTGGCTTCAAACTCTCTGTTTGTCTGGAATAACGCCCATCAATGGGAGAGATAGAAGTGATTGCAAAAGACATAAAAAAACCTTTGTTTAACCTATTTTGTAATTTTAACATTAAATAAAACAATAATTTTTTCTATCAGTAAGTAAATGAAAATGAATAACCTTTTGGGAAATCAATCTTTTTAATTTAAAATCAAGGCTTGTAACAAATTTCAAATATTTAACCTAAGGGTATCTATGCTTAAATCGTACTTGTCGGACGAAGAAAAAAGAATAGAGCAAGGCTTGCCTACGCTGGCTTTGAGCCCCGAACAAACTGCAGAATTAGTAGAGCTTCTTAAAAAAGATCAAATAGATCAATCTGAAAAATTAGTTGATATTTTTATCAATAAAGTTCCTGCAGGAGTTGATCCAGCAGCCTACATAAAAGCGGCTTTTTTAAATGACATAGCGACCAAAAAATTTATTAGCCCGTATATTAATTCTAAGTATGCTACAGAATTATTATCGACTATGCTTGGCGGCTATAACGTACAAGCCCTTGTTAAGTTACTAGACGGTGATCAGGCAGAGGTTGCAGCAGAGTCGCTATCAAAAAGTATACTAATTTTTGACTCATACTACGACGTTGAAAAACTTCATAACAGAGGTAATAAGTATGCAACCCAAGTTCTTAAGTCTTGGGCATCAGCCGATTGGTTTACAACAAAACCTAAAACACCTAATAAAATGAAAATGATTGTTTTTAAGGCGGATGGAGAAATCAATACTGATGATTTATCACCTGCTCAAGAGGCATGGTCTAGACCTGATATTCCACTTCATGCAAAATCTATGCTTTTGAATAAGACCCCTGATATTTTTCATCAAATTAAAAAATTAAAAGGTAAGAATTTCCCCATTGTTTTTGTTGGTGACATTGTTGGGACGGGTTCATCAAGAAAATCTGCAATCAATTCTCTTCAGTGGCATTTCGGTAAGCCAATTCCTCATGTACCAAACAAAAATACTGAAGGCGTGATATTGGGTGGGAAAATTGCACCCATTTTCTTTAATACAGCAGAAGACTCAGGTGCGATACCGATTGAGTGTGAGGTTTCAAATTTTAAGACAGGAGACATAATAGAAATTGACTTTTCAAAAGGAAAAATCTTTGACGAAAGCAATAATGTTTTATCTAGTTTTAATATAAGACCAAAGACACTTCTTGATGAAGTTAGGGCAGGGGGAAGAGTCTCATTAATTATTGGTAAAGGGTTAACTGAAAAATCAAGAAACACACTGGGTCTTGGACCAACAAAAACCTTTATACAGTCCATAAATAAAGAGTCAAAAAAACATGGCTTTACATTAGCTCAGAAAATGGTTGGAAAGGCATGCGGGGTTGATGGTATTTCTCCAGGTACTTATTGCGAGCCAAAAATAACAACGGTTGGATCTCAAGATACCACGGGTGCTATGACAAGAGATGAACTAAAGGATCTAGCCTGTTTAGGGTTTAATGCTGAATTAGTTATGCAAAGTTTTTGTCATACGGCAGCTTATCCAAAGCCAGTGGATATTGAACTTCAACACACATTACCTGAATTCATGAGTAGCCGAGGAGGCGTTTCCCTCAAAGCAGGAGATGGCGTAATACATTCCTGGCTCAACAGAATGATCCTTCCTGACACAGTTGGTACAGGCGGGGATTCACATACTCGATTCCCCATAGGAATATCCTTTCCCGCAGGCTCAGGACTAGTTGCATTTGCAGCTGCGATTGGGGTGATGCCTATTGATATGCCAGAGTCAGTATTAGTTAAATTTTCCGGTGAGATGCAACAGGGGATTACTTTAAGAGATTTAGTCAATGCAATCCCTTATTATGCGATTAAAGAAAATCAATTAACAATTGGAAAAAAAGGTAAAAAGAATATCTTTAACGGCAAGATATTGGAGATCGAGGGGTTACCAGACCTAAAAGTTGAGCAAGCTTTTGAATTTTCTGATGCTTCAGCAGAACGATCTGCTAACGGATGTACGGTGAGATTGAATAAAGAACCCATCATCGAATTTTTGCAATCTAATATCTTTTTAATGGAAAAAATGATCGAAAATGGTTATCAGGATGCAAGAACGTTAAGTAGGAGAATTAGCGAAATGAAGGCATGGATCAAAGATCCAACACTACTTAAACCAGATGAAGATGCTCAATATTCATATGTATTAAATATAGATTTAAATTCTATTACAGAACCATTGGTTGCCTGTCCAAATGATCCTGATGATATAAAAAAATTATCAGAGGTTGAGTTAAACAAAATTGATGAGGTATTCATTGGAAGCTGTATGACAAATATTGGCCATTACAGGGCCGCTGGTTTTGTGATGAAAAATGAAGAGAAAGCTGTCAATCAGCTATGGATTGCCCCTCCGACTAGAATGGATGAGTCACAACTGAAAAAAGAGGGAATCTATAAGATCTTTGAGAAAGTAGGTGCCAGGACTGAAATACCTGGCTGTAGCCTATGCATGGGCAATCAGGCAAGGGTTGAGGATAAGGCGACGGTTTTTTCAACTAGCACAAGAAACTTTGATAATAGGATGGGTAAGGAAGCCCAAGTGTATCTTGGTTCAGCTGAGTTAGCCTCTATATGTGCACTGTTGGGCTACATTCCTTCTAAAAAAGAATATTTAAAATTTATGAAGGATAAAATAAATAAAGACTCGAGTGAAATTTATAAGTATTTAAATTTTGACCAACTTACGGATTACAACAGTAAATTTATAGAGATTGTCCCCCAAAGTTAATCTTAAGATGAATTATAATCCTAATTGTATTAAATGCGATCGGTTAAGTGATTACCTAAGTCTTTCGAAGAAAAAATACCCAGATTATTTTTGCAAGCCTGTTCCTGCCTTTGGGGATAAAAATATCAAATTACTCATTGTGGGTTTAGCGCCAGGGCTTCATGGGGCGAATAAAACGGGACGTCCCTTTACAGGTGATCATGCAGGTATTATTTTGTATGAAACATTATTCAAGCATGGCCTTTCAAATAAACCCTATTCAAAAGAAAATGGAGATGATCTTGAGTTGCACAAATGTAGAATCACTAATGCGGTAAAATGTCTTCCTCCTTTAAACAAACCCACCCCTTTGGAAATTAAAAATTGCAATCAATTCCTCAAATGTGAGATTGAGTTACTCAAACCAAAAACTATCCTGCTTGCATTGGGAACAATTGCACATAATGCAATTTTATCTGCATTAACTTTAGCAAGAAAAAATTTTAGTTTCTCTCATGCTGCAAGGCATGAACTGCCAAATGACCTAATTCTTTATGATAGTTACCACTGCAGTCGATATAATACTCAAACAAAGAGATTAACAACTGAAATGTTTAATCATGTTTTTTTATTAATTAAAAAAGAAATGGGGGTGTCAAAATGCCATATATAAATGTCAAACTTGCTGGAAAACTTGATAAAACTCAAAAGCAAGAAATAGCGAAGGAAATAACCGATGTTATGCAAAGAGTTGCTAACAAACCAGCATCGTATACCTATATCGTATTTGAAGAAGTTGAATCTGAAGACTGGGCAATTGGAGGCAATTTACTGGGTTAGTTTTGAATGATCTAAAAAAAGAGATAAAAAAATTTCCCAGTCTGCCGGGTATATACAAAATGATCAATGCAAAAAATGAGATTATTTATATTGGTAAGGCCAAAGATATTAAAAAAAGAGTGACTTCATATTTTGGAAAAAATCACTCAAGCCCCAGAACAAAAATGATGGTAAGTAATATAAATGCCATTGAATTTACTGTGACAAATACTGAGGCAGAAGCTTTAATTCTTGAAAATAACCTAATTAGAAATCACATGCCAAGATATAATGTGATTTTTAGGGACGATAAATCATATCCTTACTTAAAAATTTCAGCCGATCAATACCCAAGAATATCCTTTCACCGAGGCGCTCAAAAAAAAGATCAAAATTACTTTGGACCTTTCCCAAACTCACCTGCGGTAAGAGATAGTATAAAGTTGTTACAAAAAGTTTTCTTATTAAGGACTTGTGAAAATTCTGTATTTAAAAATAGATCACGCCCTTGTATGGAGCATCAAATTCAAAGATGTTCAGCTCCTTGCGTTAATTTAATTTCAGACGAGGATTATAAGGATGATATTGATCAGGCAATGATGTTTCTAAATGGAAAAGATACCAAGGTAATCAATAGCTTATCTGAGAAAATGAGTATTTTTTCAGAAAAAAATGAGTTTGAAAGAGCTGCCGTTTTCCGAGATAGGATTCAAAGTTTAAGACAAGTCAGGCTAAAACAATTTGTAAGTGATTTTAGTGAAAATGATGCCGATATTATTGCCATCGAAGAAAAAGAAGGAGTTTTTTGTGTAAATTTAGTGATGATCAGAAATGCTAAGCACCTAGGAGATAAAAGTTTTTTCCCGAAGGGCGAAGCAGATAATGTAGACAATAATATTTTAGAAATTTTTATTGCCCAATATTACGATGAAAAATCACCTCCACCTGTTGTTATTATTGAAAAAAAAGTAAATAAAAGCTTACTTGAAAAATTTTTTGAATTAAAAAATTATAAGAAAATAAAAATTATTACTAGGTTAACCAATGAAAAA
>Ga0209815_1002875_pt1 | contig 10169 bp, 9 predicted proteins | sample CoawatmetaG00DNA_FD_187507 | JGI IMG/M metagenome (GOLD analysis project Ga0209815, IMG submission 187507) | Marine microbial communities from the West Antarctic Peninsula - Coastal water metaG002-DNA (SPAdes) (version 2) | ecosystem: Environmental > Aquatic > Marine > Coastal ...
TTGAAATCCAGCGCTCTGAAGCTCATCCATTAGAGTAATAACCCACTCATGAAAAGCCTTATTTTCAATTGATAAGATGATTGTCTCTGAAGTATCAAAACTAGCTTTGATAGCAATTATAACCTCTTCAATTTTGGATATATTAAATTCCTGATTGTTAACAACCAAAATGCCCGTATCCAAAAGAATAATGTTTCTATCCGCATTAATAAGGCTTGAAGAAAATGATTCTGTTGAAGGTAAGTCAAGACTTAGATATTGATTTGTTTCGATTTTAGAGGTGACCACAAAAAAAATAACTAATAGAAATACTATATCAATCAAAGGTGTGATTTCAACGTTCAGGGCTCGCTCTTTATTGTTAAAAAATTTCATTTTTTATACATAAAATCTAAAAACAAGGATGTGTTGGCCTGAAGAATAGACATCAGATTTAAGGTTTTTTGTTCAAAATATCGATAAAAAACAATTGCTGGTACTGCAATGATTAACCCAAAAGCGGTAGTAATTAATGCTTCAGAGATACCGGCAGCAAGTAGATCCGCATTAGCGGATCCATTGACATCAATATTACCGAATACAGTAATCATTCCAACGACTGTTCCTAGCAAGCCTAATAGGGGGCTAATGCTGGCAATAGTACTTAGCATAGAAAGGTTTCTTTCCAAGATTAGATTAATTTCTGCTGCTTTTTCTTCAGCTTTTGTTTCAATAAAGTCTCTGGTTTCAGATTTATATTGATAGCAATAAGTAAGAAGTTCTCCCAGTTGGGATGTAGCTGCAATCTCTTCTTGATTCTCAGCATGAAAAGCATTTTTATTAATGAGATTCTGAATTTGTCTGTGCAAACCCTTTGGTGCAACCAACCTTCTTTGCAAAAACCATAGACGCTCTATAACGATAGAAATCAATAGAATAGAACACACCAATAACGGCCATATAAACCATCCACCTGAAATTAAAATATTATTCATTTTCTATCTTATGTAATTTAGTATTTTCAATTTTATATACATCATCTAATTTCTTGGCGTAATCCAAGTCATGAGTAGCAACTATTATGCCCATATTAAGCTTTTTGGATAAATTTATTGTTAATTCTTGGATGATCGCAGCATTCTCATTATCTAAATTACCAGTAGGCTCATCCATCAAAAGAAAAGTAGGCTTGTGTGCAACTGCCCTGGCAATAGCAGCTCTCTGCCTCTCTCCTCCAGACAGCATAAATGGATAGTGATCTTTAAGATGATAAATACCAAGCTCATCAAATATTGCAAGAATGCTTTGATGGTTAGCGGCATGATCTTTTGATTGAAGTATTTGAAATGTAAGCTCGCAATTCTCAAAGAGCGTTAGGTCCTCAAGCAAATAATGAAACTGATAAACAAAACCAAATAAACTTGATCTAAGTTGTGTGAACTGCGTTTTATTATTTGCAGAAAGATTTATGTCATTAAAAAAAACTTTGCCTGCTGAGGGGGTCTCTAGGCCTGCTAAGATTTGCAGGAGAGTAGTTTTTCCACACCCAGAGGAACCTATGATTCCAATAGACTGACCTTCATGAAGTTCCAATGAGATATCTTCTAGGACGTCAACTGAATGCTGAGCATTGCTAAAACTCATTGAAATATTTAAAGCTTGAAGTTTATTCATGACGCAAAATTGTGACAGGATTTAATTGAGCTGCTTTGTAGGCTGGAAAGAATGAGAATAATAAACTCAAAATAATGCACGAAATGCTAATTTGAATTAACTGTGATGACCTAAACTCATAGGGGAAGTAATTGATAAAATAGCTATCCATCAATGCTCTGTTAGTAAAACTTTCAGCAAAATGAATCATGGAATCAATATTTGGGGTAACGAGCAACCCAAGAACCAATCCAATAATAATTCCTAGAAAACCAATAATCATTCCAAGGGTTAGAAATATTCCTATAAGCTGGGCATTGCTGCACCCCATGGTTTTTAAAATTGCAATTTCTCGCTCTTTTGATTTTACTGTCATAACTAGAGTTGAAAGAATGTTGAAGGCTGCCACAGTAATTATTAGAAACAACATCAGGCTAATTAGCTTTTTCTCTAATTGAATTGCCTGAAACAGGGTTCCATGAGTTCTTTGCCATGAAGTAAAGTAATAGCCCTGATCTTGTGGGAGATTCTCCTCAAGAAGACTATAGCCAATTTCATTAGCTTTAAATAAGTCCAAGGTTTTAATTCTGATGCCTTGAGTCTGGTTAGGCGAGAGATTAAGAAGATTTACTGCGAGATCATGGTGAATCAATGCGAGGGATTGATCGAGTTCAGCCTTAAGCTCAAAAATGCCGACAACTTTTAACGATAATGATCTTGGAAAAGATCCTAGAACTGAAGATCTTAGGTTGGTAGTTGTCACAGAAACACTGTCTCCAATGCTTACTCCTAGATACCTACTCAACCATCCACCTATTACTACTCCCTGTTTCGAAGTTAATTGATCTAGAGAACCAGCGATCATATATTCGGGAAGTATTGAAACTTCTTTTTCGATGTTGGGTAATATTCCTGTAAGAAAAACTCCTCTTGCTCGATTGCTAGCGCTCATCAAGCCTTGAGTTTCTATATAGGGACTTGCTGCTTGAACTTCCGGTGATTGTATTAACTGATTGATTGCATCATCATAATTTTCTATGGGCTCTTCATTTTTAATAATAAGATGTGGAACTACCCCAAGAACTCTGGTTTGGAGCTCTCTCTCGAAACCATTCATAACAGATAAAACAATTACTAATGCAGCTACGCCCAATGCTAAACCAGCGATAGCCATGATAGAAGTAAAGGATGCAAAAGCACCTTTTTTAGAGCGGAAATACTTGTAACCCAAGTAAATGGGCAGAGAAGTCATAGCTATTTAGCTATCTGCTTAAGAATTTTCTCTATATCGCCTGTATAGGGAGGTCTAATTGCAGCTATGAGCTTATCGAATCTAGAGCCAATTTGCTTATAAACTGCTCTTGCGTTGCTGAAGTTCTTAAAGCCTTCTTCGCCATGATAACTTCCAGTTCCTGATGGTCCTACACCACCAAAAGGTATGTCCTCTTGCTGAATATGACCCAAAACATCGTTTACAGTCACGCCACCAGATGAAGTTCTGTTCAACACATGGTTCTCTTCGCTCTGGTCAGAGCCAAAATAATATAATCCAAGAGGCTTGTCATTTTTATTTACATATGAAATTGTTTCATTGATGTCTGTAAATTCTTTAATTGGAAGCAATGGTCCAAAAATCTCTTCTTGCATGATCTCCATATCATCACTTGGATTCATAACAAGCGTGGGTGGGATTTTAAATGCTTCTTGTTGAGAAAAATCTTCATTTGCAGGGTTTATCTCATCAATGGTTGCGCCCTTTTCTTTGGCATCTTGGAGCAAACCTTGAAGGCGATCATAATGTTTCTCATTGATTATAGATGTGTAATCATCATTGTGCTTAAGATCTGGATAAAACGAATTTACTGCTGATTTCATTTCTGCTACAAGCTCATCTTTTTTATCTGAATGAACCATTACATAGTCTGGGGCTAGACAAATTTGACCAGCATTCATAGTTTTGCCAAGCATAATTCTTTTGGCAGCTGTAACGCTTTCAGCTGTATTGCTAACAATTACCGGAGACTTGCCGCCCAACTCAAGTGTGACTGGAACTAAATTTTCAGCAGCAGCTTTCATTATGTGTTTTGCAACAGCTCCACTTCCTGTATAGAGAAGGTGATCAAATTTAAGCTGCGTAAAGGAAGCACCAACGTCTGGCCCACCTAATACTGTGGCAAACTCATGTTCATCAAAGGCTTGATCACACAGTTCTTTTAAAAGATTAGAGGTTTGCTCTGTGTACTCACTGGGCTTATGCATCACTTGATTTCCAGCAGCAAAAATAGAAGATAAAGGTGCAAAAGTTAGGTACACAGGAAAATTCCAAGGGGAGATCATTCCCACAGTGCCTAATGGCTGATAGCTGACCTTAGCTTTAGCGCCAAGTAATCCTAATGGAAAATTAGGTTTTCTCTTGGAGTCTGACATCCATTTTTTTAAATTCTTTTTAGCGTAATTTATGCCCGGAATAATAGTATAGACATCAGTTGCCATGGATTGGTTTTTAGATCGAACACCAAAATCCTCATTCAATGCATCAACAAACTTATATCTGTTATCCATAATTAGGGTTTTCATTCTATCCAGCCTGTCCACTCTTAGCTCATATGATGGAGCTCCTTCCTTAATAAAATGTGCTTGCTGTAAATCTAGTATTTCCTGCATGTTGTTCGCGTCCATATTTTTCCCCTATAAATTATGTAGATCGTTTTTGTTTATCTGAATCATTTGTCTTTTTAATCATATCGCGTATTTCGGCCCAATCATCATCAGACATTTTAGAAAGTTGAGAGAAAGTGCCCCCACCGGAAAGATATTGAGCACCATCAATTGCAATAGTCTGGCCAGTAAGGTACTCACATCCATCAGCCATCAAGAAAGTCGCTAAATTTTGGAGCTCATTCATCTCACCCATTCTGCCCATTGGGATTGTATTGTCTGAATCTTTTTGCATGTCTCCCTTAGGACTTAATCGTGCAGTCATACCTTCTGTTGGAAAAGGTCCTGGAGCAATTGCATTAACACGAATACCGTTAGGACCCCATTCAACAGCAAGAGATTTTGTCATAGTGTGGAGTGCAGATTTTGACATTGCAGAAGGAACCACAAATGGAGAGCCGGTCCAAACCCAGGTAGCAAGAATTGAGATAATAGATCCTTTGATCTGTTGTTCAATCCATTTTTTGCCAACAGCATGCGTTACGTAAAAGGTTCCATGAAAAACGATGTTCGCTATTGCATCAAAGCCTCTTGCGGACAGATCTTTTGTTGGAGATATAAAATTTCCTGCAGCGTTGTTTACAAGACCATGAAGAGGCCCTTCTTGAAAAATGGTATCAATAAAATCATCGACATCTTGAGCAGAACGAATATCTAATGCTTGATATCGAACTGTTGAACCATATTTTTCTTTAAATTCTTCAGCTGTCTCAGCTAAAACACTTTCTCTTCTTCCGCAGATAACTACGTCAGCTCCATGCTGAATATAATGCTCTGACATTTCTTTGCCTAAACCAGTGCCACCTCCGGTAACTAAAATCTTTTTTCCTTGCAAAATATTATCTTTAAACATATTTATCCTGATTTAGAATTTACTATTTCTATAATAGCTTGAACCCAAGCATCTGAGAAATTTAATGACTCAACGTAATCAAGCTTTTGACCACCTGATTCTTCAAAAAGTTCCTTATATTCATGGCCAATCTCAATAATTGTCTCTAGACAATCTGCTGTAAATGCTGGCGAAAAGACCAATACTTTTTTTATTCCTTTGGCAGGATAACTTTTTAAAAGCTCATCGGAGAAAGGTTCGAGCCAATTATTGGTTAGTCTAGATTGAAAAGATACTTCATATTTATCTTTAGGAATATTCAAACGATCTGCAATAAGCTTTGAGGTCTCATAGACAGTTGCCTTGTAACAGTAGTGATTATCATCATTAATTTCATGTTCACAATTTTTTCCATCGCACTGCATATCTTTGTAAACCTTATTAACTTGAGATTTAGGTAATCCATGGTAACTAAATAGGATCTTGTCATACTTCTCAATATCATAGTTTTGGGCAGTTTTAATCCAGGCTTCTATGAAGGCTGGGTGATCATAATACTGAGAGATAAAATTAAAATTAGGTATGACCCACTCTTTTGATAGTTGCTTTGTAACCTCGGCATAAACGCTACCAGATGTCGCAGATGCATAATGTGGAAAAAGTGGAAAAACTATCAGATCAGTTGGATTGGTGAGCTGAATATCAGCTAGAACTTTTTTAATGCTTGGTGTTTGATACCTCATGGCATAAAAAACATTAAATTTTTCCTGAGCTTCATTCAGCTTATTTGTTAATTCACGGGTATTTTTTAATAAAGGTGACTCTCCACCAGAAAGATCCCAGAGTTGTTTGTAAATTTTTCCTGAACTAAATGAACGCAGTGGGCAAATAATTAATGTAACAAGAATAAATCTAAAAAATGCAGGAATATCAATAACCCTTCCATCCATTAAGAATTCTCTGAGGTATTTAAAAACATCAAAATACGAAGGAGAATCTGGTGTTCCTAAATTAACTATTAATAGTGCTGGCTTGTTCATGATCTCTTAGTATTGGGTGACCCATTATAAATAATAAGGCGACAAAGCATAGAAAAGCGCTAAAAAAATATAAATACTCCGGTGCATACTGATAAATCGGCATTGCAACAAGGGGAGTAAGAATATGACCAATTGGCATGACAGATCCAAGGTATCCAGCTGCAACACCCTGATCATCAGGTGTTTGAGCTAATGATAAGGCCGATGCATTGGCAGGTCTAACCATGCCAGCACCTAGCCCATTAATCATCATTGCAAGATAAAATAAAGCAATTGATGTTGATAATGCTGCTTGAATGTAGGATATGCATAGCAAAAAAGCACCATATACTAATAATTTATCATTAGATATTGGTTTAAGGTCCGTAAAAATATACTGACTGACAACTGTAGATATTGAAAGAAATACGAACGTTAAGCTTATAACTAGAGGAAGATCCTTTTCGCTTGAAAAAACATCAGTGATAAAGAAACCAATTGATTGAAGAAGCGATGCTTGGCAAAGTGAGAATAATCCAGCTAACAGAAGAAATGGCCATACAGATGAGTCTCTATAAGAAAGCTTGGAAATAATTTTCTCAGAGGTCTTTTGTGTAGTTGTTTTGGGGAAAGTAACTAGAATTCCTATCGCTGCTATTCCACCACAAAGAGCGAAAACATAAAAAGGAAGGGTTTTAGAATATAAGAATAAAAAACCTCCTATCATTGGACCCATTATAGTTCCAATAAGAAAGCTCGACTCAAGCCTTGCAAATTTCTTTGTACGCTTAGCTCTGTTTGTAATATCTGCCATATAAGCAAATGCTGCTGGCCTTGTGGCAGATCCAATCAATCCATTTATGAGCCTTCCCAATACCAGCAACGGGAGTAAGTAGGCAAGATCTAAAACATTTTTTTCAACAAGAAATAATGGGGTAATTAATGCAATGATTGATACCGAATAACCAATAAGCCCAATAACTGCTATATTTCTTCTTCCGTACTTATCAGAGGCCCTGCCCCATGAGGCGCTTGTTAATGCCCAAGCTATTGCGGAGACAGAGAAAATAGTTGATGTTTCGATAACAGATAGTCCAAGATCTCTTGCCAAGGGTGGAACTAATACAAATGCAAACGATTGGCCTAAACCAACTGCAAATAATCCAAATTTTAACCAAGCTGTGGGATTAGACAATTTTTGAAATGCCCACCAAATCTCTTAGCTTCTCAATAAGCTCTTGAGCCTGAGGTCTGACTTTACGCGCTCCATCTGCAAATAAATCATTCAAAAGATCTGGTTGTGTACTTAGATCAAAGTACTTCTCTCGAATAGGGGCAATTTCATCATTGATAACTGTAAATAGTTCTTTTTTAGCGTCTCCCCAACTTATTCCGTCGGCATAAGCCTGCTTAAAAATTGATATTTGCTCATCATTGCCAAATAGTGAGTAGAGTTCAAACAGATTGCAATCGCTATAATCTTTTGGCTCTCCAGGCTCCAATGAGTTGGTTACAATTTTCGAGATAGCTTTTTGTAAATCTTTCTCCGTACACAGGAAAGGAATTATATTGTTATATGACTTGCTCATCTTTTTGCCATCTAACCCAGGAACAGAAATTTCATTCTGAATCAGAGCTTCAGGCAAATTAAAAATCTTTGAATAAGTATGATTGAACTTTCCTGCAATATCTCTGGCCATCTCTAGGTGCTGAGCTTGATCTGGTCCAACAGGAACATGGGTTGCATTAAAGATTAAAATATCTGCTGCCATTAATACCGGATAAGAAAATAAACCCATGCTTATTGCTTTATCATCATCAGCATTCGCTGCTTCATTCTCGGCTACAACAGCCTTGTATGCATGCGCCCTATTGAGCAATCCCTTGGCTGCACTGCAACTTAAAATCCAAGTTAATTCGTGAACTTCTGGGATATCAGATTGACGATAAAAGTTTGAATGGTCTGCATTTAATCCAGAAGAAAGCCATGCAAGCGCTATATCCTTGACACTAGTCTCAATTAAAGAGGAATCTGTTTGCTTAATAAGAGCATGATAGTCTGCCAAAAAGAAATACGATTCTGTATCCGGGCCAGCCAATCTAAGCGCAGGTTTTATGGCACCTAAATAATTTCCTATATGAGGAGTTCCAGTTGTCGTAATACCTGTTAAAATTCTTTTTTTCATTTATGTAATTATAAACTTCAAAAGAGACTATTGTGGAAACTCATAAAATTTTATTCGAATCGTTAGAAAAAGCAGAGCAGCATTTTGAAGCTGGTGAAATTCGTAACGGCCAAAAGCTTGTCAATGAAGTCTCAAGATCTATTAGAGCTGAAGGTAAAGTATCAAATAAATTAAGGCACCGATTTAATTTTATATCTGCCCAATCAAGATACTTTAATGACATATCATCTTTTGCCACTAACCCTAAAAGAAATGAAATTATTAAAGAGATAGAAACTTTAATAGCAACGCCAATCGATAACCCAAAAAAACAAGCCAATGCAATCCATGGACTCCAGACTAAGTGGCAGCAGCTTGACCAAACATCTAAGCCTGCTGGAAGAGAGCAGTGGGAAACCTTTAAACAGCTAACTGATAAAGCTTGGGAGCCTTGTGCTCAATATTACGAAGAGCTGAAAACAGTAAAAGTTTCCAATGCCAAAGAAAGAGAGAAGATTATTGAAAGTATTTTAAAATACACTGAAGAAAAGTCATCCAGATGGCCGGGTTTAATCGAGCTCAGTAAATATCTCAGTCAAACATTTCAGTTGTGGCAGACTTTTGCGCCTGTTATGGATGAAGACTTTATTAAATTAAAATCAGCTTATCAGAATGCACGCAAACCAATTAACGATCAGATTCGTGAACAAGAAACTAAAAACCTTAAGCTTAAAGAAGCTGTGATTGAGCAAGTGAAGTTGATCAATGATGAGGATTCAAAGGTTTGCATTCAAAAATATCAAAAATTAAAACGTGATTATCAAAACATTGGCCCCGCTGGCAAAAAGAACGAGCCCAATCTATGGAAAGTTCTGAATGAAAGTGCAGATAGGTTCTATGAAGCAGAGAAATCTATGGCTAAGGATGAGTTACTAATTATAGGATCTATAGCTACCAGTATCGAGAAAGAGGGGTTCTCTCTCTCGGGTGCTAAAGATCAAATGCGTGAATTAACAAAAACAAGAAAATCTCCAGAATTTCTGAAACTTCAAAAATCTTTAAAGGCTTTTGAGGGTAAGAAAGTTCAAGAAATCATAGCTAAAAAAATTACCTCTTACCAAGATCTTCCTGGTTTACTAGAATCAGATGGGCTTGAAAATCCCACAATAGATAAAGATCTATTTAAAGCATTGATCAAGCCAGCTTATATGGGTGATATCGATAAAATTAAAGAGGCTGTGGTTATGATGGAATTAATGGCTGGCATTGAATGCCCTGCTGCTGATAAAGCTATTAAACAGAAGTTAACGCTTGAAATGTTACAAAATAAATTTTCTCAAGGGATTAAGGAAAGCGAGAGACTGAAAGGATTATTGCTGACTATCGTTAGTAATTTAAAAGCAAAAAAATTAAGTGCGCCTGAATCAAAATTATGGAAGAGAGCTCAAGTCGCTCTGAACGATCTAGCTAAGCACCTTCCTTAAGTTTCATTACATTCATCCATTTGTTGGATTTAAATCTCGCTACATACAAGAAGCCTTTTACAACATAGTCTGCGACCAAGGTGGAAAAGATTACCTCTATGCTGGCATCAAGCATATAAAAGATTAATGCCAAAGATACTCTGATAAACAACAAGCAGGTAAGGGTTATAACTAATGGTGTTTTGGTATCCCCTGCTCCTCGCAAAGCTCCTCCCAAAGAGAACTCAATGGCCATTAACGGCTGCATAGAACCTAATAACCAAATAAAAACTACTGAAAGGCGAACAACCTCATCATTATCAATCATATATCGAGCAAG
>Ga0209815_1002878_pt1 | contig 10165 bp, 14 predicted proteins | sample CoawatmetaG00DNA_FD_187507 | JGI IMG/M metagenome (GOLD analysis project Ga0209815, IMG submission 187507) | Marine microbial communities from the West Antarctic Peninsula - Coastal water metaG002-DNA (SPAdes) (version 2) | ecosystem: Environmental > Aquatic > Marine > Coastal ...
TCACAAGTAATAAGTAGAATATATAGAGTTCTACTGGGTGAAGAAGATTTACCTACTTCCGAGAGAAGTGTTTTCTATAATAATACAACATATACTGACAAGGTTTTTAATAAATCTATAGACGATATGATAAAAGATAAAGATAGATAACTATGGAGAGAGGTAGCAAGAATAAGTTTAAAATGAAATCATCAGCGCTTCGCGCAGGAGAAAGTATTATGGGTAGATTTATGGCTATGGGTAAGGTTTTAGGTGATTCTAAAATAAAGCCATCCACAGCTATAGATCCAAGCAAATATTATACGGCTCCTAAGAAAAAAGTAGTAGAAAAACCAGAATCTGCTAGCAAGAAATTAAAAAATATAAAAGCACAAGCAGAGATAGACGCAATGGATGCAAAGATTTCGGCTGATAAAGCAAAAACAACTGATGAAGATAAGGCAGACGCAGAATACTATGGTAAGGAAGAAAAGAGCGGGAGATGGAATTATGCAAGCAAACGCTAAGAAGAGTAAACAATGGCATTTAAACTAGGGACAAATAGAGGCTTAGAAGCAAATAACGGTGAGATTAAAACTAAATTAAGTTTTAGACGAAACCAACAAGCCGCTATTCCTGGAACTCCTATTATAGCTAAACCTCTTGGTGATGGGATTATGGGTGAAGCTAATATGGATGGAACTATTTTTGTTAATAACAAACTTGATCCAGAAAGCTTTGAATACAGACAAGTGGTTAACCATGAAATGAGGCACGCTACAGACATGAAGCTTGGTAAGTTAGCTTATGATGATGATCATATCATGTATAATGGAGAAAGATTTGAAAGAGAGGATATAGATGGAGTAGATTCAATACTGGTAAATGGTGAGTGGAAGGAGGCTGGAGACACTGGCTTTCCTTGGGAAAACGATGCTAACAACGGAAATGACAATGGAAATATTTAAAGATAACAATGACTGGAATGAAAAGTCAGTTGTAGGATTTATTGCATTTGCAATAATGTGTGTGATAATGATAGTAGATCTTGTTACTGGTTGGTTGGGTAGAGATTTAATGATAAATGAATTTGTATACGATTCTTTTGTACTTGTAGTGTTAGGGTGCTTTGGAATTAGTGGTATAGAAAAATTTGCAAAAAAATAATTATGAGTTTATTAACAACTATAGGTGGCGTACCTTTATACAGCACAATAGAAGAAGCAATGAAGTGGGCTGTAGTAAGGGGTTTAGGTGGTTATCATACTCATGAGTTTGAAGGTCAAACAGGATATATGGGTGGTAAAGACCACGCGCAAGCAACTAATCCAAGTGCTCCAACATCTAACACAACATCTAACACAACATCAACTAGTACAACGAGTTCTAGTGGTGGTGGATATTAAAAAATAAAACTATGAAATCAGGATTTAAAATGAAAGGTATGGATTTTGGAAATTCACCTGTAAGAAAAGAAGTTGATTTAACTAAGAAAACAGGGTTAGGTCCTAGGGCTGATAAAAAGCCAGAAATGATTACTTCAGAAGATGAAGAACAAGCTTATGAAAATGCTCAAAATGATTATGATACTGATAACCCAACTAAAGCTCAATTAGCAGAGGCTTTAAGAAAAGTTAAAGCGGGTAAAAGATAATGAGTATCCTAACTAACCTATTGTCTGGTGGAGCTAGTAAACTAATCGATAGCGTGGGTGGAGTTTTAGATAATCTAACTACATCTAAAGAAGAGAAGCTAGAAGCAGAAAGAAAAATAAAAGAATTAATGGCTAACTACGAAGTTGAGATGGAGAAAAACATTTCATCACGTTGGGAGGCAGATCTGAAGTCAGACTCATGGTTGAGTAAAAATGTTCGACCACTAGTATTGATCTTCTTAATAGTATGCACTATGCTATTAATATTTATAGACGCTGGTGCATTAGATTTTGAAGTTAAATCCTCTTGGGTTGACTTATTACAATTAGTATTAATAACCGTGATCGGCGCTTATTTTGGCGGTAGATCATTAGAAAAAGTAAAAAAATAAAGATATGAGTAAATATTTTAATGTAGATGTAGTTCCAGATTGTATAGCTGGAGATATTTCTGAAAATAATGGAACAGCAGATATAAGCGCGGGTGATGTTCTTTTTAATTGGACTGCAGTTGACGTGCCAAAAGGTAGTAGTATGCTAAGAAGTATTGCTGCTTATGTAAACGGAGAAGACGGAGCAATTGCAAACTCAACATCTGACATTGAACTTGTTTTTGCAAAGTCAATTGATGGTGTTGCTCCTTCAAACTTAGGAGCTATTAACGGTGTGCAATCCGCGTGCGGAGAGCTTAGATCACATTTTGTTGGATTCGCAAGATTAGAAGGTACTGCGGCAACAGGAACTTTATCTAAACTAGCGTTTGGTGTGGGTTACATGAATAGCTCTACAAATCCAACTGGTTTCGGTTTACCTTTAGTAATAGATTTAGAGCCTGCTAGCGGGACAAATGTTGGTTATGACACGCTATATGTAGCTGCATTTCAAATAACCGCGAGAAATTATGGGACTGGAGTACTTTTAGACCAAGCTGGTGACGCTGATTATGATGCGTCAGCAGATCTTCAAAATTCATACATTGTAGATGGTATTGATGCTACAAAAATATTTAGTGTAGGTGATCAAGTTTACGTATCGGATTTAGACACTCCAATACCAGGTGTTTTAACTAAAGTAGAGCCTTTACTATTAACATTTTCAGAAGTAAACGGTACGGTTGATATTTCTAATAACGACGAACTATTAAATGCGAATCCATTTAGATTAAAACTTGGATTTGAAAAATAAAATAAATTAAACTAACTTAAATTAAATAAAATGGCAACAAAAGGAACAAACGCAAAAATTAAAGAACTTAAAGGTATTAAACCTGAGAAAATAACTGACGAACAGTTAGAAAAAGTTCAAAAGCTTATTAACGCTATAAATAGAGGTCAACTAGAAGTTGGGGCTATGGAGTTGCAAAAGCATGAAAACATGCATGGAGTAACCTTACTTAGAGGAGATCTTGAAGCGTTACAAAATGAATTAGAAAAAGAATATGGTACAATTGATATTGATATCAAAAATGGAACTATAAACTACCCGGAAAATGGCGAAGTTAATAAGGAAGATTAGTATCGGTAAAGATTATAAGAATGACGCTATGCACTATGCCGTGGGGCAAGAAGTGTATGGTGGTCATACTATATGTGATATACTAGAAGAAGAAAACAAATTCTCTGTTTACATTAAAAAAGGTAAAGATGTTTTGCCTTGGAAAGACTTTAATAAAAACATGGCAGTATCTGTAGAGTATAATCTACAATATTAATGAAAAGTGTTTACGACTTTGTTGTAGCGCCAAAAGGAGAAAGATACAACAACACAAAAAAACTAGACGGCGGAGAGTTAATCTTAAATACTGAAATTTTTAATCACGAGTATGTTAACAGAGAGGCCACGGTAACATCAACCCCATTAGTTGGTCACGCAGAAATAATGAGGGGTGATACAGTTTTAGTACATCACAATGTTTTTAGAAGATGGCATAATGTAAAAGGGGTTGAAAAGAATAGTAGAAGCTATTTTGATGAATCAACTTATTTTATAAGTGAAGATCAAATCTTTTTATACAAAAGAGATGAGAAGTGGATTTGCCCTAAAGGATATTGTTTTGTAATGCCGTTAAAAGCAGTGGATCAATTTAATATTGAATCTGAAAAGCCTTTACAAGGTATCGTTAAATATTCAGATGGTACAGTTAAAGTAAATGATCTAGTTGGTTTTAGACCAAGTAGTGAATACGAGTTTATTGTTGATGGCGAAAGACTATATCGAGTTAAATCTAATTTTATTACAATCAAATATGAACATCAAGGAAACGAAGAGGAGTATAATCCAAGCTGGGCACAAGGCAGTGGAGGAGCTGATAAAAGTAGCTAAAGAGGCTATTGTAGATTCAGATGATGATTTAACAGCAGACAAACTTAAGAATGCAGCAGCAACTAAAAAACTAGCTATATTTGACGCATTTGAGATACTTAACAGAATTAAAGAAGAAGAAGACTTGCTTGAGGGTAAAACACCTGAAGAGGCAAAGGAAAAAACTTTTAAAGGATTCGCAGAAGGTAGATCTAAGTAATGTACGAGCAAAGTTTAGTTAAGACGGTTGAACCGATAAAGCGTACCACTGTAAGCCGAATGAACAAAGGTAAGAAGTGGTCGTATGGGTATAACAAAGAGCATGATATTATAGTGCTTTCTCACAACGGCGTTATAGGAGAAATTATAGAAATACAAGATCTAGTCATTGCTCTACCTAAGGTGCCTAAGGATGTGTATAATAACCCGAAAGATAAATGGGTTAAGTTTGAGCAGCCAAAAGAATTAGAGCGCCTAAAGAACATCTTTGATTGGCGCACTTATCCTGAAGATCAAAAAGATCAATGGCACGACTACATAGATGAAGAGTTTAGAAGAAGAGAAGAAGGGTTTTGGTTTACTAATAACGGTAAGCCAACTTGGATAACAGGTACTCACTACATGTACTTGCAGTGGAGTAAAATAGATGTAGGTGCGGCAGATTTTAGAGAGGCAAATAGATTATTTTTTATATTCTGGGAAGCTTGTAAGGCTGACAAAAGATGTTATGGCATGTGTTACCTTAAGAATAGAAGATCTGGATTTTCCTTTATGTCTTCTGCAGAAGCCGTTAACTTAGCCACTCTTGCAAGTGATAGTAGATATGGAATACTATCTAAATCAGGAGCTGATGCTAAAAAAATGTTTACCGACAAAGTCGTACCTATATCAATCAACTACCCGTTCTTTTTTAAACCTGTCCAAGATGGTATGGATCGCCCAAAGTCCGAGCTTGCTTATCGTGTACCTGCTAGTAAGTTTACAAGAAAAAAGATTACAGCTAATGAAAAGCTGGAGGATATACAAGGATTAGATACAACAATTGATTGGAAGAATACTGGAGACAATAGTTATGATGGTGAAAAACTAGCTTTACTAGTACACGATGAAAGTGGTAAATGGGAAAGGCCAGACAATATATTAAATAACTGGAGAGTTACAAAAACTTGTTTAAGATTAGGTAGTAGAATTATTGGTAAGTGTATGATGGGATCAACATCAAACGCTTTAGATAAAGGAGGTGAAAACTTTAAAAAACTATACAATGCTTCAGACGTTACAAAAAGAAACAGAAATGGCCAGACAAAGTCTGGTTTATACTCTTTGTTTATCCCAATGGAATGGAACTACGAAGGCTTTATTGATGAGTACGGAGTTCCAGTTTTCACTACTCCTGATGTCGATAAGTTCGACCCAAGCGGTGAACTAATAGATGTCGGTGTAATAGATAACTGGCAAAACGAAGTAGATGGTTTAAGAGATGATTCAGATGGTTTAAATGAATTTTATCGCCAGTTTCCAAGAACAACAGAACACGCGTTTAGAGATGAGACTAAAGGAAGTATATTTAATTTGGTTAAGTTATATGAGCAGATAGATTATAATGAAGAGATGTCAAGAACACTAGGTGTTACTCAAGGTAATTTTCAATGGGTTAACGGTGTTAAAGATTCTCAAGTTATATTTTATCCAGATCCAAAAGGCAGGTTTAAGGTTAGTTGGGTTCCACCTCAACAATTGCAAAACAAAGTTATACTAAAGAATGGGGTTAAATACCCGGGCAACGAGCATATGGGAGCTTTTGGTTGTGATTCATATGATATATCAGGAACAGTAGATGGAATAGGATCTAAAGGAGCTTTACACGGTTTAACTAGATTTTCAATGGAAGATGCTCCGGCTAACAGTTTCTTTTGCGAATACTTATCTAGACCGCCAACGGCTGAGATGTTCTTTGAAGATGTTCTAATGGCTTTAGTGTTTTATGGAATGCCTATATTAGCAGAAAACAATAAACCACGTTTGTTATACTACTTAAGAAGAAGAGGATACAGAGGGTTTAGTATGAACAGGCCTGATAAGATATGGAACAAATTATCTGTAGCAGAAAAAGAAGTTGGTGGAATACCTAATTCAAGTGAAGATATAAAGCAGGCGCATGCCGCTGCAATTGAGATGTATATTCAAGATCACGTAGGTATTAAACAAGATGGAACTCACGGGGATTGTTATTTCAATGAGCTTTTAAACGATTGGACAAAGTTCGATATAAACAAAAGAACAAAGCATGATGCATCAATAAGCTCTGGTTTAGCTATTATGGCTAACAACAGACATTTGTATGCTCCAAATGCAAGGATTGAAAAACCTAAATTAAACATAAGCGTTTCCAGGTATACAAACACTGGAAGTAATTCACAAATAATTAAGTAATAAATATGGCATATTCTGGTAATAAAAGTTATTTTCCAAGTCAAACAGTTAGCGATGCTGAAAAGCTAAGTTACGAGTATGGTTTAAAAGTAGCTAAAGCTATAGAGCAAGAATGGTTTAATAACGATAGAAGTTCTAGTAGATATAAGTCTAATCAGAATGATTTTCATAGTTTAAGATTGTACGCTAGAGGCGAGCAGTCTATTCAAAAATATAAGGATGAGTTATCGATAAACGGTGATTTGTCCTATTTAAATTTAGATTGGACACCTGTGCCTATAATTTCAAAGTTTGTTGATATTGTAGTTAATGGTATGTCTGAGAGAATGTATGATATAAAAGCTTATTCTCAAGATCCATACGGTGTTAGTAAAAGAACCGCATACATGGATTCAATACTAGCTGACATGCGTACAAAAGATTTAAATGCTTTTACGGAAGATGCTTTTGGGATTCAAATATCAGAACATGATGAAGAAACATTACCTGATTCTGAAGAGGAATTAGCGCTACACATGCAGTTGTCTTATAAACAAGCTGTTGAAATTGCTGAAGAACAAGCTATAAACACTTTGTTAGATGGTAATAAATTTGAGTTAATAAAGAAAAGGTTTTATTATGACTTAACAGTTTTGGGGATTGGAGCTACTAAAACAAGTTTTAATACTTCTGAAGGTGTTGTGATCGACTACGTAGATCCAGCAAATCTAGTTTACTCTTATACAGATTCTCCTTATTTTGAAGATATATATTATGTTGGAGAAGTAAAAACTATTCCGGTTAATGAATTAGCCAAGCAATTTCCTCACCTAACAGAAGAAGATCTAGAGGATGTAATGAAAAACAAATCTTACAATAGATCTAATTATGGCTCAAGCCACTCTTACAATAAAGACGATAATAACACTATACAGGTTATATACTTTAATTACAAAACCTACATGAATGAGGTTTACAAAGTTAAAGAGACTGGTAGTGGTTCAATGAAGGTTATAGAAAAAGATGACTCATTTAACCCACCTGAAAACGTAGACTTCAACTACTCTAAACTACAAAGATCTATAGAGTGTCTTTATGATGGTGCTATGATTCTTGGTACGGATAAATTACTTAAATGGGAGATGTCTAAAAACATGATGAGACCTAAGAGTGACTATACTAAGGTTAAAATGAATTACGCTATTGTTGCTCCTAGAATGTATAATGGAAAGATCGACTCACTAGTTAAAAAAATTACTGGATTTGCTGATATGATTCAGTTGACGCATTTAAAGTTACAACAAGTAATGTCAAGAATGGTTCCAGATGGAGTTTATCTTGATGCTGATGGTTTAGCTGAGATAGATTTAGGAAATGGAACTAATTACAGTCCGCAAGAAGCTTTAAACATGTTTTTCCAAACAGGATCCGTTATCGGCAGAAGCTTTACAAGTGAAGGTGATCAAAACCCTGGCAAAGTACCTATTCAAGAAATACAATCTGGATCTGGCGGTAATAAAATGCAAGCTTTAATTGGTACATACAATTACTATCTACAAATGATAAGAGATGTAACCGGACTTAACGAGGCTAGAGACGGTAGTATGCCAGATAAAAACGCTTTAGTTGGTGTTCAAAAATTAGCTGCAGCAAACTCAAACACAGCTACAAGACACATGCTACAGGCTGGATTGTTTTTAACGGCTGAAACTTGCGAGTGCTTATCACTTAGAATATCTGATATACTAGAATATTCTCCTTCTAAAAATGCTTTTATGCAGGCTATCGGTGGGCATAATTTAGCTACATTAGATGAAATGTCAGAATTACACTTGTATGATTTTGGTATATTCTTAGAGCTACTACCGGATGAGGAAGAAAAAGCTTTGTTAGAAAATAATATTCAAATGGCTCTACAGCAAAAGATAATAGACTTAGAAGACGCTATTGACGTTAGAGAAATTAGAAACGTGAAACTTGCCAATCAAGTATTAAAGATTAGAAGAAAAAAGAAGATGGAGCGAGATCAAAGAATGCAACAAGAAAATATACAAGTCCAAGCTCAAGCCAACACCCAAGCTCAGCAAGCGGCTGCTCAAAGTGAAGTTCAGAAAAACCAAGCAATATCTCAAAGTCAAGCTCAATTAGAACAAATAAAAGCTGGATTGAAAACTGAGCAAATGGATTTAGAAGTTCAACACAAAATGAAGTTAATGCAGTTTGAGTTTGAGATAAATCAACAACTTCAGAAAATGAACATGAAGCAGGTTGACATGAAAGATACTATGAAGGAAGATCGAAAAGATGGTAGATCAAAAATGCAAGCATCACAACAAAGTGAGCTTATAGATCAAAGATTAAACAAGAAACCACCTAAAAACTTTGAGTCATCAGGTAATGATATACTAGGTGGTGACTTTAGTTTAGGTGCATTTGATCCTAGTTAGAATTATTAATTATTATTATATTATATTATGGAAGAAGAAAATGAAAAAGTAACCGAAGAGGTTACACAAGGTCAAACCGTAGAAACGGTTGATGAAAGTAAATTTGAGTCTGCTGGAGACGATAGCATAATGAAAGTAGACTTAAGTAAACCTCCAATACCAAAAGAAGATGAAATTAAAGAAAATAACGCTGACAACAGCGGAGTGGCTGCAAGCACTGAAGATGCCGACACCCCACAAGAACAAGAAGAAGTACAACCGGAAGCACAAGCACAAGAAACTCCAGTATTAGAAGAAATTACTGAAGAAGAAGTTGTAGAAGTTGAAGAGCAGGTTGAAGAAGCTATAGCAGAAGCACAGGCTACTGGAAAACCTTTACCAGAAAACATTCAAAAGCTAGTTGACTTTATAGACGAAACTGGTGGAGATATAAATGATTACGTTAAGCTTAATCAAGATTACAGCGAAATGGATAATGATGATCTATTACACGAATTTTACAAGCAAACAAAACCTCATTTAAATAACGAAGAAATTAACTTCCTTATGGAAGACACGTTCTCATTCGACGAAGATACAGACGACGATAGAGAAATACGTAGAAAGAAATTAGCGCTTAAAGAGCAAGTTGCCAGCGCTAAAAGCCACTTAGACGGGCAAAAGTCTAAATACTATCAAGATATTAAAGCTGGATCGAAGCTCACGGAAGAGCAACAGAAAGCAATTAACTTCTTTGATAGATACAACAAGGAGTCAGAAGTAACTCAAAAAGCAGCTAAACAAAATACAGATGTTTTTACTCAGAAGACCGAGCAGGTTTTCAATGACAAGTTCAAAGGTTTTGAATATAACGTCGGAGACAAAAAATATCGATTTAATGTTAACAATGCTAATGAGGTTAAGGATACCCAAAGTGATATAAATAATTTTACCAAAAAGTTTTTGGATAAAAATAATACATTATCAGATGCTAAGGGTTATCATAAATCTCTTTACACGGCTATGAACGCTGATGCTGTTGCAAAACACTTTTACGACCAAGGCAAAGCAGATGCTATGAAAAATAGTATTGCTAAAGCCAAAAATGTAGATATGAATCCAAGACAAAGTCATGGTGAAATTAAAACAGGTGGTGCAACGTATAAAGTGTTAGGTAATGATTCTTCTGATTTTAAGTACAAAATTAAAAACAATAAATTTAAAAATTAAAAAAACAAAATTATGGCAATTACTCCAGGGGGTAATTTGAATAGTGTACCAAATTCACAACAAATGGCACTATCTTCAAATTACATAGATTTCACAGACGGTTCAACCGGATGGGAACAACAATACTTACCAGATCTTATGGCTGCAGAAGCTGAGGTCTTTG
>Ga0209815_1002890_pt1 | contig 10142 bp, 7 predicted proteins | sample CoawatmetaG00DNA_FD_187507 | JGI IMG/M metagenome (GOLD analysis project Ga0209815, IMG submission 187507) | Marine microbial communities from the West Antarctic Peninsula - Coastal water metaG002-DNA (SPAdes) (version 2) | ecosystem: Environmental > Aquatic > Marine > Coastal ...
CTTGATGAACTCGTTAAAAAAGAAGGTTTCATTGATTTTTATGTGGACGAGAATCAAGGCAAGCTCTATCTAGCAATTGACAAACTTAACCAAGACTTTCTGTATTTAAGTGCTCTCACATCAGGTGTTGGGTCTAATGATATTGGATTAGACCGCGGCCAGTTAGGTGGTACTAGAGTCGTGGCATTTAGAAAAAGCGGCAATAAAGTGTTTTTGGTGCACAAAAATATGGCTTTTCGCGCCTCCTCTGACAATCCCGATGAGGTGCAATCAATACAAGATGCTTTTGCAGAGTCTATTCTATGGGGTTTTGATGTCTTGCAAAAAGATGGCGAGAGTCTAATCGTTGAGGCAACAAAGTTTTACTTACAGGACACTCATGGCGTAGCCCAACGATTAAGTCGCGGAGATCAAGGGAGCTATAAGACCGATTCGAGCCGGTCCGGATTGCACTTTCCAATGGTCAAAAACTTTCCCCAAAATACCGAGGTTGAAGCTACCATCACCCTCACAGGAAAGGCCACAGGGGCCTCGATCAAATCGGTGGTACCAACCCCCAATGCAGTTACAGTGCGCCAACGTCATTCTTTCGTGCAACTGCCTGATGACAAGTACACACCTAGAGCGTTTGATCCTCGAGCGGGATTTAACCGCGTGGCGTTTATGGATTTTGCAACACCCATCACTGAGCCTATTAATAAACGTTATATCACTCGTCACAGGTTAATCAAAAAAACCCCCAACGCAGCTCTCTCTGAGGCAGTAGAACCGATTGTTTATTATCTTGACCGAGGCACACCCGAACCGGTTAAGTCCGCCTTGCTGGAAGGGGGAAACTGGTGGAACCAAGCATTTGAGGCCGCCGGATTTAAAAATGCATTTCGCGTCGAGATCGCTCCGCCAGATATGGATTTTCTCGATGTTCGCTACAACGTTATTCAGTGGGTGCATCGTTCAACGCGCGGTTGGTCTTATGGCGCTAGCGTGAAAGATCCTAGGACTGGCGAAATTCTAAAGGGTCATGTATCACTGGGATCACTGCGCGTTAGACAGGATTATCTGATTGCCCAAGGACTCTTACAGCCCTTTGAAGAGGGTAAACCTACTGACAAACAAATGCTCGAACTAGCCGTAGCAAGACTAAAGCAATTGTCTGCTCATGAAATTGGGCACACCATAGGGCTAGCACATAATTTTGCATCATCAACGATTGGTCGGGCCTCGGTTATGGACTACCCCTATCCCCTTATTAATCAGGATGTTGATGGGAATCTTAGCTTAAGTAATGCCTACGATAATGAGATAGGCGCATGGGATAAGCGGGCAATCAGCTATGGTTATGGCTACCCACCTGAGGGTGTCGATGAAGCCTCGTATTTAGCAAAATCATTGAAAGATACCTATACCGCGGGCTATGAATTTATTACAGATGCAGATGCTCGAAACTCCAGCGGGGCGCACCCTAGGGCACACCTCTGGGATAATGGAGCTTCAGCGGCCGGCGAGTTGAAACGAATGCTAGCGCTGCGTGAAACCAAAATGGCTAGCTTTAGTCTAAATGCAATCCCTTTTGGCCAGCCTGAAGCTACTTTAGAAGAAGTCTTTGTGCCGCTCTATCTGATGCATCGATATCAATTGGAAGCCGCCACTAAACTCATCGGCGGACTGGACTATAGCTACAAGATTAAAGGCGACAACCAACCAAACCAAGGCTGGGTTGCCGCAGTTGTTCAACAGGAATCTTTGAATGCTCTGCTGTTCGCCCTAGAGCCTAGCCAACTAGAAGTGCCGGCCCATGTTTTGGCATTAATTCCTCCACGACCATTTGGTTATCCACGTAATAGGGAGACTTTCGCATCGCGAATGGGCCCTGTTTTTGACCCTATAGCACCCGCTGAAAATGTTGTAGATGTCGCTTTTAAGTTCCTGCTTGAAGGTGGCCGAGCTAATCGTGTTTACATACAAAGCCTTCAAGACAATAGCCTGTTTGGATTGAATGAACTACTACAACAGCTTAGTGGCGCGGTTTTTTCAGGTGCATCATTCAAAGGCATATCCGGCGAAATAAAGATGATGACACAGGCCAAGCTGGTGGATCATTTAATTGTACTGTCCAATAACCAAGAGATATCAAATTCGGTGCGCGCAATAGTAAGAGCCCATTTAAAAACACTTAAAGAAGGTGGTAAAAGCACTGGTTCTAGAGGGTTAAAAGGTCTTGGAAGAAAAAGTTCGGTGTCTGGCATGCACGCGCAATATTTAGCCGACAAAATCCAGGCTTTCATTGATTTACCGCTGGATACTAATCCTCAGAACGCCGTTAAGGTACCTGATGGATCGCCAATTGGCATGGACAATATGACCTGTGACTTTGAGTATTTTAGCACCACAACAAAGATCCCTGAGAGAACTCCAAATGAAATTTAAGCGCTCACTAGCTCTTAGAGTCCTCAATGCCATTGCTCTGATTTTTTTATTGTCACCCCTATCATTCTCAGATGAAGTCCTTTGTTAACTCTAATAAAACTAACTACAGTATTGCACGAAGACTAATAGTGACGCCTATGACCAACAGGGCCGAGATAGCTATCCGTCGGTACAGCCGGCCACCAAAGCGCTGAAAGAGGTAGAACCCTAGCTTATCACCCAATACCATAGCGGGAAACGCCAATAGCAGGTACCACAACGATTGTTTGGAGATAAACCCTGCCACGCCAAATGATACCAAGGCTACTGCCGCCGAGACTAAAAAGAAGGTAATTAACAGTGCGCGACTGCGCTCTGGTTTAGGCTCAGTGAGCATGACATAGATAATCATTGGTGGCCCTGGGATCGCCAGTGCTCCATTCATTAACCCAGACACCAAGCCAGTAACCTTAGTAAACAGCGGGCTAACCCTGTAAGTGCTGGGTTTGTATGACATTAGTGCCGCACAGGCAACGATGACTACAACTCCAACCCAAGCCTGGAACTGCTGCGGCGAAATAACACTTAACAACTGCGTACCCAGTATCGTCCCAATAATAGCCATAAAAACTAAGGGAAACATTGGTCTTAGAGGCACCACCCCCCAGTAAGTGCGGACACCCAGTAAATTACTACACAAAGTCAACGCGGCGCTAAGAACAACTGCGTCAGTGGGTGATAACAATAAAGAAAATACAGGTACTGCTGTCAGCGCAAAGCCAAAGCCTGTGAATGAGCGCAATAGAGACGCGAAAATCACGACAGCCCATATAAACATAAGCTCCAACAAACCAATATCAGCGACGATATCCATCATCAAAGTAATTCCAAACATAATGAGAGAAGCCACGTTTGTGTGACTTACTTTATAACTAGAGGCTCACACCTAGATTGAGGGAGATATTAAAACAGAAAAAGGCAACTCTCGGTACACGAAAGTTGCCTTTTCTGGACTCAAGCGATGCTGCTAAAAGTTAAGACTGGTCAGCGCCTCTGAGGGCGTACCATCCAATATAGATATAGCAAAGCATGGGTACAATGAAACTCAACTGAATACCTATGCTGTCAGCTGCCATACCCTGGATAAGCGGTATTAAAGCACCACCCACAATACCCTGACAAACAAGACCCGAACCCTTACTGGTCATAGAGCCTAGTCCTTTAACTGCCAAGGTAAATATAGTGGGAAACATGATAGAGTTGAAAAAACCTACGGCCAAAATTGACCACATGGCCACACTGCCGGAGGTATTCATACTGACAATTATCATCACAATCGCGATCAATGCATTCACAGCTAAGTATCTTGTCGCTGGGATATACATCATCAGGCCGGCGCCAACAAAGCGTCCCACCATGGCTAAAAACCAGTACCATGCTACCATTTTCCCCGCCGCTGTTTCATCAAGGCCTGCAATAGAAGTCTCCGCAAAATAGCTCACTAGAAAACTACCAATTGCAACTTCTCCTCCCACATAAAGAAATATGGCAAGCGCGCCTAGTACTAGCGAACGGCGCTTCCAAAGGTTTTCTTCTCCAGTTTCTTTTTGACTTTCAACATTTAATAGGATCGGTAAATTTATTTTACGAAACACCAATGCAGCCAAAAACAAAATAACGGCCATGGTTAAGTAGGGCCCTTGGACAGTAGTGGTATCAGTAGCAGCTGCGCCCAAGATAAGTACAGCTCCAATATATGGACTTAATGCTGTTCCAGCAGAATTTGCTGCTTGAGCTAAATTCAAACGACTCGCAGAGGTCTCATCAGCGCCTAAGGCAGCAACATAAGGATTAGCCGCCACCTGCAAAATGGTAATACCACTAGCAAGAATGAAAAAGGAAAAAAGATACATAACATAGACATGGAGCTCTTCAGATGGATAGAACAAGGCCGCACCTGAAGCTGTCGTCAATAGCCCAATTACAATCCCTTGCTGGAAACCAACTTTAGCAATGATTCGCCCAGCAAGTGGAGAGACAACAAAGTACGCACCAAAGAAACAGGATTGCACCAACACGGCCTTCGTGTAGCTCAGATCAAAAACCGCCTTTAAATGCGGTATCAAAATATCATTAAGAGATGTAATAAAGCCCCAGAAAAAGAATAGACATGTCATTGCGATAAACGCGAACATCTGTGTTTCTTTTTGCTGGCCGCCGGCCACTGTTGTTGCAGTACTATCGTTGTTTGAACCCGCCATCTGTATCCCCAAAAAGTGTATTATTATTTATTGGAATTTTTCACCTCTGGAGCATAAGTGGGCATAGAAATTCATGCAACATATTTACTCTAGAGAAAGCCTATTTAATCGCAACAATGAGTTACTTGGTCGACTTTAGTGGCAAAGACTGATGCATACGTCCGAGTAAATTACTAAGACCCAAAAGGACAAAGCCAGAAATCAGCAGTGTCAAAAGGCTTTAAAGTAAACTACTCTGAATGATAAATTTTGAGCGCTTATGTAAAGCTTATTGCGTTTATCAGTGCGTTCTAAATAGGCTGTCATAAAAAAGTCGTTTAAATGTCGTTAGTAGCAACGAGATTATTGGTTAATAATCTCTACACCAGCAAAAGGATGAAATATGATTGTTCGCAAATTGAGGATTCAACGTAGTTGGTCGCAAGATCAACTTGCTCAAATGAGCGGTCTTAATATTCGCACTATTCAGCGGATTGAACGAGGTCAAACTCCAAGCTTTGAATCATTAAAATCCCTTGCCGCAGTTTTTGAAACTGGAATTCATACTTTGCAGCAGGAGACTGTTATGACGACCGAGCAAAATATATCTTTAGAAGAAGCCAGCGCGATTGAATATGTCCGTGATTTAAAAGGTTTTTACGGCCACCTTTTTAGCTATTTCATTGTTATGTCTGGGTTGTTTATTTTCAATTTTTTAACAACTCCAGAGCATTTCTGGGTAATCTGGCCCGCCTTTGGATGGGGTATAGGTCTTATCTCCCATGCACTGTCCGTATTCGAAATATTTAACTTTTTGGGCCCTGACTGGGAGAAAAAACAAATTGAAAAAAGGTTAGGTAAAAAGCTTTGACGTAATGCTTGAGGTGATTAAGATAAGGATCACGAAGTGCCTGACTCACCCCGAAAAGGAACAGCTAAGCGATGGAGTTTTATCTAGCGATACTGTTGTTCACAGCAACAGCCAGTATCACCCCCGGACCTAACAACATAATGATTATGGCGTCGGGGGTTAATTTTGGCATTCAAAAAAGTCTTCCGCACTTGTTCGGCATCTGTTTAGGCTTCCCCATTATGGTCATCGCTATAGGGCTTGGATTTAGTGCCGTCTTTCAAGCATATCCGCTACTGCACCAGGCTATTAAGGTAATTGGAATTATTTATTTGCTGTACCTTGCCTGGCAGATTGCAACGGCCCAAAGCGCGGAAATTAATGCCAATTTTACAAAACCACTCAGCTTTAAACAGGCTGTATTATTCCAGTGGGTGAATCCTAAAGCATGGGTGATGGCCACTGGCGCAATTTCTGCGTACACCTCGACTGATGTAGCTATGCTAGGGCAAATATTGTTTATTGCCTTTGCTTTTTCCATCACCGCAGGAATATCAGTAGGTATATGGTTGGTGTTTGGCGCTGGTCTAAAACGTTATTTAGATGACCCTCTACACTACCGTGTATTCAACATTGTGATGGCGATGTTGTTGGTCGGATCTATGTCGCCTGTCATTAGAGATCTTGTTGAATATTATTTAGTCTAAGTTTTGAGGGCCCAGTCGCAAAATAGCACTGCAGCACCCATCTTTGGTTGACTTCAATCAATTGGACGCTAAGCTAAGTGTTCACTTTGCGTGTTTTACTGCACCCAAAACGCAGCGCAAATATTTGGACGGATGTTACTTACTAAAAAGGAGCTTTAAATATGTCATCTAATTCCCTTCAAGCCTGCGTGGATATTTTAACATCACCTCGAGAAACCTTTGACGCCCTGAAAGATAAGAAAAACTGGTCATGGGTACCTTTTGGACTAGTAATAGCCTCGTCCATCGCTTTATTTCTTTACTACTTCTCAGCTGTAGATTTTGAATGGATGATGGATCAGATGCTCGATCAAATGGCTGCGCAAAATGAGATGTCCGCAGAAGAACTCCAAGCTACTCAAGAATTCATGACCAAAACGTCTATGACATGGAGTACCACACTGGGTGGTGCAATTGGCATTATCGTTATCAATGCCATCATGGCAGTCTACTTTAATTTAATAACCAAAGTCTCTAGCCCCAATGAGATGACGTTCTCTGCCTGGTATGGCTTTAGCTGGTGGATCAGCATGCCCATGGTGGTATCTTCTTTGCTTGCTGGTCTAGTCATTATATTTTCCAGCGCAGGTATGGTTTCACTAGAAGATTTATCACCCACCAGTCTCGGCTTTTTGGTAGATCGCTCCAGTTCTTGGTTTGGTTTTTTTAGTGGCATTAATTTGTTCAGTCTTTGGAGTATCGCCTTAGGTGCTATTGGACTTTCATCCTGGTTAAGTCTTCCATCTAAAAGAGCATTTTTTATTGCAGTGACCCCATCACTGATAATCTATACTTGCTGGGCTCTGTATATTGGTTTTTCAAGATAAAATAAGTCTTCTATTTTGATATGAGCTGAATCTAAATCCCGATTCATAACGTCTTAACACAACAAAATGGGTAATAACTCTAGCTAGGAGAAGTAACCGTTCTATGAAAAAGAATCTAATTATTGTTGGAGTGATTGTCGCTCTGGTGGCTATCGCTTATTTCAAACAAACCGGCAGTTCAACTGTAGTCTCGGTCAATGTAGAGCTGGCCAAAATTGAGGAAATTAAGAGTTCAATTTTAGCCTCTGGCACGCTCATCTACAAAGAGCAGATAGAGCTGCGGTCAGAGGTGATCGGACAGGTCAGCGAGATGCTCATAGAAGAAGGCGACAAAGTCAGCAAAGATCAAGTTTTAATGCGGCTAGACCCCCGCACCTTTAATGCCGATGTCGAACAGCAACAGGCCTATGTGCGCATTCAAACCATCGCCATCGAGCGCCAAAAGCAAGAGTTGAAAAATATAACCTCGAAATGGCAGCGCAATAAAAATTTATTCGAGCGCAAGATAATTGGGCAAGATGCTTTCGAATTAGTCGACAACCAATATGCCTTGGCCAAGATTGACTTACGCTCTCGCGAAGAAGCCTTGACGCAGGCGCAGGCGACCTTAGACAAAGCATTGGAGCGCCTTGAAAAAACAGTATTTCGATCTCCTATTGAGGGCATTGCTACCTCGGTGGATATAAAACTTGGGGAAACAGCTATTAGTGGTTCTACCAATATTGCCGGATCTAATATTATTACTGTTGCTGACCCATCCTCTATATTAGTCGAAGTTCTAGTAGATGAAGCCGATATTGCTAATATCGAGATTAATCAAAGCGCTGATGTTTTTGCCGTGGCCTATCCTGACCAAGCATTAAAAGGACACGTGCAGAATATAGCTACCTCTGCGAAGCGCTCTAACTATCGTCAGGGACTGAGTTTTACGGTAAAAATTCTCCTCGACACAACAGCCGATATTGATGTTCGTCCCGGAATGAGTTGTAGGGCAGAGATCTTCACTAAAATAAAAGGTGACACCATTGCTGTGCCCATTGAAGCGATTGTATTTGAAGATAGCAGCGATGAATCCTCTGATGTCGATACAGAACAAGACTCAAACTCTATCAGTATTGGTGTATCAGGTAACCAAAGTTCAACTAGCCATGTGTTTTTGCTGATTGATGGTAAAGCCGTCAAACGTGACGTTGAGTTAGGTATATCCAATGACCGTTTGCAGGAAATCACCTCAGGGTTAGCGGTGGATGAAACGGTGGTTATCGGACCGGCCAGAGTTCTGAGCAAACTTAAAGAAGGCGAGTCGGTCAAAGAGATTGAGGAAAAGGCTAAGTAATGTCTAAGCAAACTATTATTGAGCTAAGAGGCATTGCTAAACACTACATGATGGGTAGTGAGGGTTTTTATGCCCTAGACGGCATTGATCTGGATATTTATCTAAATGACTATATGGCCGTTGTTGGTTCGTCGGGATCAGGGAAATCAACCTTAATGAATCTGCTTGGTTGCCTTGATCTCCCGACTGCCGGCGAATACAAACTTAAGGGCACTGATGTAGCAACTCTTGATGAAACCAGTCTGGCGGGTATTCGTAATCGAGAGATTGGCTTTATTTTCCAAAATTTTAATTTACTGCCCAGAGCTACGGCTTTGCAAAACGTAATGCAGCCGCTGATTTACCGCGGTATAGCGCTGGCAGAGCGCAAGCAACGCGCTCAAGATGCCTTGGCCATGGTCGGCCTGCAAGATCGTATGACCCATGTGCCTAACCAGCTGTCTGGCGGCCAACGCCAGCGGGTTGCTATTGCTCGAGCTCTGGTCACTGAGCCGGCTATATTGTTAGCTGATGAACCTACCGGCAATCTAGACTCGTCGACTACCGTTGAAATTATGGCGCTATTTGATCAGTTACACAGTGATGGGCAAACGTTGATTGTGGTTACCCATGAGCAGGAAATTGCCGCGCGTTGCCATAGAGTAATCACCTTAAAAGATGGCCGCTTAATGTCTGATCAGGCCAATAAAGTACCCGTTAAACCGCTCGTTTCGGGAGTGGCTGCTCATGTCTAATCTCAAGTTTAAGATAATTGAAGGAACACGTTCAGCCGCACTGTCTATTTTTGCCCATGGTTTTCGAAGTTTTTTGACAACCTTAGGTATCATAATCGGCGTCGCTTCAGTCATTGCAGTGGTGTCTGTGGTGCAGGGTTTTAGTGCCAACATAACCCAGCAGTTTGATGGCATGGGCACCAATGTCCTCAACGTCGAATCATATACGCCAAGAAAGGAACGACTCCAGGGTGTGCGTGCAAAATTAACCTATGATGATTATCTTGAAATCAAGTATAGAGTGCCTGGTGTTAGCAATGTTACCCCCACTGTTAGGATGTGGGGCTCTAATGCGGTTATTACATACCGAGGGCAATCGTCTAGCTCGATGATAGTCGGCACAGCATCGACCTATCAAAAGTTAAATACTGTTTATCCTGAACGCGGTCGATTCTTTAATCTTAGTGATGACAAAAGTCGAAGGCGTGTTGCTGTGCTTGGTCCCTCCATAATGTCCAAGCTAGACATTAAAGGTGACCCTATCGGACAGCATGTTGCCGTGTCTGGTGAGTGGTTTAAAGTCATTGGTATTGCCGAAAAACGAGGGAAGTTGTTTGGTTTTGACCAAGATGACTTTATTTTACTGCCATTTAGCACCACACGCGCACTCTTAGGCGGTGCAGAAGAACCGGATATCACAATTAGTCTTCAGGTTGACGAGCCGTCACAGTTAGAGCAAGTAAAGCAGCATATTAAGAATTTATTGCGCCGCAATCACAAACTAAGTAAAGGTACTGACGATGATTTTGAGATCGCAACAGCGGATCAAATGCTTGACACCTTTGATGAAATTGTAGGCAGTACTACTCTGGTCTTAGGTGGTATCGTTGGGATCTCATTGTTAGTGGGCGGCATCGGTATCATGAATATTATGCTGGTATCAGTAACCGAACGTACTCGAGAGATCGGTATTCAAAAAGCTTTAGGCGCAACACGGTTCGATATTTTGCTACAGTTTTTAATT
>Ga0209815_1002898_pt1 | contig 10124 bp, 31 predicted proteins | sample CoawatmetaG00DNA_FD_187507 | JGI IMG/M metagenome (GOLD analysis project Ga0209815, IMG submission 187507) | Marine microbial communities from the West Antarctic Peninsula - Coastal water metaG002-DNA (SPAdes) (version 2) | ecosystem: Environmental > Aquatic > Marine > Coastal ...
ATGTTAAAAAAGATGATTAATCGTATATTTATATATATAATACTATGTGTACTGTTTGTAGGTTGTGAAAATCCAAATGCAGTATGTGATTACTGTTATTTAGAATTAGAAGCACCTGACTTACCAATGGATGAAAATGGTTATTACCATTTAGATTATAATGGTGGAGATATACAGACATTTACTAAACTAAGAGCTTATGTTGGTTATGACTTGGAATATTTGGGGTGGACAACGAATGTATCATTTGATGGTTGTACTTGGGATTATTGTGAAAACATTCCAGTAGTAAATGGTGCTAGTTATTCAAGTAGTGATGGATATGCTTATCAAATGATGAGTGTATATGAGGGTAATGTGGGAGATATAGCTACCATTTGGGTAGGATATTATGATAATTATGGACATCAATGGTTAGATAGCATAAAGGTAAAAATAGATGAATAAATTAGGAAATTACATAACACAATTAATGACAACAATAATTGATTCAGAAGAGAATCAATTTGTAAAAGATTTAGCATTAAGTGAATTAACAAGACTTAATGTTGATGTAAATGAATTTATCGGAAAACATACAAAAGATATGTATGATAAACAAAAAGAACAACAAGAAAAACAACTGTTACAGGAGGACAAATAATGTCTAAGATAAGTAAAGAAGGTTACGAAGAAATACAAATAATCAAAAATGCATTAGATTCAATGTTTGATAAATTGGATAAAAATGTTTTTGTGCCAAGGGGTAAAAAATCAAAAAATATAGATGGTGACTATCGAGAACTAAATATATTTGAAGAAGTTAAAGATGAGTTTCAAGCTATAGCAGGTATAGTAGAAAAATCAGCTGGTTGGGAAGAAGTATAATGGCTATTAATAACCAAGTAAATGATAGGTATAATCCAGCTGGTGTAAATAGTATAGATTTTGAAGAATATTATTTTGGTGATTTAGAAGTAGATGAATTATTTTGGCAAACTGATAGACCAGAAGAATCTAACCCCTGGAGAAAATCAAATCAGACACAAGGTTTGAATTTAAAAAGTCAAACACTTCATAATTTTCAACCAAAAACTAAGGTGTTTCAGAGAATATAATGAGTGCTAATCGTCCACTAAATATACCAGGTAGACGGAAAGTCATAACCAAGAATATGATATTGGAGGCTCAGAAACATACCAAGTCTAATATGGCTGCTGCCAGATGGATGAATGTATGTTACACGACTTACAGAAAATGGGCTAGATATTATAAGATATTTGAACAACATAAGAATCAAGTTGGTTTAGGTATTACAAAAGGTTGGGCTACAAGAACGACAAATGTAGAAGAGATTATCTTAGGTAATCGAAAAGTTCCAAGAAAGTGGAGTCAATCGACTGTAAAGAAAGAGTTGATTGATAAAGGTTATTGGACAGATGATTGTCACCATTGTGGGTATAACGAAACTAACTTGGCTACTGAGAAAGTATGTTTGGGTATAGATTTCAAAGATGGTGACAGTAAGAATTGGTTAAACGACAACATTAGGTTACTATGTGCTAATTGTTATTATTCATTTAATGCATATTTTCCAAGTGCTAAAAAGTTTTGTAAATAGGAGATGTGATGAAAGATATTAAAGGTACAGTATTAAGTATAGGTAAAAGAGTTTGTATTCAACAAGATATACCATCTGTGAATGGTATGTTGTATAAAAATACAATTGTTAAAGTTGAAGCTCTCAATGAAAGTAAATTACAAGTTCAAGACAGAAGTGGAAAACTTTGGTGGGTTACATATAATCAAGTAAGTGCGAGTTTTTTATAATGAGTGAAGAATTAACAAAAAAAGAAAAAGAAGAATTAGAAAAACTACAACAAGAAATAATAGATGAAGCTAAAAAGGTTGTAGAAGATTATGTTGATAACCCATCTGAAATATCAGGTAGTACAATTGGTATACATCAAAACAGTCCATATTTAGATTCGGATGGGAATGATGAACCGCAATTTAGTGGTAGCCGTTGGAAACATGTGATAAAGAGTAAATAATGTTAATACGAGAATTTATATCAGAAGCAAACAAAAGTCAAATGATTAAGACTTTACTAAAAAAATACAAAGTTGGTAATGTCAGAGTTAAAATGAAATCAATGAAAGAACATGCACACTACAATGTTGATACCGGCACATTGGAGTTATCTACACGGTATAAGACAATAAAATCAAGTCAAGTCAAACAGTTCTTGATTACAATACTTCACGAAATCTATCACGCTATGGATTCCAAGAAATATGGTTGGAAGAAGTTCAAGGAAATGTATGAAATGGAGATGAACTACAGAATAGCTAAAGACCAAGACGAATATAAAGACAACAAGTTTGAGATAGAAGCTGAAGACTTCGGACAAAAGAATTGGAAGAAATGGAACTCTAAATTCAAAAAAGAAGGGTTAATCTAATGTATAAATTAGTTTTAAAATCTTCAAAAGAACAGATTGATAGAATACAAGCTGTCAGTTTGAAACAAGCCAAATTATTCTTTTTACAAAGAAAACAAATGAATGAAAGTAATTTTGATAATATATTTGAAGTTGTAAAAGAAAAATAATTCATTGGGGCTGTAGTTCAGTTGGGAGAACGCTTCGTTTGCACCGAAGAGGTCGTAGGTTCGAATCCTATCAGCTCCACAAAACCTCAGTAACAAACCTGTTACAAACTGTTACAATTAAAACACGATAAAAGCTTGGTTATTAGCCAGATTCTTTGTATATTATAGTATGATTAGAAATGATAATAAAGGAGAAAAAGTTATGAGTTTAAAAAATAAAGCAGTTTGGTTAAATGGTTCGGATTATATAGAACTAGATAGTGTAGGTTCAACACTTACATCAGAATTAAAAGTATTCCCAATAGGTGAAACAAATGAAGATATGGCTGTTCATATTTATGATTTAGATGATGAATGGTATAATAATTTAAGTTCAGATGATTTAACAGATTTCTTTGAATTTATAGAACTTAATACTGATGTAGTAACTATTGTTTATAATGCTTGGAAAGATGGTATTTGGGGTGATTGGGAAACAGTTAATAATTGTTATATGAATATGGATGTTATATAATGAGTAAATGTGATAAATGTGGTAAGATACCAGCCACAATAAATTATAAAAACAAAAACTATTGCACTTGGTATTGTGCTAAAAAAGGAGATAAGTAATATGATAGGAACAAGAGTTTATAATTGGAAGACTAAAGGTAGTGGAGTTATGAAAGTAGAATATACTTTCTCTTCTGTTACTAAAGCCTTAGTAGTAGTTGATATGAATATTGAAGGTAAATACCATCGATGGAATTGGATGTCGTATGAGGGTAGAGCTACTCTGATGACTTTATTGGAGAAGGATTTTGAAACTACTTATGGTATCACACTAACTAATAGGTATGATGCTGAAATAGAGAGGGCTGCTTAATGAGTAATTTTTTATTAGGAATGTTAGTAATGTGGTTTATATATCCACTGGTTAAGATAAGTCGTAGAGTTGTTACAGATAAGTTCCAAAGTTTCACAACAATTGAAAATGACGAAGCTACTGATGACACGAAACCTATTGGTTTTAAATTATCAGAAAAGGTGTAAATAATATGTTTTATCCGAATACAGCTAAATATGAATATGGAGTACATTGTGGAGATAAGAATTGTTACTCTTGTGCTACTCAAAGATATAGTTGTGATGAGTTAGACAAAAAAGATGAAGAATCAACAGTGAAATCTATGAAAGAATATGTACCTATAATTGATGAACGAGAAGAAGCAGCATTATGGGCAGCACTTGAATATGAATGGGAAGATGAAGACTATGAATAATTTTTATACAAAACCTAAACCAGAAACTATGAAGAAGAACAGAGAGTTATATGCAGAAATGTTCAAAGATGAAATTAAATGGTTCAAGGATAATTTACAGACTGTGACGGAAACCAAAAACAAATTTATGATTGATATGTACAGCATCTTAGTTAGTGGTAGTAGAAGAATTACACCAAAGATGGGAGATGCTATTAAGAATAGTATTCAAAAATGTAAAAACAATCCAAGATTTAATCCTTTATTACAAGCAGAAGCAGAAGCTAAACTACAACCTATATTAGAGAAAATTGTTATGGTTGAGAGATTGGCTGAATCAAAGAATGATAAGGCACTTGAGTTTATACAGAATGTAAAAGAATATGTTAAGAATAATTACAGAGTGACAAAGAAACAAATGACAGCTTTGAATAAAGTATATAAAAGATGTTCGGAGGATTTATTTAAAGATGAATAATTGGATAAAACTACAAAGGAGTACTATGAATCCAACAAAATATAAAGCAACAACAAGCTTGGTTACTAAAAGACCAGCTAAAAGGAAACCTTCATTTGAAAAGAGAAATCCTGTATTATCTAAATTATTAGATTTACAAAGTCGGTTACAGAGAGCTTCCGAAGATAAGGGAAGAGATACAAAATTTATTTCTACTGATAAAATATGGGTTATGGATTTAATAAATGATGTTAGGAATAGTAATATAAAAAAACTATCAAAAGAAGATGGTTTAAAATGTAATGGATTGTGGAGGAAATTTGAAACCAACTAAAAATCCTATATTGGGTAAGTTAAATAAGTTAAGTAGGAGTATAAATGAATGGATAAGAGTAGCACCACAAGTAGTAATAAAAAGTGGTTTAACATTACCTAAGAGTATTCGCCGTATGGAAGAAGATGAATCTTATCTTATGAGTTTAATATCTCATGTTAGATTTAATAACAGTTTAAAATTATGTAGGGAAGATTTTGTAAAATGTAATGATTTCTGGAGGATATATGAAACCAACTAAAAAATATTATGATAATATTCTTTGGGATAGGATATTCGGTAAGTTAAAGAAACTCGGAACTGCTATTGAAATGTATTATGGTGGTGATATGGATATTGACCATACACAATACAGATGGGTTAATGATAGAATTGAATATTATGAAAATGATAACAGATTGTTAACCAAAGAAGAAATGACAATAGCAAATTTATATTGGAAGAAGTATGGGGCGTAAGAAGAAACAAAAGAAGAAATTGACTACATTAGAACAAGTTAAGGAATACCTTAACGATAAGTCTAGGTACATAAAAGCTATCAGTAGAGAGGTGTTTATGGGTGTTGATATAGGTTCTAGGAGACATAAAGATAAGACAAAGTATAATAGAAAACAAAAACATAAAAAGAGGTTAGATAAAGATGGATAAAGAAATGTATAAAGTAATGATAGCTGATTTGATGAGAAAAGAATCAAAGTTAAAACAACAAGTTTTAGAATTAACTATGGAAAACGCTGAACTTAAAGATATAGTATTAGACAATGGTGGAGATTATACTGAAACTGATGGTTACGAGGTAGGTAGTCCAAGTGATTACGAAGAAGATAAACAACTAAAACTATTCAATGACTAAAACTCTTGACTTACATGGAGTTAAACACGCTGATGTAGATAGATTGGTAGAAAATTTCGTATTGTTAAATGAAGTGCCTATGAAGATAATTACAGGCAATTCAGAGAAAATGATGTTAATGACATTAGATGTATTGAATAGACACGATTTCGAATGGCAGAGATGGGCTTCAAGTTATGTCAAGATACTATAAAGAGGTAAAATACCATAGAACATATAGGCAATTAGACAAATGATTGAGTTTAAACGAAAGAATTTAATATCAGCAAAAGAAGTTTCTATTTATAGAATACTATATGAGTATCTATTATGGGTTCTTGGTGGTAAACCAGATGGGCATAAAGTAAATGAGTAGCTCTAAATTTAAATTGGGTGATGGTTCTGAAGTAAGGTTAACTAAAGGTATATGTGGTTTTAGGGTTGAGGATAATTCAGCAACAATAACAAAAGATTACGCCCCATTTGATTATATGAAAGATTGTTATAAAAAGTTTTTAACTGAATTAAAAGATGATGAAAAGTTATCTATCATACATTTAGGTTCTGGTCTTGGTTATGATTTATTGTGGGTAGATGAATTATTTAAAGATAATGATAGAAAAATAGATAATATGGTAGGGGTGGATTTTACTGATTATAAAGATTTGAAAGTATCGGAAGATAAATTTAATTATCCAATTGAGTTTCATAATATGGATGTTATAGATTTTTTAGACGATGTAGATTTTAATAAATATTCAGATACAACTATTATTGTTTTCATCGATTTGTTTTTAAAGGGAACAAAACCAATTGATTTGGTTTATGATAAATCATTTTATAAAAAAATTATAAATAAGATAAATCCAAACTATCTTATAGTCAATAGATGTTGTGGTGATGATACTTTAGATGTGGTAAAGAATAGCATAGAGTTTCAGACATATGACAAGTGGAGTTATAGTTTAGATGTGTATGGAGTTAAATAATGAGTCAGAATGGTAGAGATGGGCTTCGAGTTATGTCAAGATACTATAAAGAGGTAAGGAAAAATTTTGTGGTAACGAATATATATAATGGTGTTACAACTTGTTACAATTAAAACATTTGATTAAAGCTAATTTTGTCGTATATTATAGTATGATTAAAAGAGAGAATAACAAAAGGGAGAAAATAGTATGATTAATTTAACTTGTAAAATATGTGATGATGTGACAATCAAATGTGATGAGGATGTAGTAGCAGTAACTTGTTCGATGTGTTCAATGATTGATTTGGAGGCAGTGTAATGATACTGAATATTTTAACTTGGATGTTTATAATAGGATTTATTTGTTTTGCAGCTTATGTTGTAGATGATACTGATGTTACTAAAACTAAAGCTTATAAAGATTTAAATGATACAATTTTAAATAGAAATGAGGAAGTGTAAGATGGAAGACTTAACAATAGCCATTTCGTGGTTTGGATATACATTCATTATTGGTGTAATAGCCATTATAGTTTATGAAAATTTTAAAAGGAGAAAGTAGAATATGGAGAATTTAGTATTAGTGGGACAATTCATAGGATTGCTATGTTTAGGTTTGTTAGCCATTGTGGTTATAGCCTATTCGTGGATATATTTAATGGGATGGATGAGTGATAGGGGGTGGTTAAATGATTAATGGAATAAAACCTACAATTACTACAACCACAAAATTGGGTATAAAACCTACATCATTCGATGGGGCTATGGAGAAGTTTTGTGAAAAATTAGAAGAGAATGTGAAACCATATATAGCAAAGATGGGTCATATGAAATCGGTTACATTTGGTGTTGGTGGTGGTATGAAGTATATAAGGGTTAAATCCTTTTCAACAAACATCAGTAAGGATTATGAAACAGGTGTGGAAACAACAACGACAGATACCAAAGGTTCAATACATTGTTTCGTAGAGAAGACAACAGGTGATATATATAAACCAGCGACTTGGAAGGCCCCTTATAATAAAGGTAACAACTGTGTAAGAGGTAACATATATGACAAGTCTACATTTCAAAAAACAGATTTACACGGAGGGTGGTTATATGCTAGGTAATATAATTTCTTTATCAATAGTATTGGTTATGATGTTTGCACTATGTTATATAGGTTATAAGACAAATGAGTATAAGTACTATATGAGTACTAAGGTGCTAGTGGAAAAAAATCGTAAAAACAAGAAGGATAACAAAAATGATAAGTAATATATTATTCGGTATAATGTTAGTAGTATTATTGGTAGCGTGTATGGGTGGAGTGTATATGGCTTGGAAAGAAGGAGATAGATTAAGATGAGTGATGGAAGAATGAAACAATTAACTTGGGTAGGAATACTAACCATAAATACATTGATATGGTATAGCATATGGAATTATGGGCTTCTTATCACTTTATTACCTGTAGTGGGTATTACTTGTATAGGTGGATTAATAATTAAACTAAAAGAACATATATCATCAATGAACGATATATTTAGAGGAGAATAAGAATGACTAAACAAGAAATTATAGAACAACTTAAAAATATCAAAGACCAATGGATTAATGACTCAAAGGGGGAGATAGATAGTGAGGCTATCATTGAAGCCATTACTGATGTTATACACGATGTAGAAGGTAATGACGGTGGTATTGATTTTTCTGAAGAATATGATGATGAGTACTATGACGGCTTTGAAAATGTGGACTTCACGAAGCTCCGAGTTAACTAATTTACAGAGGTGTCTACTACTACATTAAGTAATGGGTAGTGGTGGTGAGAAGTGGGGTAAAATGGTGTAACCACCATAATATCTGGTAGTTTTTTGACATAAATGGATGTATGACAGGGATAAAATTTTATTAAGGTTATACATATCAAGCTTTTTTATTTTTCGTGGGAGAATAACACTAATTGTTACACATTGTTACAAATTAATGTGAGAAAAAGCTTGTTTTTTAGCTCAAATGTCCGTATATTGTAGTATGGATGATTGGGAAAATAGCTTAAATAATGTAGTTTGTTACAAATTAATTAAAATAAAGCTTGTTTATTAACTAAAAAGTCCGTATATTATATAGTAAGGTTTGAGAGAGTGAGAGGATGGGTGCAAGGACATACCGAGATGACTAACGACTTACAAGATTTTTGAAATAATTCCTCGCGGGAATAGGGGTTCAGTATGAAAATGACTGAACAATAGCTTCCAAAAAGGTTATAAGGTACACGAGTAAGGCCTGTAGTGGGCGATACAATGGACGATATGTCTGAGTATCACGAGGGTAACTCCTCTCGAAAGTGGTTTCGATACAAAAAAAAGATAACTTTGTTATTTTTGGGTATTGAATGGATTGGTTTTTATACAAAGGCCACCTCACACCAGAAGAACCCCAAATTTTGCGGAATAAGTATCAAGAGAGATACACCACACATACCAGTGTGGAGGGTTAGGGGCAGTTCCTAAATTCCGCTCAAAGAGAGAGGTGCTCATACTTGTATTAATATGTTCGTTTAACGAGTATTTAATATCAGTCCCTCAGCACTCTCTCCTCACAGCCTTAATGTAATTTGGGTAAAATCCTATAATTCGGCTTGTTGGGAATCCACCAACTAAACTTATGTATGTCCATAAGTAGCAAACTTGCCTATAGGTAGTTAAGGCTCTAATTAAATAGGTTATATTGACAAGGTGGTCCTTATAGGAGAATCCTCGTCAAGGGCCCATCGTTTATACTCCTTTCCGGTGGGCCCATTTCTTATGCCTTACACTTGTTACATACTGTTACAATTTTCTTCTTGATTTTTAGCTATATATGTTGTATTTTATAGTATAATGAAAAGGAAACAAAAAGGAGTCTTAATGACAAAACAAATTCAATCACCAACCGATGTCGTAAAATGCGAATGGTCTGGTAATAGGGCAAATGCCTTCGATACTGATGGAAATAAAAGAACATCAGAAATCACTGTAGGGGCTAGACAAAAAGCCGCTGATGGTGGTTATCTATTAGGTCGTTTTCAGATGAAAAACGGCAAATTTCAATGGAGGAGATATGAGGGTGAAACTTCGTCTCCTGTACAAGTTTCTTCTAATGTGGAAGTACCACAAGAACACGAAGAAATTCTTTCTTTTATACACAACTCTTATGGATTAAAGCCTAAGATGTTAATGATGTCAGAACTTAAATGGAAGTATCTGATTAGAAGTGGTGTAAGAGGTAAAAATATTATGATGACAGGTCCGGCTGGTTGTGGAAAAACAATGGCTGCAAAATCTTTGGTTAATTCACTTGATAGGCCTGATTACTACTTTAACTTGGGAGCTACTCAAGACCCTCGTTCAACACTTATTGGTAACACTCACTTTGACACAAAAAATGGTACTTACTTTGCTGAGTCACATTTTGTTAAAGCGATTCAAACACCAAACGCGGTGATACTATTAGATGAGTTATCAAGAGCTCACCCAGACGCTTGGAACATTCTTATGACTGTTCTTGACTATGGTCAGAGATACTTGAGATTAGATGAGTCTACTGGTAGTGATACTATTAAGGTTGCAGACGGTGTTACCTTCATAGCTACGGCTAACATTGGTAATGAGTATACATCAACACGAGTAATGGACAAGGCTCTAATGGATAGGTTTACTATCGTAGAGATG
>Ga0209815_1002901_pt1 | contig 10118 bp, 9 predicted proteins | sample CoawatmetaG00DNA_FD_187507 | JGI IMG/M metagenome (GOLD analysis project Ga0209815, IMG submission 187507) | Marine microbial communities from the West Antarctic Peninsula - Coastal water metaG002-DNA (SPAdes) (version 2) | ecosystem: Environmental > Aquatic > Marine > Coastal ...
GCGGCTTTGAATGTCGATGGATGCATCAGTGCGCACAATGTTACCCTGCCATTCATAGCGCATATCGCCGACACGGCTTATCAGCGTTACCGCAGGATAGTTTAGGGCCTGACTATTTTCAAAGTCTACGGGCAAGTCTACTAGCATAACCTCACGGTCGGATAGTGGTAGCCGGATCTCCACAATATCGGTGCTGTACACTTTGGCAATCCGCGTTCCGGGGGTAACATACTGGCCCAGATTGACAAATGTTTGCCGAATACGACCCTGAAACGGAGCACTGATTCCAGTACGGGTAAGGTCGAGTTTGGCTTTTTCCAGATCCGCCCGCGCAGACTCCAGTCCCGCTAGTGCAGAATTTAGTTGCGGCTGGCGAAGAAAAAGGATATTCGCCGTCGGATCACTCAGGTCACGCCACTCACGTTTTGCCTGTCGAGAACGACCTCGCTCTAGAGCCACTTGTTCTTCGGCTTTAGCCAACTGCGCCTTAGCTCGGGTAACAGCAAAACCGTAATCAGCCGGTTCAATTTGGACTAATCTGCCGTCGGCTTGGAAAAACCCCCCATTAGCGTAGTTGTCGGCGACGGCGACAATCTTACCCGAGACCTGTGATACCAAATCAATTTCTCGTCTGGGGGCTACTGTACCCTGAGAACTAATAGAGACTTGCATCGGCGAGGGGTATGCCACTATTACCTCAACCTCTAACAGAGGCTTGGGGGCGCTAGCCCGACGTTGTGGTGCTGGCTTCAGGAGGGCGATGATTGAAATTAAAATAACGCCCACCACCAGAATCGACAGGGTCACTCTTCCTTTACTGCTCAGCAGAGGCATTTTTAGACAGACCTTTTAATAAATGAAACCAATAACATAGGGCAGTTAAACGATGCTAGTCACCGCCAGTTGACAGTATACGCATTCATTATGCTAATAGACGCGATTTAACCGTTAGATCTGCGCTCTACACCAGACTTACCAACCAGATTTTGAATCGCTGCACAAACTCAGGTACCTGATAAAAGATAAATCCAGTGAACAAAATATTCATCACGGCAATACCAAAAAAGAACTCAGGGATAGACCAGCCCAAAACACTTAGACAAATAATGCCAATAATGCTGCCAATCACCATATAGAATGCATTACAAATATTGTTCACCGACAGCACCCGTGCTCGAACACCACTAGGGGAGCGCTGCTGTATCATGGAGAAAAGTGGAACAATGTATAGGCCACCAAAAAGCCCAATAAACACCAGATCAAAGGTAACTCGAAGACTCCCGATTAAACTAAAAAAGTGCAGCGGCAATACTGATGAGACGCCTGCGTTGGCCAATTGGAACGCGTTCGAGGAAAAAAATAAATCCATCGCAAATACGGTAAGACCGATAGCCCCAAGAGGGATTATTCCGGGTTCCACCTCGCCGCCAGAGAGTTTAGTACAGAGTAAAGAACCGACGGCTACACCGATGATAAACGCCGCCAACAAAATCGTTATTAATGTAGGGTGCCCATTTAGTATAGTCACCGCAAAATTCGGCACCTGCGTTAGGAAGCTACCCCCATAAAGCCAAAACCAGGAGTTAGCCAAGATACAATAAAATACCGTTGGATCCTTCTTAGCTAATCTAAAGTTTTGTCGCGCCTCCGCGATGGGATTTAGGCTGATCGAAATATCCACATTTGCCGACGGGGCGGGCGGAATCTCCCTACTGCTCAGCCAGCCAACAATGGCAACCGCGACGGTCAATGCGCCAACCCACAGGGGGCCCTGTTCTGTCGTCACAATCCAGCCGCCAATTAACGTGCCCAACAAAATAGAAACAAAGGTTCCCATCCCTACCTGCGCATTGGCACCGAGCAGTTCACTGCTATCAAGGTGCTGTGGAATAATCGAATATTTAATAGGCCCGAAAAAGGATGACTGGGTTCCAAGGCAAAAAAGCATACCCAGCATTAATGTTATGTTAAGTGTCCAGAGGGCATAGCACCCTGCGAGCATAATAATAATTTCAGCAAGTTTAATACGCCGAATTAAAAGGGCTTTATCATATTTATCCGCGAGTAGGCCCGCTGTTGTCGAAAACAAAAAATAGGGCAAAATAAATAATCCAGCCGCTAAGTTAGTAGTAAAGTTAGTGGCGCTATCTGAGCCGACAACTGCGCTGCTAACGACGATAACTAAAAGGGAATTTTTAAACAAGTTGTCATTGAATGCGCCCAAAAACTGGGTGATAAAGAATGGTAGAAAACGTCTCTGGAAAAAGAATTCAAACTGACCCTTGGTGACGTCATCTTCTGCTAGTGCCATAACAGTTCCCTCTTTTTATTGACCCTATATGCATGCGGGTAAACATTCGAACGCGCTATTGTATTAACCTTCGTTCTGCTTAGATAGAATACCAAGGTCGTCCCATAGGCTATCAATGCGCAGTTTCACCTCGGGGCTCATCACGATAGTCTCTCCCCATTCTCGCTGCGTTTCGCCGGGCAATTTATTAGTTGCGTCGAGACCCATCTTTGAACCCAGTCCCGACACAGGCGATGCAAAATCCAAATAGTCAATGGGAGTGTTTTCAATCATAACGGTGTCGCGCGCTGGATCCATTCGCGTCGTCATTGCCCAGACAACATCTTCCCAATTGCGAACGTCTATATCTTCGTCAGTCACAATCACAAACTTGGTATACATAAACTGACGTAGGTAAGACCATACTCCCATCATGACCCGTTTCGCATGTCCTGGATATTGCTTCTTGATACTAACCACCGCCATACGATAAGAACAGCCTTCAGGGGGTAGATAAAAATCAATTATTTCTGGAAACTGCTTTTGTAGAATCGGTACAAAAACTTCATTTAGCGCGACGCCTAAAATAGCTGGTTCATCCGGTGGACGACCCGTATAGGTACTATGATAGATTGGGTCCTTACGATGGGTGATACGCTCTACAGTAAAGACAGGAAATGTCTCAACCTCATTATAGTAGCCAGTGTGATCACCGAAGGGACCCTCTTTTGCCTCTTCGCCAGGATATAAAAAACCCTCGAGAATGTATTCGGCGGTGGCGGGCACCTGTAAGTCATTGCCGATACATTTCACTACCTGAGTTTTTTCGCCACGCAATAAACCGGCAAAGGCATATTCAGATAAGGTGTCTGGTACTGGGGTTACCGCGCCCAGAGTCGTTGCAGGATCAGCACCTAAAGCAACAGCCACGGGATAGGGTTTTTTAGGGTATCGTTTGCGCCATTCACGGTAGTCTAGAGCGCCACCGCGATGAGCCAACCAGCGCATAATCAATTTATTTTTACCAATTTTTTGCATGCGATAGATACCAAGGTTCTGGCGTTCTTTCTCGGGACCTCGGGTAATCGCTAGAGCCCAGGTGACCAGTGGGGCAACATCGCCGGGCCAACAGGTTTGAATAGGCAGTTGGTCAAGGTCGACTTGATCGCCTTCCAGAATAATCTCCTGACAGGGAGCATTTTTGACTTCCTTAACCGGCATGTTTAGGACTTGCTTAAAGTCATGCCGTTTGTCCCAGAGATCGCGAAGTCCCTTTGGCGGTTCAGGTTCTTTCAGAAAGGCCAGCAGGGTGCCCAAATCTCGCAGGGCAGCAACGTTCTCTTGACCCATGCCCATGGCTACACGCTCTGGAGTACCAAATAGATTGCATAAGACAGGGATACTATAGCCCTTTGGGTTTTCAAATAATAAAGCAGGACCCTTTGCACGAAGCGTACGGTCGCTAATCTCAGTCATCTCAAGATTGGGGTCGACTTCTTGCGCGATGCGTACCAGCTCTCCCTGTTGTTCAAGGAAAGCCAGAAACTCGCGAAGATCGGAATATTTCATATTGTAGAAGCCCAGTTAATTACCTCAGAGCTTAGGATACGCAAGGGGATCTATTTGCGTTTCATTGCTCCAAAGAATTCGGCATTGTTTTTGAAGCCTTTAAGCTTCTCTACCATAAATTCTGCAGCGGCCTGATCTTCCATATCATGTAGTAACTTACGCAGAATCCAGACTCTTTGTAGTTCCGCTTCGTCCATTAGCAGATCTTCACGGCGCGTACCGGAACGACGAATATTAATCGCTGGATAAACACGCTTTTCAGCGAGCTTTCGATCCAGAATTAATTCCATATTACCGGTGCCTTTAAACTCTTCATAGATAACTTCATCCATTTTCGAGCCCGTCTCGACAAGCGCTGTAGCAATAATACTCAGGCTTCCACCATGTTCTATATTGCGCGCTGCGCCAAAGAATCGTTTGGGCTTTTCTAGTGCATTAGCATCAACACCACCAGTCAGAACTTTGCCGGAGGAGGGGATAACTGTGTTGTAGGCCCTTGCTAGGCGTGTAATAGAATCAAGCAAAATAACCACATCTTTTTTATGCTCCACCAGACGCTTGGCTTTTTCGATAACCATTTCTGCAACCTGTACATGGCGCGTTGGTGGCTCATCAAACGTTGAGGCTATAACTTCTCCCCTAACCGTTCGCTGCATTTCGGTTACTTCTTCCGGACGTTCATCAATCAACAGTACAATAATAATGCACTCAGGATTATTCCGAATAATCGACTGCGCGATATTCTGCATCATGATTGTCTTACCAGCTTTCGGCGGTGCAACAATCAGGCCGCGCTGCCCTTTACCTATCGGCGAAACCAGATCAATAATGCGACCAGTAATATCTTCGGTGGAGCCATTACCAGATTCCAAAGAAAGACGCTGATCGGGGAATAAAGGCGTCAGATTTTCAAAAAGAATTTTGTTGCGGGCATTTTCTGGCGCTTCAAGATTGATCTCGTCAACTTTGAGCAGGGCAAAATATCGCTCACCATCTTTTGGAGGTCTAATTCGACCGGATATGCCATCGCCGGTGCGCAGATTGAAGCGTCTTATCTGGCTAGGTGATACATAGATGTCATCGGGTCCGGCTAAGTAAGAGGCGCCTGCGGAGCGCAGAAAACCAAATCCATCAGGCAGTATTTCTAGTACGCCATTACCATGAATATCTTCACCACTTTTAGCATGCTTCTTGAGGAGAGCAAAGATAATGTCTTGTTTTCGTGATCGGGCTAAGTTGTCCAGCCCCATCGCCGAAGTCATTTGGATGAGTTCGTCGATTGGTTTTTGCTTTAATTCTGATAGATTCATAGGAGGGGTTTCGGTTTGCTATAGGTTTAGGAGAGCTTGCCCTCGAAGGACAATGGTTGCGTAGTGTTTTTAGACCGCGTGTATCGCAGGAGGATCAGGTTGGGAGCGTCAAAGCGGGTTGAATTTCGAAACAATCTGATGGAGTATAGCGATGCTTCGGAAAAGAGCAAGATTTTTTTATGGCCCTGCGAACAGGGCCACATGAACTATTATATCAGGCCGTTGACAAACTCGACCAACTGAGCCTTGGACAGGGCACCAACTTTAGTCGCTTCTACCGTGCCATTTTTGAATACCAGCAGTGTGGGAATTCCGCGAACATTGAACTTGGCTGCAGTTTCAGGATTGCTATCGACATCAACCTTACAGATTTTTATCTTGCCGGCATATTCATCGGCAACCTCGCTGAGAATCGGGGCAATCATTTTACATGGCCCGCACCACTCTGCCCAAAAGTCGACTAGGGCTGGGATAGCGGACTGCAAGACGTCAGCTTCGAAGCTAGCGTCAGTGACGTGGACAATATTTTCGCTCATTTAGGGAGCCTCCGTTAATTTTAGTTTAAGACCAATTACTTAGAGACATGATAGCATTCACCTTAGTATCGCAACAAACGTTATGCTCTATTAGTATAAAAGATTTAGTCTATTAGACAGTGCCCCCTAGGAGAGGGTTAGTCGAAATCTGCCACAGTCTCAATGCCGACCACGGACTGCGGGTCAATATGAATAATAATCTCTGAATCGGGGAAAGCCACCAACAAACTAGCCTCGATCTCGTCGCAGATCTGGTGGGCATCTAAAAGCGACATGTCATCATCGAGCTCTAAATGTAGCTGAATAAAGGTCATAGTTCCAGATTGTCTTGAGCGCAGGTCATGCATACCTCTTGCGCCGCTGTGTTCGAGTACCATCTGCTTGATTTGGTCGCGCTGTTCATCGGGCAGTTCACGATCCATTAGATGATCGTAGGAAATCAGCATGATTTCTCGCGCGCTAAACAGGATATACAGGGCAATGGCACCCGCAAATAGCGCATCAAATCCAGCCCAGCCCTGAACTGTAAGCCACAGCGCCACTATAACGCTGCCATTGACTAGTAGGTCAGTTTTATAATGCAGTGAATCAGCCTTAATCGCTGTGGAATTGGTCTTGCGGATAACATGACCCTGCAAACCGAGCAGCGCCAGCGTTGCGAGGATTGAAAAAACCATGACTGCGATACCAATGCCCGCTGCATCTACCTCTGTGGGGCTAAGCATTCGTTGAACCGCCTCAAAAAGTAAAAATCCAGCGGAACCAACAATGAAAAGTGACTGGCTGAGGCCTGCAAGAGCCTCAGCCTTGCCATGGCCAAAGCGATGCTCTTTATCAGCTGGGGTCAGGGCATGGCGCACGGCAATCAGGTTAATAAGCGAGGCCACAGCATCCAGTACTGAATCGATCAGTGTCGCTAGCAGACTTACGGAGTCCGACAAACTCCAAGCGATTAGCTTGGCAGCGATCAATACGAGCGCTACCGAGATTGAGGCATAGGTCGCCAGTCGCAATAGTTTCGCGGTTTCTTCTGAGCCTGCTTGGAGGGAGTTTGCGGTCGTCATTTTTCTCGGTCGATGCTCTTATTCTGGGAGTCTAACAAATTAATCGCCAGCACTAAAGCAGACCTATCAGGTCGCCCGGTGGGTTAGTCAAAGCTTTGTAATACGGTATTTAAAAATTGGTAGCCTAGGGCCGTCGCCTGATAGTTTTTGCTATTAGATTCCATTAGCCCTTTTGATTGAAGATTCAGTATTTGCGCTTCTATGGCGCTGGTGGCTAGGCCGGTGCGTTCGGATAGATATGCAGTGGGAACGCCCTGCTTTAAGCGCAGGCCATTCATCAGGAATTCCAATGCGATCTCCGCACTAGCGATAGGCTTTTTACGGGCTGGGGCTGAACCGTCTCTGGCTAAGTAGTGGGCCGGCAAGCGAGTCTTCGTGGTGCGAATCACTGTCTTATCTGCGGGTACTGTTATCTTGCCATGGGCGCCAGCGCCAATACCCAAGTAATCGCCAAACTGCCAGTAATTGATATTATGCTGGGACACCTTACCAGCTAGGGCAAAGGCTGAAACTTCATACTGGGCAAAGCCATATTCTTGAAGTACCGCCATACCAGCCTGTTGTATATCGGCAAGTAAGTCGTCATTAGGCAGCACCGGTGGACGGGAATAGAATGCGGTATTGGGCTCTATAGTTAGCTGATACCAGGAAATATGTTGGGCGCCATTGTCGAGGGCTAATTGCAGATCCCGCTCCGCTTCGACGGCAGTTTGCTCTGGTAGACCATGCATGAGGTCAATATTAAAATTGTCAAAGCCGACAGATTTTGTGGTGGCAATAGCTTGTAATGCCTGCTCTGCACTATGGACTCTGCCCAACTTTCGAAGGTGCTCTTGATTAAAGCTTTGCACCCCGATTGACAGGCGATTGACTCCAACTTCTCGAAAGTCGGCAAATCGTTGCTGCTCAACGGTCCCCGGGTTCGCCTCTAAGGTGATTTCAATATCCGCTTCAAACCCAATTAGTTCCTCGGCGACCCGTAAAATCTCTCCGATCCCTTTACCTGAGAAGAGGCTCGGCGTGCCGCCGCCAAAAAAGATACTGTGCAATTTCCGACCTTGAACCCAACTCATATCAGTTTTAAGGTCTGCTATTAGGGCACCAATATAGGCCTGTTCAGGGATTTCACCACTGGCCTCATGAGAATTGAAATCGCAGTAAGGACATTTACGGACGCACCAGGGTATATGGACATACAGCGATAGTGGCGGAAGTTGTAGCATAGCTCAGCGCAACTGGAGCTTTAGCAGCAGAGCGGCAGTGGCCTTGCCGCGGTGACTGAGACGGTTCTTCGTACTGTTGTCGAGTTCAGCGGCGCGGCAATCATATTCCGGCACATGAAAAAGGCTGTCGTAGCCAAAACCACCGTCGCCTCGTTCTTCCAAAGCAATGACACCCTCCCAGGTCCCCTGGCAGATTATCGGCGTGGGATCATTTGCGTGAGACATATAGACAATCACCGTTTGATAGCGCGCTGTCCGTTGATCGGCTGGAGCGTCGGAAAGCAAATCGCGTAATTTTTTTCTATTAGTCGCATCAGTAGCGCCTTGCCCAGCAAAGCGAGCGGAATAAATGCCTGGCGCCCCTTGGAGATAGTCAACTTCCAATCCCGAATCATCAGCAACTGCGGGAAGGTTGGATAGCGCGGCGGCGTTGCGCGCTTTGAGAATCGCATTTTCGACAAAGGTCAGGCCAGTCTCTTCAATGTCAGGAATATTGAGTTCTGTCTGCGGCACAATGGAAAAACCGAGGCCGCCAAGTAGACCTTGAAGTTCCTTTATTTTGCCCGAGTTGGCACTGGCCAGTACCAGTTTCTGCTTGCTACTCAATTTTTTATTCTCAGTCGATTAATGTGAGTGGTCTGCTGTGTTGTGATGCTTAGATCTGAAGCCTAGTCATGGTACATCTTTTTCTGGAATTTAAAGTCATAGCTGCCAGAGCTAATGCCTTCGTTAGATTCGGGCGATACATTAATCCTAAAAGTCAGAAAGTCTTCGTTGTCGAATTCAAACGGCGCTAAATAATACACGGCTGTCTGTTCGCGAACTTCAACGAACTCGAGAGCCTGCGTTTGTTGCAGAATGTTTGATAGCCTGCCAGTTATGTTAGAGGGCACGCCCACACCAAGCTCTCTAATGACGGCAATGTTAATCAGCCCCTTGCCTTTACCGCGAACAATATTGTTAGCAGCAGCGACCTCAGGGGTGATAAAGGAACTGCCGAAGGCGCTGTAAAATATTTTAAGGTCACCGTACTCCTTGTAGAGCTTTTCTTCGACGGCATGACTCAGAGCGGGAATCATTAAACAGGCAGTCAGTAATAGACATTTCATGGACTATATCCTCGGTGTGATCTCAGGGAAATCATAACTTAGTTAGATGGTATACCGCGGTTTCAGTAAACATATTAGGCCACAGGCCTTTGAGCAGTCTGTCGAGAAAGCGCTCACTCAGGCAGTGACTACGCAACACTCTAATATTGCGTTCTTTGCAAAGAGCTTCAAAATCATTATAGGTGAAAAAGTGGATGTTCGGGGTGTCATACCACTGATATGCCAGCTGTTTCGTTACCGGCATGCGGCCGCGGAAATTGAGGTAGGCACGGGTGCGCCAGTAGCCAAAATTTGGGAAGGTAATAATACAGTTCTGCCCAATGCGCAGCATTTCGTCCAAGACTAAATGAGGGAAGCGCATCGCCTGCAGAGCCTGAGCCATGACTACAGTGTCAAAGCTGTTATCGGGAAAGTTCGTCAAACCTCTGTTGAGATCCTGCTCCACCACATTGACACCGCGGGCAATGCATTGGCTAATAGCTCTAGGGTCAATCTCCAATCCATAACCAAGAATACTGCGCTTCTGTTTTAAGCTAACCAGCAGCGACCCATCACCGCAACCCAGATCCAGCACTCGGGACTTGGGTCTGAACCAATCACTGATAAGGTCGATATCCAGAATCATGTTTGATCAACCCCAGTCTGGTTTGATGCATCGAGCTCATCGGCAACGCGACGTAGATAACCCGCCAAGGCGTCCTCATAGCGATCATTGGGTAATAAAAATGCGTCATGGCCTTTGTCGGACTCAATTGCAGCATAGGAAACATCTTTGCCAGCACTTATCAGGGCATGAACAATTTCGCGAGAGCGCCTAGGGGCAAATCGCCAGTCGCTGCTAAAAGAAATCACTAAAAATTTGCACAGGGCATGACCAAAAGCTGTGACGGGATTGCCCTGATATTGTCTTGAAAGATCGAAGTAGTCGAGCATCTTGGTAATCAAAATATAGGAATTCGCATCAAAGCTGTCGGAGAATTTATCCCCCTGATAGTTCAGGTAGCTTTCGATTTGAAA
>Ga0209815_1002902_pt1 | contig 10116 bp, 5 predicted proteins | sample CoawatmetaG00DNA_FD_187507 | JGI IMG/M metagenome (GOLD analysis project Ga0209815, IMG submission 187507) | Marine microbial communities from the West Antarctic Peninsula - Coastal water metaG002-DNA (SPAdes) (version 2) | ecosystem: Environmental > Aquatic > Marine > Coastal ...
GGCATAAATCCACAACCCACATGGTGTTGCTCTCAGGATCAATCACATCTAGATCATCCTTTATACCTGATTTTGAACCAAAAACTAAACTCGCTACAACGGCTGCATCTGGAGTCTTGGCAATGATATCTTTTATTGCTTTTGTGCGATCGAGGATATTTCCTTGATCATCGCGTGCATCTAAATAGTGTACTTCACTGACATTATTAGGATCTACGAAATCTCCTTTTACAATGTTTTCACCAAACTGGTTAAAATTGGCATAAAAGCGTGTTTCACTCGCCAACTTGGAGCCCGAACCTAATTCTTCCGGGCAACTGACCACATTAATTACTTTTTTGCCAGGATTCAGCATGAACTGAAATAATAATGGATAATAGACCAAATCCGAGCCAGACGGAGCGAAGTAGACATCGAAAGGATCATTGAATTCGCTTCCTACCAACTGCTTGATTCGCGTGGCTTGTGTTTCTAATAAGTTGTCATAGCTCAATTCCTCATACTTACCTAGAAATGCCTTTGCTACACCATGAGATCTCTTTGTAAGCAAATTTGCCGTACAAGACCCACGCTGAAGTAGCGACTCATATTTGACCGGGTTCAAATGGTATTTATTTCTACCTGTTGATTCAATAATATGGACACGTTCGTCACATCCTTCTGAAAGTACTTTTGAAATTTCGGTTTTGAATATCATGTTCGCTTGACCTTTTTAAATGTATTTCGTTTGGAGAGTGAAAAATACTGCGTATTCAAAGGATAATCAATGATAAGCGCCCCTATTATTCCACAACTTTTGTAGTTTGGAGGTTCAATTCAAACAACGTTATGGATTTCACGAAAATGACACCCTTTTTAAAGACTTGGTTACTACCGATAGTAATATTACTAGGTGTTAACATGGCGTTTCTTAGCCCTTCTTATTTCCAAGGAGATGTCTTAGACCAAGATGATATTAAACTAGGGTGGGCAAAGAGTAAAGAAATCAGAGACCATAGAGCCAGTAAAGGAGAAGAGCCGTTGTGGACAAATGCAATGTTTAGCGGCATGCCCACAGCACAAATATCGACCAAGTACGGAGGGAATATTTTTGAAACCATATCCTCCGTAGTTCGGACAATTGGAGGAAAAAACTCTTCCACCTACATTATTTTCTATTTGATGATTGGCGGATTCATTGGACTCAGAGCACTAGGAGTCAACCATTGGTTAAGCGCTATAGGAGGGTTTGCATACGGATATAGTGGTTTCTTTATTATTGGATATGCTGCGGGACATAATGCGAAAGTCAATACGGCTGCATTTATTCCGTTAATGATTATGGCACTACTGCTACTGCTAGAGAGAAAAAATTGGAAAGCTTTTATATTAATGGCCTTATTCGCAGGGCTCAGTATTCATAGAAATCACTTTCAAATCACCTACTACGCAGGAATATTCATGGCTGTAATTTGGGCTACATATCTCTTTAAATATGCCAAAGAAAAGGCGTTGCCACAATTCGCTAAGTACACGGGACTGCTTGCACTTGCCGGGTTGCTTAGTGTTGGACCTAACCTTGCTAACATGTGGTCCACTAAAGTATATACGAACGAAAGCATGCGTGGCGGGATTTCAGAATTGACTACGAAAAACCAGAACCAAGGCGAAGGTGGATTGTCTTTTGATTACGCTATGTCATGGTCTTCAGGTATTTATGAAACAGTAGCGCTGGTTATACCTAATGCAGCTGGAGGAGGTGCAATGGTCAACTATGCAGATATGGGTACGCAAACTTTTGACCAACTCGTTCGTGCGTTTCGACAGCAAGGCATAGGGCCTGATCAAGCAGAGGCTCAGGCATCTCAATACATGGGAGGCGCATTTATGAAATGGACCGGTGATAGTATGGGAAATGGAGCCTATTACGTGGGGGCGAGTATGTTTCTTTTATTCTGTTTAGCCTTCTTCACGGTAGGAGGAGCCACGAGGATGTGGGTTATTATATCGAGTATATTATTCCTGTTCATGGCCTGGGGCTCTAATTTCGAGTCTTTCAATAGATTCCTATTTGACTACCTACCTCTTTACAATAAATTTCGTGTCCCTTCTATGGCTATGGTGGTTCTGTTTTTTAGTATTCCTTTTTACGGAATCCTGGGACTCAATGCCTGGTTCGAAATGGACAAATCATCACGCATGAATGCCTTATTAAAGGGAGCTGGCTTGTTTGGTGGATTTGTAGTTCTTTTTGGATTAATTGCTCCAATGGTCATGGATCTAGAAACCGCAAGAGATACGCAGTTCAGCCAACAAGGATTCGCAATAGATCAGCTATTGAGCGATAGAAGAGGTATCATCACTTCTTCTGCCATGAGGTCTTTATTCGTAGGATTTTTAATTACCGCAGCACTCTGGATGTGGCATACGGGGAAACTAGGACTGCATCTTGCCATTGCTTCTTTAGCAGCAGTAACATTGGGCGATCTTCTGATCTTCGATCGTGACCAATTAGAAACTGATGACTTCTTAACCAAGCGTAAATGGGAAGCGCAGTATGCACCGAACGGTGCTAATCAATCCATTTTGATGGACAAAGATCCGCACTTCCGTGTATGGAACAGCATGACTTCTCTGACTTCTGATAGCTATACCAGTTACCACCATAAAAGTATTGGTGGATATCACGGCGCTAAACTTCAACGCTATCAAGATTTAATTGACAATCAATTGAGCAAGCAAAACATGGCCTGTTTCGACATGCTCAATATGAAGTATGTGATTGCCCAAGGAAAAAACGGTCAACCACAAGCACAACGCAACCCAAACGTTTGTGGAAATGCATGGACGGTAAGCAATATAAATTTAGTGGCTGATGCAGATGCTGAAATGAATGCATTATCTGGCTTTGATCCAAAAACAACGGTGGTTATTGACCAGCGTTACTCCGCCTACTTGGGTAATAACTCCACCCTTTCAGCTGGAGACATCCGTCTGACTAATTATGATCCTAAGTTCATGGAATATAGTTACGAGGGAGGGGGAAGTTTTGTTGTATTCTCCGAGATATTTTATCAAGGATCTGGCAATGATTGGCAAGCATATATAGATGGAGAAGCCGTAGAGCACATTCGCGTAAACTACCTTCTTCGTGGCATGAAGGTGTCTGCAGGAAAGCATGATATCGTATTTAAGTTTGCTCCACAATCCTACTACACAGGGAAAAGTGTCAATATAGCGGGATCTGCCCTAATTGTCGTGTTAATGCTTTATTTAGGCTGGAGCACATACAGAGAAAAGACCCATAAATCGGAGGCTTAAGTCGGTATACATTTTTATCAATCAGATCCAAAGATAGCGTTCAATACCTGTTTTGCTTGTTGATTTCTCTCATAGAGAGCGGTCTTATTTGAAGCTGTTTTGGGCGCGCCAGTGTCGTGCATTTTAGAAATGAAATTCACGATTCCATCTGTATCACCATAACTGAATACATGACCAGCTTGAGCCTTACCAATGATCTTCGCTGCATCCCCTTCAACAGGGCCAAGACCCAAGATTGGGTTACCTCCGCCTAAATAATCAAATAATTTTCCAGGAACATGTCCGGATGCACTGTCCACTTCTGGGAGTAAAAACAACATCAAGTGACTGTTGACCAAATACGCATTTAAGTCCTTCTTTGGAACATAAGAGATAAATTCCAAATCAACCTGAGTAGATACGCTTTCAAGCTTCATTCTACTGGAAGCATCCCAAGATCCGATTATGCGCAATTTTACCGGAAAACCCAATGCATTCAGGGCCTTTACAAAATCGGATACAGGATATTGAGCTGCTAAGGTACCTGCATAAGTAATGGTAAAGAGCTCTGGTCGCTCTGGTAAGATCGATGAAAAATCTTCTATATCAAAACCATTAGTGATGGTATGTACTTTATCAGATGTTGCGCCCTTTGAGAGATATAACTTGCTCCAAGACGGACTCACACTGATCAAAGTGTCACAAGCACTGAACACGCTATGTTCAAGTTTTCGTTCGAACCAACGTGTGATGGCAAGCGGGTAAAATTTGCGATAATAATAGATGTCAGTCCAAGGATCTCGGAAGTCTGCTGTCCAATGAATTCCTAAATTTTTCTGCAATCGGCGTCCTATCATCTGAGAACTGTGCGGAGGGGAAGTAGTTACCCAATGCTGAATATCATGCTCCTGAATAAGCTTTGCAGCAGCGGTATATGCGTGAACGTTCCAACCCTTTCGAGCGTCTGGAACAAAGAAATTACCACGAATAAATCGGGCTATTTTCTGGACAAACGGGACATTCATCTCTTCACCTGAGAATCCACTAAAGGGAACTTGTTTTGTTCCAGTCACCTTTTTATACGCACTAAATTTCTCAGAGGTAGTAGTGCGAGTAACGTGAATGTTTTCATGTACATCGTCCAACAGACCTTTATCTATTAGTGGATAAGTCGCCTTATCAGCATCTACGGTAACAATATATAACTCCACGCCATGACGAGCGAGGCACTTACTTAGTTTAAGCCAGCGCTGCACTCCTGGCCCACCTGCCGGTGGCCAATAGTACGTTATAATACCTAATTTTCTCATTTGTCTGATTCCTGAGAATCGTCTTTTATCTCCTCGTACTCAACATACTCCCCAACACTATTAGAGACCTTGCTCTTCGAAGGCTGCTCACTATTGAATTTACCTCTAGTACTGGCTTTTCCGCTTCGAGAGGCAGAACCACCCCCAAAGAACCTGTCAAGCCAACGGAAGATAAAGTATGCTAAAATGGTCATGGCAATAAATCGCAACATGGGGTGGAAATTTTTCTCAAGATAAAAAAGAATCCCGGGGCCACAGGCCCCGGGATTCTTTTCAATGAAATATTATATTTTAATTAACGACTCAGATATAAACTACGTTCGCTGTGTAGCTTTTTAAACACGGGATCTTTTAGATCCTTTATAAAATGGATTTTTTCACCTGTAGACTTCATCTCAGGTCCAAGTTTCTTATTCACATTCTGGAACTTACTGAAGGAGAACACAGGAATCTTAATGGCGTATCCCTCAAGATTAGGGTCGAAATTAAAATCCTTGACCTTCTTAGTACCTAGCATCACTTTCGTTGCAAAGTTAACATAAGGTTCTTTGTAGGCTTTACAAATAAATGGTACAGTACGAGAAGCCCGCGGATTAGCTTCAATGATATAGACAATGTCGTCCTTAACGGCGAACTGTATATTAATAAGACCTTTAGTTTCTAGAGCTTTCGCAATTTTCACGGTATGCTCCTTGATTTGTTGCATTACCAGTGGGCCTAGATTGAACGGAGGTAATACAGCTGAACTATCTCCTGAATGTATACCACACGGCTCTATGTGCTCCATGATGCCAATAATGTACACATCTTCGCCATCACAGATTGCGTCAGCCTCCGCTTCAATAGCACCGTCCAAGTAATGGTCTAACAATACTCTATTGCCTTCAAACTCTTTGAACAAGTTCACCACGTGATGCTCGAGCTCTTGCTTGTTGATGACAATTTTCATCCCCTGTCCACCAAGAACATAGGAAGGTCTCACAAGTATTGGAAAACCAAGCTTATCTGAAATGTCTAAAGCCTCATCCGCTGTTGTTGCAATATCAAATTCAGGATAAGGTATGTTGATCTCCTTCAATAGATTAGAAAATCTACCGCGGTCTTCGGCTAAATCGAGTGCTTCATAAGAAGTTCCAATAACTTCAATATCATATCTACTCAATTTTTCAGCCAGTTTCAATGCTGTTTGTCCACCCAGTTGAACGATAACACCACGCGGCTTTTCATGCAGAATGATATCATAGATATGCTCCCAAAATACAGGCTCAAAGTAGAGCTTGTCTGCCGTATCAAAGTCTGTACTTACCGTCTCAGGATTACAGTTGATCATGATCGTTTCATATCCCTCTTCGCGTGCAGATAGCACTCCATGTACACAGCTATAATCAAACTCGATACCTTGGCCAATTCTGTTCGGACCAGAACCAAGGACTATGATTTTCTCTCTTTCTGAAACAACGCTTTCATTCTCTACCATTTCCACTCCAAGGGACGTGGTGAAAGGCATTTCAAAAGTGGAGTAGTAATAAGGTGTTTGGGCTGGAAACTCTGCCGCACAGGTGTCTACTAACTTCCATACCCTGTTAATTCCAAGATCAGTACGTTTGGTATGGACCTCACTTTCAAGAGCATTGATCATGTGGGCAATCTGACGATCGGCAAAACCTTTCATCTTTGCTTCTCGCATCAATTCTTTTGGAATAGATGTTAGGTTGTGTCCTTCGATTTTAGCCTGAACTCTTGCTAAGTCCTCGATCTCCATCAAGAACCACATGTCTATTTTCGTGATTTCATGGATACGACGTAATCCGATACCCATTTGAATGGCGTCATAGATCACAAACAAACGATCTGAAGAGGCGTATTCTAGTTTGTGTAATATGGTGTCTTGATCCGTCAATCCCCTGCCGTCTGCACCCAAACCATTTCGCTTGATCTCTAGTGACTGGGTTGCCTTGTGAAGGGCTTCTTGAAAGCTACGACCTATTGCCATGACTTCTCCCACTGATTTCATCTGGATACCAAGACGAGTATCTGCTCCTTCAAACTTCTCAAAATTCCAGCGAGGAATCTTGACAATTACATAATCCAATGTAGGCTCAAAGTAAGCTGTAGTCGTCTTAGTAATTTGATTGTTCAATTCATCTAAGGTATATCCTATTGCCATTTTAGCAGCAACCTTAGCTATTGGGTATCCTGTGGCTTTCGATGCTAGCGCAGAGGAGCGACTAACACGTGGATTGATTTCAATGGCTACAATATCTTCTCTTTCATCAGGACTCACAGCAAACTGAACATTACATCCACCAGCAAAAGTTCCTATACTTCTCATCATTTTTATAGCCATATCGCGCATCTTCTGATACGTGGTGTCGCTCAATGTCATTGCTGGGGCAACGGTAATTGAATCCCCTGTATGGATACCCATTGGGTCCATATTTTCAATGGAACATATGATGATGATATTGTCATTGTTGTCACGAAGGAGCTCCAGTTCATATTCCTTCCAACCCAAAAGTGCTTTGTCTATCATCACCTCGTGGATTGGAGAGATTTCCAATCCTCTCGTCAATGCCTCATCAAACTCAGATTCTGAATGAACAAAGGTCGCACCTGCGCCACCAAGGGTGAATGAGGCTCGTACACATAATGGAAAACCAAACTCCTGGGCGGTTTCTTTTCCTCTAAGAAAAGATTTAGCTGGGCGTGACGGGGCCATAGGAATATCAATGGACTCCATCAACTTTCTGAATTCCTCTCTATCCTCTGTAATATTGATGGCATCGATATCGACACCAATTATTTTAACGTTGTTATCCTCCCACACACCCTGCTTATCTGAGTCAATACATAAGTTTAACGCCGTCTGTCCACCCATAGTGGGCAATACAGCATCAACATCAGGATGCACCTTAAGAATTTCTTCAATACTCTCCACCGTTAGCGGCTTCAAATAGATATTATCCGCAATCACCTCATCTGTCATGATGGTTGCTGGATTAGAGTTAATTAAGGTTACTATAATCCCCTCTTCCCTTAAACTACGGGATGCCTGGGACCCAGAATAATCAAACTCACAAGCCTGTCCAATAACTATAGGACCGGAACCAATAATGAGAACATGTTTGATGGAGTTGTTTCTTGGCATTTGCTATATGATTTTTACAAAGTTAACTACGGTTGGGACCAAAAAAAAGGTGTTGCTTTCGGCAACACCTGTATATTATTAAAAGGTTGTTAACATTGATTAACCCTTGTAATTTACTTTATCACTAACCGTCAGGCGCTTGCGCCCTTTAGAACGACGTGCCGTCACTACCTTACGGCCATCAACACTCTCCATTCTAGAACGGAAACCGTGCTTATTCTTACGTTTTCTATTGCTCGGTTGAAATGTACGTTTCATAACTACTTAATTTTGCCCGGTCTTGTTCGGGGCTGCAAATATATAACAGACTTTTAAAATTACAACTCTTACTAAAAAGAAATTCTCAGAAGTATTTAAAACCTGTAATCCAATCTAGCAAAGCACTGCAGGAGATTTTAATTGCTTAAATCTTTAAAAAAAACAAAAGCACTCTTTTCGAAACTAGGTTTATTAGGTCATTCTATCTTACACCACATCTTAAACCTCCTTAATTATGAATCCTGAGGAAATATGGAATACTCGATATTCTAAACCGAAATACGCTTAAGGCAAAGCTCCTAATGATTTTTTCGCAAAAGAATTAGAAAAACTACCACCCACAAGTGTTTTATTTCCCGCTGAAGGAGAAGGACACATTGAATGTTTCAAATCGAACTCGTTTTATAAAGGATTGATTAAACTGAGTGAATTAAAGGGATTTCTGATAAGCAGAGGATATTGGTCCAATAATAGATTAAGGATGTAACACCTTATACTACTGTTACTAAACTACTAATAGGGAATCAAACTATACATAGTACCCACTTTAATGTTGCTGTTTTCCTTTTTTTTAATCTAGAGAGGTTAATAGTAGTATGTTGCCACGACTGTGAGTCAATCTAATTATAGAACTCTATCACGTTAAATTTTTAGGATAAATATTTTTTACATTTCTAGTATAATAAGGTACTGTGTCGAACTGCATGAATTTTCCGCCTCGAGCCTGCGACAATCGTAATACCAGAGCGTTCCCCAGCCCTGTTGAAGGGGTCAATACGCCTGCTCGGTTTGATGATTTACTATGGTCATCTAGCGCTAGGCAGAGACCAAGCTCGGCAAGCATCTTGGAAGTTGCCCCGTAGCCGGGGTCTCCTTTTCCGGAAATTCGGGTGCGGGCGACTTTCGTCTTTGTACTAGCGCTAACTTCGATCTCGAATCCTCCATCACGGAGTAACCACGGGGGTGGACCTTCTCCGGAGGTTGGTTTAATCTTGATAGGTTCGCCCAGGAAATATCCTAATCCGCGACTCAACCACATTCCTGCCAAACGAATCCACATCCCTATGCTAGCGCACTCGCTGTATGATATCTTTTGGTGTTCGTCGCGCAGCACAAGGCTGCGTCGGACTATTCTAGCATTGATAGGTGCCATGAAAAATTTCGTAATGGCAACGTGTGACGAATCGAAAGCCCATCTAAATTCCTTGACCATGCCATCTGCTGTAGCAGGATCTTCGGACTCTATTCCTATTTTTTTTGGTGACAGTAGATAGGGATCTGCTTCCATCACATCCGTTAACCTACCGGACTTTTTTGCTCGCCCCCTTGCCTTACCTGAATTTATGGTGCCACCGGAAAAGGAGCCCGTATAACGGGTATAAACGCCACGAATCTGCACTTTATCGTTAGGTTCTCTGTGTAGTGAGCCAGCGGCTATAAAGGCAGCGAGGTCTGAGGGTATTGAGTCGACCCCACCGCCTAAAATCACTTTCGCTCCTGACTCTTGTGCTATATCATGAAAGGCCTCAACCATTTCTGCTTGCCAGAATCCTTCGCCAGCTAGGTCTGAGTAGTGAGTGCCTTCTAGAGCACATGCGCCCAAAAGGTTAGCCCCATTATTAATAGAGAATGGACCAGCGCAATTGATAACCACTGTCGTACGCAAGACCATAGCGGTCACTGCAATGGTGTCTTTCAGATCAACGCAGAGAGTCTCGGGCCTATTTCCAAGCTTGGCAGATAGATCGGCTAGCTTACTTTGAGTGCGACCCGCAATGGCCCATGGTTTGCCACGAAGTTCGGGGTGGGCGTCAAGGTAGGTGGCGACCAACTTTCCTGTAAATCCTGTCGCTCCATAAACGATTAATACCAATGGTTCTGTTATCATAATTGTTTTCTCATAATAATATTAGTTTAAAGTATTTAGCGCCTTCAAGGCTGTAAAAGTAAGGGTAGAAAGGATAAAACTTAATGAAGGAGAGTACCATAACTTAGAGGCCTGGGTCATCAGAGCAATTGGCACAAAGTAATTAATTTTCGTTTTAGTTAAAAACGTACCTTTGCATGAAATTTAAGGGGTGTCCATCTTCCAAGTAGGCTAATAATTTGTACGGAAGCGCT
>Ga0209815_1002915_pt1 | contig 10086 bp, 7 predicted proteins | sample CoawatmetaG00DNA_FD_187507 | JGI IMG/M metagenome (GOLD analysis project Ga0209815, IMG submission 187507) | Marine microbial communities from the West Antarctic Peninsula - Coastal water metaG002-DNA (SPAdes) (version 2) | ecosystem: Environmental > Aquatic > Marine > Coastal ...
TTAAAGACAAGTACGAAGTAAGTGGTTCTGATGCATCTCAAATTGGATGGGTTGAAGTAACTACTGAAGGTGGAGATTCTGGATATTTATGGTATTTAAAAGGTGAAGGAGAAACTAGATTACGTTTCGAAGATTACTTAGAAATGGCTGTAGTTGAAGGTGAAAAGAAATCTGGTAACGGAGACACTCCAGCTGGAATTGACGGTACTGAAGGTTTATTCGCTGCTGTAAGTGGTAGAGGACAAGTTGATAGTGCTTATGGAGGAAACTTATCTTCTTTCGATGCTATCCTTAAAGGATTAGACAAAGAGGGAGCTATCGAGGAAAACATGCTTTTCTTAAATAGAACTACTGCTTTAGCTTTTGATGATATGCTAGCTGGATTAGACGGTGGAAACACAGGTGCTGGATCTGCTTACGGTGTGTTTAACAACGATCAGCAAATGGCATTAAACTTAGGTTTCTCTGGTTTCAGACGTGGATCTTATGATTTCTACAAAACTGACTGGAAATATTTAAACGATGCTTCTACTAGAGGATTGGCTGCAGACGCTACCGTAAATGGTATCTTAATTCCTGCAGGAACTTCAACTGTTTATGACCAATCACTTGGGAAAAACATTAGAAGACCTTTCTTACACGTAAGATATAGAGCTTCAGAAGCAGATGACAGAAGAATGAAATCTTGGTTAACTGGTTCTGTTGGTGGAGCAGCAACGTCTTCTTTAGATGCAATGGAAGTACACTTCCTATCTGAAAGATGTTTATGTGTACAAGGTGCAAACAACTTTGTATTATTCACATAGTCAAGAGTAAATTATTGTAATTTTTACCCTCGTTGAATCTACGGGGGTAATTATTACCTTTTAAAAATTATTTAATTATATCATATTATGGCAAAACAAAACACAGCTGCAAAAGCAGCACCAGTAAAACCTGTTGCAACGAAAGAGATTGCAGTAGAACAAACAATTATATCATCAGAGCCTTCGTGGCCTATAAAAGATAGAAGTTATTATTTAGCAGGGAATAAAGAACCTTTAACATTTAGGTTAAACTCTAGACACTCCTATTTAAAACCTTTACTTTATTTTGATGAAGAAAATGGAATTCAAAAGGAATTAAGATATGCTACTAATCAAAATTCCCCGTTTGTGCAAGAGCAAAATGGAGAAGCTACGTTAGGGCAAATACTTTTTGAAAACGGCATATTGTCCGTTCCAAAACAAAACCAAAACTTACAAAAATTATTATCTTTATATCATCCAGACTTAAACAAAAAGTATCACGAATTTGATGCTCAAGAAGAAGCTATTGATGAATTAGAAGATTTAGAAATAGAATTTGAAGCAATATCAGCAGCAAGATCAATAGATATCGATCAAGCAGAAGCTATTCTTAGAGTAGAAAAAGGATCTGAGGTTGCTAACATGAGTTCTAAGGAGATTAAAAGAGATTTATATATATTCGCTAAAAGAAACCCATCTTTGTTCTTAGAGTTAGCTAATGACGAAAACGTTCATTTAAGAAACGTTGCGATCAAAGCTACTGAATCAGGAATTATATCTTTAAGTGGTGACAATAGAACATTTAATTGGGCTAGTAATAACAGGAAATTAATGACTGTGCCTTTTGATGAAAATCCATATTCAGCTATGGCAGCTTTCTTTAAAACAGATGAAGGGATGGAAGTCTTTAGGTCTATAGAGAAAAAATTAATTTAACACGTAATATATTTATAGGGGGTAGTTGCTCTATCCCCTTATATTACATTAAACAAAAATAAATGGCAATAAACGTAGATACTGTTTACAAAACAGTTTTATTAATACTTAACAAGGAGCAAAGAGGATATATGACTCCTGATGAGTTTAATAAAATGGGTCAACAAGTACAGCTTGAAATATTTGAAAAATACTTTGAAGATCTAAACCAGTTGATTAGAAGTCCACAAACGGAATCTGACTATGCTGATCGTGTCACTTATTTAGAAGAAAAAATATCTGAGTTTGAAACTACCAATCCTAGTCAAGCTGTTTCTAACGGCTCAGCTGTTCTTGCTAATTTGCACAGACTTAACACTGTTGCTTACAACGGAATAGAATTGCAGTCATTAGGTAAAAAAGAATACTACAACATTATAAGGTCGCCTTTAACAAAACCTACAGAAACATATCCAGTATATACTCAGGAAGGTTCGACTTTAAAAATATTACCAACTTCAATAACATCTGTAGAAACTACTTTTTTAACAACACCTGTACCACCTGTATGGGGTTTTACAGTAGATGCTAACTTACAAATTTTCATATACTCATCTGGAACTTCCACAAACTTTGGCTTACACAGTTCAGAGCAAACGGAAGTAATACTTAGAATACTAGCTTATGCAGGTATAATAATAAGAGATCCTCAAGTAGTGCAAATTGCTCAAGCTAAGGTACAACAACAAAACATAAACGAAAAAAGTTAATAAATGGGTTTACTAACAGAAAATAATGCGCATTACTACTCGGGGCAACAAATGTACGTGCAGAAAACCGGGACTGGAACTAATGTAAATATACCGTGGGAAGGAGACTCTGCTTTAATAGCTACCACTGGTGTATCAAATACTAATTATAGGGTTACAAGAAACAATGTTGCTCTTACACAAGGTGTTGACTATTCTTTAGTAGGCACATCAGTTGTAATTGTAACTACCGCGTTAGGGGATGTAATAATTATTGAACTTTTTACACCTGTTGTACAATCCGGATATGGAAGCTACGCATATATTTCAGTGGAAGACATTGTAAACAACTTTCAAGTTGCATACGTTGGAGAAGATAAGCTTATAGCTAAAGTTAAAAGAACCGATATTATATTTCACGCTAAGCGAGGATTGCAAGAATTTTCTTACGATACTTTAAATAGCATTAAATCGCAAGAATTAACAATACCTTTAAATTTAAGTGTACCGTTACCTCAAGACTATGTTAATCACGTAAGTATTAACGTTATTGATGAAAACGGTTTAAAGCAACCTATTTACCCAAACTTAGTAAGCAAGTCAGCAACTAACTTACCGATACAAGATTCTTCAGGTATACCAATGCAAGATAACTTTGGGAACAACGTTAAAGCGTCTAGCTCTACAATTGAAGAGAACTTTGCAGATTTTAATTTACAAAAAGTTTCAGGTAGAGACTCACAAAGAGGTCAGAGATACGGATTAGATCCAGTTACTTCACATTCTAACGGAGTGTATTTAATTAACAAAAGAGAAGGTAAAATTTCTTTTAGCAGCGGTTTAGCTGGTAGACCTATAATTTTTGAGTACTTATCTGATGGGCTAGCTCACGACGAAGATACTAAGGTGCCTAAAATGGCAGAAGAAGCAATGTATGCTCACATTTTATATTCTATTTTAGCAAATAGATCTAAACAACCAGAGTACATTGTAAGAAGATTAAAACAAGACAGGTCTGCTAAATTAAGAAACGCAAAAATAAGACTATCAAACATAAAGCTTAGTGAAATCATTCAAGTAATGAGAGGTAAATCTAAGCAAATTAAACACTAATTAAATGGCTGAAGTAAAGAATAGTTTTTTAGCGTCTAAAATGAACAAAGATTTAGACGATAGGCTTATACCTAGTAATGAATATAAGGATGCCTTAAATGTAGCTGTTTCTAACTCAGAAGGTAGCGACGTAGGCGCTTTAGAAAACATACTCGAAAATTCTAATGTATACCAAATTTCGGATACATTAGGGTTGGGTTTTAAAAATACCGGCAAAATTATAGGATACGCGACCGATGCTTCTAACGATGACATTTATTTGTTTTATACTAATTACGCGGGAGGATTAAACGAACACCAAGCAAATGCTACCGCTGGAACCACTTTTTCTGCAATAGTAAAATACAACCGAGATTCATTAGCAAATCTTAGCACAACCATATTAGTGCAGGGAGCGTTTTTAAATTTTTCAGAAAAAAACCCAATATATGGTATAAATATAGTAGAAGACTTTCTTTTTTGGACCGATGATAGAAATCAGCCAAGAAAAATAAATATAAAAAGAGCTGCTGCTAATATTACTCATTACACAAGCGAAGACGATATATCAGTGGCTAAATATGCCCCATACAAAGCTATGGACTTATATAAAAGCTATGGCGGAACGTACAAAACGACCATGAAAGATGTTTCTAGTGAGTTTTTGCCAGACGGAACTACCGCTAATCCGGATTATAATGCCAATTACGCAGGTGACCCTAATTATTTAGAAGATAAATTTGTTAGGTTTAGCTATAGAATAAAATACGAAGATGGAGAATATTCTATTATGGCTCCTTTTACGCAAATAGCTTTTATACCTAAACAAGACGGAAGTTTTTTAGCGGAAGATGAAAGTAAAGCCCTTAAAAGTACAATTGTTTCCTTTATGGAAAACAAGGTAGATCAAATATCTTTAGTTATAAACTTACCTGATATAGGAAATAACCTGCAAAGCAATTACAAAATAAAAGAAATAGACATACTTTATAAAGAATCTGATAAATTTACTATTAATATATTAGATACCGTTGAATTAAGCGAAATAGAAAGTCAATCATTGACTACTAGCGTATATGAATACAGCTACCAATCTAGGAAGCCAATTAAAACTTTGCCTCAAAACCAAAGCACTAGAGTTTATGATAAAACTCCTGTAAGAGCATTAGCTCAAGAAATAAGTGGCAACAGAGTAATTTATGGTAATTTTGTAAACAAACATACCGCTCCTGCTCATTTAAACTATCAAGTTTCAGTTACTCAAAAGTTTTCCTCAGGATACAGCGATGACTATTCCTGGATAGAATACCCTGAGCATACTTTAAAAAGAAACAGAAATTATCAAGTTGGATTTGTTTTAAGTGATAGATACGGAAGACAATCAGATGTTATTTTATCTGGTGTAGGTGAAAACAGTGTGTCTAATATTTTCGGAGCATCCACATTTTACCTGCCTTACCGAAGTAGCTCGACCAACCCTACTACTTTTTTAAATGACGTTGGTAACTCTATAAAAATTCAGCTAAACGAAACAATAAAAAGCGATAGAAGCCCTTTAACTCTTGAAAATGCTTCGTCTACCGGCGAGCCTGGTCTTTATGATGCAATTACCAATCCCACTGGATGGTATTCATATAAAATTGTTGTAAAGCAAAATCAACAGGAGTACTACAACGTTTATTTACCTGGATTTTTAAAAGGGGATTTAAACAACGGGCCTGAAACAGCAACACATTCTGTTTTAATAGGTGACAATATAAATAAAGTGCCTAGAGACTTGCAAGAGGTTGGGCCTAATCAAACCAAATACAGAAGTAGTGAAATACTTTTTCCCGTTGTACAAAATTACAGCCCTACAAGCGCTGGTCAAAACTGGAATCAAGCGTTTTTTCCAGGAAAAAATAAGTTTAATGTAACTACAGTGGCTCCTTTTGATGCTTTAAACAGTTTAGGAAGTACAGTTACAGGAGTTGCATCTATTTTTGAAAACGAAGAAGATCCTTTAATAATGAGAATAGGGGATAACAAAGGGGGGCTGGGAGCAACGGATAATTTTATGCAACCTTTTTTATCTATAGCTGAAACTACACCTTTTATATCTAACATTGACATATACTACGAAACATCGACAAGCGGACTAGTATCTGAGTTAAATAATATGGTGTTAACTGGAGGCGGTAACGCTATAATAGGGTTTAGTACTTTTGATTACAATCACAACGAAAATCAAGATCCAACCAGTACCACGGGTACAGTGTCAGGAGCCGCGGATTCACCTTATATTACTAATGAAATAATACCTATTAATAATCTAAATCAATTATTAACAAATACAGAAAAGGTAAGTTTATCTGTACTTGATGGTAATGATGCGGACAGGTCTGATGATTTTGATTTGGAACAATTAGGCACTCCTGGTTCTAGACGGTATAGACTTAGAATAGCGTCTGCGTTTTACTATGGTGTAAACGCTAGTTCAATAGAAAGTTATACTTTCACAATAAGATTGCGTAACATAGACGACAATACAATAGCTACATTAGACAGTACTGTTGCAAACTCAAATCAAATAGCGGTAACAGTTTCTGATGGTAATGCTCCTTTTGCTGGGCAAATTTTAGGGGGACAAGGAATACCTACTGCTACTGTAATATCTGTTGATAGCGGTGTTGTTACTTTAAGTATACCGGTGACACTTACAGCAGGCGTTACTTTATATTTTACAGCACCTGTTACTACTGTTGTTAAAAATGGAGCCTTAGGCAATATCTCCCCTTACGCTGACCCTACTACTTACACTACTCCAGCTTTTTCTACTATGACAGGGCCATATGCAGCTATAGAGGCTTATAACGGATCTTTTAATCAAGCTCTATGGCAAAACAATTTATCATATGTATGGGCAGTAAGCCAACCCAATTTTCAATCTGGTTTAGGAACCTTTGTTATTACCAGCGCTGGAGCCGTTAGCGTAATAACTTTAACCAACCCAGGGGTAGGGAGCGTGGTTTTGCATCTTAGTCAATCAGGAGCAGTAACTGTTGATAGCGGTACTTTTACTTTTCCTATCGGATTCAGTCTTAATGTAACAATAACAGACGCTGGAACTTTAACAACTACTGCAATTGTAGCTTTTAACAATGTAACACCAGGCGCTTTTACCAATGCTTTTTCAGAAGCTTTTGATATATAAAAAATAAAAAATAACAAATAAATAAATAAATAAAAATGGCAACAGGAACATTATCAACCCAATTCGAGCTTCTTTCAGGGCTAGAAGACAATAATGCTAAATTAATAACAGCTGCGGATGTTTCAAACATCGTAAAAAGCAACTTTCAACCAGTAATGATATGGTCAGGTATTTTTATTAGAGAAATCTCCACTGAGGGAGGTAGTTTATGGTATCCAAGAACAAATTACTATAATCCAGATTTTTTTTACCCGCGAGGAACTGCAGCTGGCCTTGGGTACGCTCAACAAGTATGGCAGCTAACGAACAGAGGGAGCTTAGCCGTAAACACTACTTATACAAACGTTCAGATTTTCCCAAACGCTTTTCTTGGCACTCAGCAGCTATATGAAAATCAATATCCGACTAAACCAGCTGTGTTCAATCTTTATACTGATGGAAGCGGAGCGGTGAGTTCTTATGACGTAGTAACCAGTGGTCAAGGTTGGTTTGGGCCAGCAGGTACTTTTTCAGGCACAACAAACAACGGGGTGTGGTCTAAACCTGGGCAAACCGGTTACTCTAACATAGCGGGCGTTTCTCAGAACGTGGAGGTTACATTTAATGGCCCTCTTCTTCCGCTTGATACTTCAATGACTTCCCCAGCTTGGGCTATGTCTAAAAATACAAACTCACCAACTGCTAGTATACCAGGGCAGGGAAGTTCCACCAACGCTAATCATACTTTGCTTAATACAATAGTTCAACATTCTCAAGTGCAATTTAAAAGTGAAAGTACTGGCACGCCGGGTTGGTGGGTTGGTCCATCACCTGGGCAATCTTACAACCCTACAGGTTACTCAAATCAATTATCATCTCATGGTATAACAAGTGATGGTAATGAGGTTGCAAATACAGTAACGTTGTGGAGGGTACCTAATTAATACCTAAATAACATTATAAACAAGTAATTATAAATATATGGCAGCTATCATTGAAGTAAAATATTTTAATTCTTTTCTATTACGTAAAACTATAAACGATAGTAGTGTACCTGTTTGGTATAAAACACCTGGTTTACAGACTAATAATGATAAGAATTGGATTATAGAAGAATCTAGAATCAGAGGGGGATATAATAATACCTCTGTTGATTTTGGAGTAAATGCTTATTTAGCTGCTGAAACTAATAATGGTGCTATTTTATCTAACAGTTTAATATATTCAGGTATATTAAACTCAAGAACAGGTGTTAACAACACTAATCAATTTCCAGTAGGAGAAGACATAACAAGAAGTTTAGATCCATCTAATGGAAGTATACAAAAACTATACGCAGAAAATACTAACTTAACTATACTACAGGAAAACAAAATAAGTAAAGCTCTTATAGATAAGGACGCTATTTATTCTGCAGAAGGAAGTTCTATAACAACGTCAGGAGCTCAAGTTATCGGACAAACTGTTCCTTATGGTGGGGAGTATGGTATATCTAAAGACCCAGGTAGCTTTGCTGTCTATGGTTATAGGAAATACTTTACAGATAAAAACAGGAACGCAGTATTAAGACTTTCCTCTGATGGTATTACTGAAATATCATCTTATGGTATGAAAGACTTTTTTAGAGATAAGTTCGCTGAAATAGATTTAAACTTTAGCGAGATAGGTAAAGTTGTAGGAGGTTTTGATGTACACACTAAAACTTATGTGGTTTCTTTACAAAGCTATGATGGTATAGCATATGACACGTTAGCTTTTGACGAAAGTGTTAAAGGATGGGTTGCTAGGTACGATTACAAGCCAGATCAAATTTTTAGTTTAAAAAACAATTATTTTACTACTTTCAGCGGCGGAATGGGAACAGAGTATAATACTCCTTCAGCTGACTTTAATGGCTTATACAAGCACTACTTTGGAACTAACTACGGTAAGTTTTATGGAAAAGTCGTTGATTCACTTGTTACCACTGTCTTTAATCCTAAAATATCTTTGTCTAAAAACTTTTTAACAATAGGTTACGAAGGAAGCGACGGATGGGAAATGAATAGCTTTTTATCAGACACTACGGGTATTTATAGCGGTACAGAATATGATGTAGCTTTTCCTGTTAAAAGTTATAATGAAGGTGAATATATAATAAACCCAGCTGACGGCCAACCCGTATTGCCAATCTACTACCAAGCTACTTTCGGCACCCCGTTTCCGCCTTACACTAAAATGAGAGCTGGTTTTGATAGAAAAGAAAACAAATATGTATCTAATATAAAAAATAATAGTGCGCCTAGACCAGGGGAGGTGGTATATGGTGATACATTGTCTGGTGTAAAAGGAATGTTCGCTACAGTTACATTTTCTATAGACGCAACAACAAATATATTAGGTAAAAAAGAATTATTTGCAGTGTCTTCTACCTACGTAGAGTCATCATATTAAATTAAATCAATTAAATGGAATTAAATATTAGAATGCTTCAGGACTCCGATTGGGATACATTAGTATCTTGGTGGGACGGCTGGAAAGAATGGAAAGCACCTCCTAGAGACATGCTCCCCGATAATGGCAAAGGTGGATTTATGGTTGAAAACGAAAACGGTCCTATAGTGGCTGGGTTTGTTTATACTGCAAATTCAAAAACCGCGTTATTAGAGTTTATAGTTTCAGATCCTAACTACAAAGGTAAAGATCGGAAAGAAGCAATAGAGCTTTTAATAAATGGAGCAGAAGAAGTGTGTAAAGAAAAAGGATATAAATATATATTCAGCATTGGAAGAAATAAACATTTAATGGAAACACATAAGAAATTAGGGTATCATGTAGATACTAAGCCTTCTTACGAAATAATTAAAAAAATAGGTTAAAATATGGCAGCAGTAACAGCAATAGTAGCGGCAAGCGCGGCGGTAATAAGTTCAGGAGTTCAGGCTATTAGTGCAAATCAGAAAGCTCAAAGCGCAAAAGGAGATGTAGCTAGAGCTCAAAACAGGTTAACAGAACTTGAAAATTCAAGACAAGATATTGTGAATCCATACGAAAACATGGAAAACTTATCAGGTATGGCTTCTGATACTTCTGGCAACTTAAAAAATAGGTTTGCAAATATAGGGGTTGCTACTCAAGCTGCCGAAATGCAAATTGAAGAAGCTGATGTTGCATTAGCTAATACTTTAGATACTTTAGCTGCTACTGGAGCAAGCGCTGGAGGTGCAACCGCTTTAGCTCAAGCTGCTTTGCAGAGTAAGAAAGGTGTATCTGCTAGTATTGAACAACAAGAAGTTGCTAATCAACAAAAAGCAGCTGCTGCTGAAATGCAAATTGATCAGTCTAAAATGAGCGAAGAACAAAGGCTGCAAAATGTAAACATGAGTGAAGC
>Ga0209815_1002921_pt1 | contig 10079 bp, 15 predicted proteins | sample CoawatmetaG00DNA_FD_187507 | JGI IMG/M metagenome (GOLD analysis project Ga0209815, IMG submission 187507) | Marine microbial communities from the West Antarctic Peninsula - Coastal water metaG002-DNA (SPAdes) (version 2) | ecosystem: Environmental > Aquatic > Marine > Coastal ...
CTTTTCCAACCGCAGGATGTCTTGCCGCGCAAGTTGTTTTAGTAAAAGTTGACCCTACAGGAAATCAAACCACTACTTGTATTCAAAGAGAGGTACAAAATGGAGGGCTAATAACACTAAATCAAGAACTAAATAGTATTGTATCACAAGGATATCAACTAATGGAAACAAATTTTTCATTAGATTCAGACGGAGGTTATGGAGGTCTAGTTCGTGACGGTTATCTAAACAACGCTGGAGCTACTTTTATCTTTGCCATTCCTTGAAGTGCAAGTGGTCTAGAAGAAGTTGCTACGACCTTAAAGAGTTTTATCATAAGTCCTAATCCTGCAAATACCTTTGTAGATATTTCATTAGATTACTCCTTAAAAGGAGAAAGTGAAGTTGTATTTATAAGTGAAGCGGGTTATATATCTCATAAAAAAAGTATTGGAGAAATTCTTAAAAACGAAAAATACAATATTGATATTTCTAAAATTCCTGCAGGTAAATACCTTGTAACAATCGTTAATGGAAAAACCTACACCACACCACAAAAGCTAATTGTTCTTTAGCTAGCCTTCTTTTTATAATTCATAGTTATAATCTTTACAGCTTCCTCATTAGTTACTTTAATGTAATTTAAGAATGTACTTTCTTTTTTATGTCCTATAATGTGCATTAGATAATAAATAGGATGACCTTCCTTATACATATTAGTTGCAAATGACCTACGGGCAGTATGTGAGCTAATGCGTTCATATTTTTTTGTTTTTATAGAAATAGGTTTTCCTGCTTTGTAAGTGTCTTTATGAGATATCTCATCAATACCTGCTAATTCTCCTACTTCTTTAATATATTTATTAAGATTAGTTTTTGAAATATTTGGCAATTCATAATTGTATTTTTCAAGTATCTCTTGAGTTTCTTCAATGATGACTGTGTTTAGTGTTTTCCCCGTCTTTTTAGTAATTACTTTAATACCATCTTTAGATATATTTTCCTTCCTAATAGTTACTAAATCTGAGTACCTTAAGCCTGTTCTACATCCAACAACAAATAAATCTCTTACTCTTTCTAATCTTTCGTTTTCAGATAGGTCTAGCGAATACATCTTCTTAATTTCATCTTCAGTAAGATATATGTTGTCACTGTCTTTTACTGTAACCTTAAATCCTTTATACATTAAGTGTATGTTGTTTCCTCTTATTGTCGCATCATTTAAAAAGGTTTTAATGGTTTTAATTCTTTTGCCAAAGAGGTTGTGGCTATTTCCTTTGAGATTTAATTGATAATCTAGATATTCATCATAAAACTGCATATCTAAAGTATCCCATTCAATCCTTCTTCTGTTTTGTTTTTCAAATGCCTTTAAATCATTAATGGTATAGATGTATTCTTTTATCGTATTAGGCTTTTTTGTGTTCTCACTACGTTTTATAAATTCTTCAACAAAATCGTAAAAAGTAAGTGTTGTGTTTACTCCATTTAATTTATTAAATAGACTTTCCTTAAACTGCTTAGTAGTAGGAGAGAAGCCCTTCATTTTAAATTTATAATAAATGTCTTTTGCAGTAGTGTCAATTTTCTCTAAGTATGAGTTTACATTAAAGGCATCAGAGCAACTCGCCTTTAGTCTTTGCTTGTTTTTATGCCAATGCTTTTCATTTACTTTCTCATTAATTGAAGTTTGTAATCGTTTACCATCATATGTTATGCTAAGCAATATATGTGTGGTTGATTTTTTGCGTAATAAATTAAATTTAACATTCATAGTATTATATTTTTTTCAATATTACGAGTTTAACAGTTAGTTTAACAGTTTTTACTTAATTCCTTTTTAACAGATTTAATCACACTTTGTTTAAAGTTCAATTTTAATCAGGTAATATCTGATATGGTGATAAAGATTGATAAAGTATAGTAAAGGTATGGACGGTCCCGTCCAGACCGCTCAGTTAAAAGATAAACCCTTGTAATTTAATAGATTACAAGGGTTTTTTAATTTAGGTTAACAGTCTATTTAACAGTTTTGATTATTTAGGGAGTAATTCTATGTTAACAACTATAGTGGTGGTTGCCATAATTAAAATCTAAATAATCACCCTTTTTTCAAATAGAATAGGGAAGGAGGCCTAATCTTCCTCCTCTTCAGGAGTTGTAAAAAAACTAATCTTTATATCAATAGGCTCTCTTTCCTCAATTTCTTCATAAGGCTTTACCTTTCCAATAGAATAAGGAAGTAGTTTAGAGATAGCGTTAATATACTCTGTAGGAGACTCTATCTTATCTAGCATCTCCATTATCTTGTTTCCGTCAATAGCTTGGCTTATATGCTCTCTTATGAGCTTAGAAGTCCTACTTACTGAACCTTTAGGTCTACCTATAGGGTTTCCGCTTGTTCCTTTCTTAAATGGCATAGTCTTTTACTATAGATATAGAAAAAAGGCTAATTTGTTTTTTATTTAACACCACACTCTTCAGAGAAGAAACTCTGAGAAGGGATGCCCCAAGCTGAAGTATTCGACCAAATCTCATTATCTACATCAATACAATAAAGAAAAATATTGTCTGTAGCATTAATATAGAGATTTGTATTATTTCCATTTCTTAAATCAAGGTTTGTAAGTAGATTATCTCTGCATTCCAAATAAGTTAAAGCAATATTATTACTAACATCAAGACTTGTAAGTTGATTATCTCCGCATATCAAACGAGTTAAAGCAGTATTATTACTAACATCAAGACTTGTGAGTTGATTTTGATTACACCCAAAAACGCTTAAAGAAGTATTTTGACTTACATCAAGGCTTGTGAATGAACTAGAAAGACAATACAATTCAGTTAAAGAAGTATTTTTACTTAGTTCAAGGTGCTTCATAGTACAGTTAGAAAACATCAAATAAGTTAAAGAAGTAAATTTCTCTATGCCTGTTACATCATTAATATTATCAATACTTAAATAAGTTAAAGTGTCGATAGCCGCTGTTAAAACCATATCGTTTAAGGTATTGTCTAAACCTAAATTAATTAATGCAATTTCAAAATTATTATCAGGAATATATGTGTAAATAGACTCTTCATCCTCTTCTTTCTTACAAGTTGAAAATAATAAAGGCAAGCAAAGTAATATTAGTAGTAGTTTTTTCATCTTAGTTTATTGTTAATCTATTGTTTTAAATTGTATGTAAATTTAATAGTTGCATTGTTGTCCACTATCCTTGTTAGTTGATTTATAATGGAGATTTCCAGCTTTTTCTGCTTCACAAGAATTAGAATAAACCATATTATTACAAGCACAGACTGGGTTATACTCTTCTGTACAAATAGTCTCTGGATTAGGAGAAACATAACAAGGTCCTAAAATTTCATCGCCATCAGTACAAGCAAAGATTAATATTGCTATAAATGCGTAAAGTAGTTTTTTCATTTGCTTGTTAATCTATTGTTTTAAAGTCCTCCAAAAAAACCTAAAATCAGCAATCCAATCATAATATAAACAGATATTAATTTTATTTTCTGTGATTTAGTAAATATTGGAATAATTAATGAGGGTATGAAAAAAACTACAAATGCATTACCTCCTATAATCTCTCCTAACATATAATCAATACTTTGCAAAGGAGCATCAGTTATAAATTTTTGAATCAGTGTTAATAGTGCTCCAAGGGTAAAACCTATAATTTGAGTTTTTCCTATTTTAGTTTGATACCATTTCATATTATAAATATTTTATTAGTTAACATCTTTTTCTTCAGTCACTTTACCATTATCATCATACGTTTTTAAAAGTTACTAAATTCCATACATTTCATATGACCAGACAAATCCACCATTTTTATCAAATAACTCTTGGGTATAATCTAAATCTGACTCCCCCGAAACATTATTTCTAATTCCCATAGCTCCAAAAAATATAAAACCACAAGCAAATGCTAAATAAAAATACGATGGAGGGTCTTTAATTGACTCATCATAAGCAACAACATTACCGGTATAAACTCCCATAGCTATAAAAACTAATGAAAAAATAATTCCAAATATATTTTTCACTTTGACATATAATAGTTTCTCTAATGGATTTAAGTCTCTTATAAGCTTATAGCCAGTTTTGTTATCTTTTAAACAAGATGCACATCTAATTACAGGAGGACCTAATTTACCCAAGACAGTATTAGGAGCATTTGGATTTAATTTTGTCCAATTCTCTCCACAATGACCACATTTTGCTGTTGTATATACTGCCATTTTAAATTGTTTATTTTATTACTGTGCTAATATAAAATCTGAATGTGTCATAGCCATTGAAAACCATAAGATTAAAATAAATGGCAATAACTCTAATGGTTGTTTTTTAAATTTCTTAAATAAAACATAAATAACTAAAAGAAAGCTCCCCCCTATAAACTCAAATAGATTGCCAATCTGGTATATAAGATTATCGTCAACAAATCTTAAGTGATTACCAAGGGTTAGGTATATTAAATACGCTAAGACTAAATTAACATATAATATTAATTGTCTGTTTTCTTCAAAGAATGTATTCATATTTGATGGGTTTTGTTTATTAATTATTTCCTCATTATTCTCAGTCTTCTTATTTCCTATATTAAATGCTAACAATATTCTAAATAGTATTCCTAATGAAGACAACCATAGTAGCTCCTCTGGGAAAATACCACATACAACAGATACTAATACCATAATCATAAAAATAGGAAGAGGGTTCTTAAATAATGTAAATAAACGATTGTAGTCATTTACACACATTAAATACATTGCAGGTATTACACATAGCCATTTAATAGGGGAATGCACTTCAAGTTGTAACATTATAACAAGAATAATTGGTATTGAAACATAAATAAAATGACGTAGCAGATAGATGCCTCCTCTTATTTGGATATTAAAGTTTATCAAAGAATTGAAGATGCTATTCATTGTTAATCTATTGTTTTATTCAATTGATTTGTGATATTTTCTTAAAGCCTTCATATAATCAGAAGATGATTTATAGTCCCTTCTTTTTGGTTTCGTACTATTTTCTTTCTCATCTTTAGTAATTACCTCTTCTTTAATACCTTCCTCTTCAATTGAAAAAGTGTAAATTGCATTCTGAGAATATGCAGATGTTCCAATAAAAACAAAGGCGTATTCTCCTGAAGTCAGTTCAGTTTGAATTTTAAACCCTCTTAATTCAGGCAATCTCTCCCAATCAAAATCAAGATATTCTTTTGAATTGATTGCAAATGTATATCCTTCTAACAGATTAACAGACCCCGTCTTTATCCATCTTTGTTCTGTTGTTTTTTTAATTTTAAATCGTATTAATGCAAAATCCTGTGGAGACTGAACAGTAGAAAAAAATTGTTGTAAAGCAATATTTGATTGAGTATTGCCTGCTAAATCAACATTTTTAGTAATCTGCAAAATAAATTCTTGATTATCAATGTCAATCTTTGTTTTAGATGACTGTTTGTTTAAATATGATTTTGTTCCACCACCTGCTAATCCATAAGTTAAAGCTGTTCCCAAGTAATCTGTCTTAGATTCAGAAAATTTCTCAGGATAAATAATATTCCCATTGTAATAAAATCCATCATCAATATTACTGCTGGTTTTTTTCACTTCAGAATTACTGTTAATAATTATATTTTTTAATTCAACACTAATTGAATCATACTCAATTTGCGTAATAAGATTTAATTCTAATAATTCTTTAACATTTCTTAGCTTTTGCATAGCATCTTCAGAAGTCTGCCCAAACCCAATTATAGGCAAGCAAAGTAATATAATTAGTAGTTTTTTCATAATCTTAGTTTATTGTTAATCTATTGTTTTAAAAAGCACGAACAGCCCTAACAGAGTAGGTATAATCCTTATATTCTTTACTATCCGATTGAAATCCATCACTGAAACGTTGCATATTTGCACTTAAATTATCTGCCTCAGTTGAACTCCAATAGCTGTTAGGGGAAAAACCACCAATGATTGCCTTGTTTAAATACATTTCATTTAATTCATCTTTTGATGGTAGAAACCAATCACTGTAACCATCAATAGTTAAATTTGCACAAATATCTGCAGCCGTTTCAGTTTCATTACATCCTGCTTCAATATCAATCGTATTTTGATTTCCTGTTTCAATACCTGACCCATCAGCTCCTAAAATCTCAGTATTATAACAACCCCATTCTGCATCAGAAGATTGGTCTGAAGGAGCTGCAATTAAGCCTCCACCATTAGCATCTAAGTAAAAGATAATACCTCCTTGATGAGTATCACCTATGGCTAATGCTGAGTTATTATTGTTTGTGTTATTGTTAGGTGCAGGTAAAGGAGTATCTTCTTCACAAGCTGAGAAAATAATTGATACTGCTAATAATGTGTAAAGTATTTTTTTCATAATAGTGTTTTAATTAGTTGTTTGTTAATCTATTGTTTTAAAAAGCCCTAACAGCCCTAACAGCGAAAAAGTTAGTATACTCCTTTCCACCGCTGTACGTTACTCCATCTTCGAAAAACTGCCCCCACGCATACGCTCCATCATCTCCATCATCATCTTCAAACTCATACTCACTAGAACTCCAATAGTAGTTATTAGCAAAACCACCAATATTTCCTAATCCTAAAGCATTTCCTTGACCAATATTTAAATACATTTCATTTAATTCATCTTTTGAAGGAAGAAACCAATCACTGTAACCTCCAAGAGCTTGCCTTACACAAATATCAGCAGCTGTTCCATACGTTGTACATCCTACTTCAATATCAATTGTGTTTTGAGCTCCTGTTCCTATTGCTGTTCCATCTGCTCCTGAAATTAAAGTTTCATCACAACCCCACTCTGCTGAAGAAGATTGGTCAAAAGATGCTGCCACTAAGCCTCCACCATTTCCATCCAACCAAAAGATAATACCACCTTGATGAGTATCACCTATGGCCAATGCTGAGTTATTATTATTATTATTAGGTGCAGGTAAAGGAGTATCTTCCTCACAAGCTGAGAAGATAAGTGATACTGCTAATAATGTGTAAAGTAGTTTTTTCATCTTAGTTGTTTGTTAATCTTTTGTTTTATTCTATAACTATTCTTTTCTCTACTGTTCCATCATTATAGATTTCAATGAATGGAGTGTTAGTTTTAGGTTTAGTTTGTTTTCCTAATAAGTCTAATGTCTTTTCTAACTTTCTATTTGAATTTATAGGTATATTGAAGGTTGATGTTACATTACCACTTCCATCAGTTTTTATTAGATAGACATCTCCATTTCCAAAAGACTCTGTTTCTCCAACAATGATATACCCACCATCAGAGGTTTGTTGAACTGAATAACCCTTATCATAATCTGTTCCACCAAATGTTCTATTCCATTGTTCTGTTCCACTTCCATCAGTTTTTATTAGATAGACATCTCTATTTCCAAAAGACCTTGTATCTCCAACAATGATATACCCACCATCAGTGGTTTGCTGAAGTGAATTGCCACAATCAGAATCTGTTCCTCCAAAGGTTTTAGTCCATTGTTCTGTTCCACTTCCATCTGTTTTTATTAGATAGACATCTCTATTTCCATTTCCAAAAGACCCTGTTTCTCCAACAATGATATACCCACCATCAGTGGTTTGTTGAACTGAATGGCCATAATCAGAATCTGTTCCTCCAAAGGTTTTAGCCCATTGCTCTATTCCACTTCCATCTGTTTTTATTAAATAGACATCATAATCTCCATTTCCAAAAGAACTTGTTTCTCCAACAATGATATACCCACCATCAGCGGTTTGTTGAACTGAACTGCCGTATTCAGAACTTGTTCCTCCAAAGGTTTTAGTCCATTGTTCTGTTCCACTTCCATCAGTTTTTATTAGATAGACATCACTATTTCCATTTCCCGCAACAATATATCCTCCATCATTAGTTTGTTGAACTGAATAACCCCTAGAATCTGTTCCACCAAAGGTTTTAGTCCATTGTTCTGTTCCACTTCCATCTGTTTTTATTAGATAGACATCACTATTTCCATTTCCTGTTGAAATATATCCTGTAATGATATACCCACCATCAGAAGTTTGTTGAACTGAATGGCCATATTCACTACTTGTTCCTCCAAAGGTTTTAGTCCATTGTTCTATACCGTTTCCATATGTTTTTATTAGATAGACATCATAATCTCCATTTCCAAAAGAACTTGTTTCTCCAACAATGATATACCCACCATCAGTGGTTTGCTGAAGTGAATTGCCACAATCAGAATCTGTTCCTCCAAAATACCATTCCTGCCCAAACCCAATCATAGGCAAGCAAAGTAATATAAGTAGTAGTTTTTTCATTGTTAATCTATTTTTTACTATCAATTTTACTTTTTTCAAGAAAAACAATTGTCTTTAAGAGCTCCTTTTGTTCCATCATAATATCTCTTTGCTCCTCCATTAATACTTTCATTGAATTTATTTTCCAATACCAACAGAAGAACTCTCTAAGTATGAGAAATAAACTGATTGCAAAAAATATATATGCTATTAAATATGAGGTTTCAGGTGACATAATCTTAGTTATTTGTTAATCTATTGTTTAGTTTTTCAAAAGTATTAATTGTAAATCCAATAATTGATACATAATGAATACATATTAATTCTGTAAACTTAATAATTATTTCTTAACGAATCCATAATTAGTCTTATCATCACATATAAACTTAGAGACATACATACTTGCACTCTTTTCATAAGGCAAGTGTTTAACGTGGCTTCCTATAAGACTCTTACTCCTTAAATGAGAGTTTATGTGTCCTAAAATGTCTCCTTTAACTAAGAGATGGTTATGAGTGTTATAGTTGTAGTTAGTATATTCAGTTACCCAAAACATATTAAAAGGTTTCTTTAAGGTCTTAAGATACTCTTCCAAGCCTGTCATAATCTTATAGTTCTGTTTAGGTTTAACATCATATCTATAGGTTATAGTTGAGAATATATCCCACTTAGTTTTTGCTAGCCAATTGCCCATTGAGGTTACTATTTTACTTTGTTGAGGCGTGTACATAATATGTTGATTTATAGTTGTTTATATTTAGTTATTTTAAGCTTTAGATATAGTAAGTATTAAAGGGTGAAACACCCAACATTCATTACTATTTATGTCCTTCTATTGCTTCTCTAATTCATTGAGCTTAGCGAGTGCTTTTTCCCAATTGCAAATTGTCCAAGCTGTTTTTCCAAAGTCCTTATCTTTTGGAAACAGCTCTTTTTCTTCTAATACAATTCCTTTAATGTCTTTTTTAAGTCTAACCTTAATTTCAAAGAGTTCAAAACACCTCATATTTGCTATACCGTTTTGCTCATACAGGCAATATCTCTTACCTTTTAGTACTTGAGTATAGGTGTAGTTATTTTTATTGATAATTTTATCTAACGTATCATTTCTTAAATTTTAAAGTTTCCATCACTTCTTTGTAATCATAGCGTATAGTTCTACCTACTTGACTAAAAGGTATCTTTCCTTGCTTTCTGTATTTGTGTAGGGTTACCTTTGTAATGTTTAGTCGTTTAGACAATTCTTTTTCAGTAATGATGTTGTACTCCAAATTAGGTTGAGTGCAGGTGGCTTTAAAGACTGCATCTTCAATTAATTGTTTTAATTCTTCTTTGTTGATTGTAAAATTTGTTGCTTCCATTTTTATTAGATTAATTAATACTAATATATAATAGAAATGTGTCTAATTTATTTGGGTAAGTTTTACTTTATGTTATTATATCATAGCTAATAAAGTGTGATAACCAATTGAATTACAATAAGTAATGAGTGTTTATAACTGCTTAAATATTTTTGATATATTTGCAAAAACTAACACACACAATTATGAAAAAACTATTATTTGTATTAGCATTTGCTTTTATTGGACAACAAGCATTCTCTCAGATGTATATAGCAACGCTTGTTAATGAAAGTAATTTTCCAACCGCAGGATGTCTTTTCTCGCAAGTTGTTTTAGTAAAAGTTGACCCTACAGGAAATCAAACCACTACTTGTATTCAAAGAGAGGTACAAAATGGAGGGCTAATAACACTAAATCAAGAACTAAATAGTATTGTATCACAAGGAT
>Ga0209815_1002923_pt1 | contig 10078 bp, 8 predicted proteins | sample CoawatmetaG00DNA_FD_187507 | JGI IMG/M metagenome (GOLD analysis project Ga0209815, IMG submission 187507) | Marine microbial communities from the West Antarctic Peninsula - Coastal water metaG002-DNA (SPAdes) (version 2) | ecosystem: Environmental > Aquatic > Marine > Coastal ...
CTTCAATTAAATGATTATATTCCTACCGACGTCATAGAAAATAACTCAAAAATAAGTGAGCTAAAGGATAAAGTAAAAATCCTTAATCAAAGACTACTTGAACTTCTTTAGTAGTTAAATTATGCCTTTCTAAAGCAAAGATTAAGAACTATAGGCTTAATAAAGTAAACCTAAAGGTATTGATATTTCTTGAATTGGAGGGTCAAATAAATGTCGTGATTCTACCACCCTCCCCTCTAGTAAAAAATCCCGATAGTTTAATAATAACCTTTGATATAAATCTAAGGACACAAGTATTATCAAGATTCAGAAAATCAAAACGATTTGAAGATACCCATAACCTCATTAATCAACTACATGATCAAGGAATGGGAAACAAACAGATATCAGAATATCTGAATTCTCAAAACATCAAAACTCCAACAGGAAAGGATTACACAAGACAACTCATTGGAATGTATTTTTATAAATCTAGAAAGATAGAAAGACGATTAAAACATTCAGAATTAAAATTAACTAATATTAGATTTTGGATTAGTGATTAATCAAATATAAACTCTTTATAATAATAATTCTGAAGTTAGTTGTAAATACTACTCCGTTACTGTTGAGTGAACTAAAATGGAACAAATGAAAATACAATTCTTTAATCATGCTTGCTTTTCAGTTGAATACAAAAATAATTTATTGCTATGTGATCCATACTTAGACGGAACAGCATTTAATGATGGGTGGGACTTAATAGTTGAAGGTATCTCATTTGAATTTGATTATAAAAAAAATAATTTTATATATTTTTCACATGAGCACCCAGATCACTTTTCAATTTCTTTTTTAAAATCGATAAGTCAGGATTTTAGATCAAAAATCACAATAATCTACCAAACTACTAAAAGTGGTCGTGTTGCAAACTTTTTGAAATCGATTGGTTATGAAGTTATAGAAGTTTCAGATAAAGATCAATTTAAAATTGGGGAGGGATTTTTTATTACTATTGGCCAAGTGCCATTTTATGATTCATGGGCACTAATCAATATAAATGGCTATAAGATTGTAAATGCAAATGACTGCATCTTAGAAACGCCTCATAGGGTTAATGATATAAAAAAGGTTTCTCAAGGATGTGATGTACTTTTTACTCAGTTCTCATATGCAAATTGGGTAGAGGGGGGAAGTGAAATTACTACAGCAAGAAACGAATTAGCAGAAGAGAAACTTAGGAGAATACAAATGCAAGCTTCGACTCTTTCAGCACGTTTTGTAGTTCCATTTGCAAGCATGGTTCGCTTTTGTCACGAAGAAAATAACTATATGAATGATTCTGTCAACACTCCCCTTAGGGCTATTGATTACATAAACAATTCAACAAATGCAGAAGCTTACTTGATGGTGCCATATGAAATTTGGAATGGAATCGACTCAAAAGACAATACTACAGCAGTCGAATTTTGGGAAAATGCTTACAATATGGCAATGAATAGGGCTCTAATAAAATCAAATAAGTCTATTGATGGTTATGAACTTAAGGAAGCCTCAAAATCTATGATAAAAAGAGTAAAAAGTGTCAATAATTGGCTTTTTATTAGTGTTTTGAGCCATTTTAAACTTCTCCCAGAGCTGACAATACATATTTCTGATCTTGGTGAAAACTATTCTTTTTCTTGGAGTAAAGGTTTTCAAAAAATAGATGATATTTCTGTTGATTTGACGCTCAATTCTAATTCTGTATATTTTCTTTTTTCATTTGATTTTGGCGTTGACACATTAAATGTTAATGCACGTTTTTCTGGATCTTTATTAAGTAAAAAGAGATTAATTAGATGTTTTTCGCCTTTGGCATTGAACAATATGGGACTCTATATTTCACTAAATGGGATTCTGAATATCTTAACTGATAAGGCCTTTCTAAAACAAGGATTGAGAACTATAGGCTTAATAAAGTAAACCTAAAGGTATTGATATTTCTTGAATTGGAGGGTCAAATAAATGTCGTGTAGTCTTATATGGATATTTTTTATTAGACTTTATCATCAAAAATATATCACTAACTCCAATATCAACTTCACTCCTCCACGACTTTAATACTACGCCACCTTTTTGGTAATCTATAAGGCAACAAGGAACTCTTGTAAGATTCAATAGTTTAGCGGCTTGAAGCCGATGATGACCATCCATAATCGCAAAAGTGGACTGTTCAATAGCTATTGGGACTTTCCAAAATCCCAATGCAAAAATTGTATCAGCAAGTTTTCTGGCAGCAGCAGAGTTATGCTCTTCAGTTTCCTGCAACCGCTCCAAGCTTACTAACTCTATATGACGCATAAGTACTTACTCAATAAACATAAGAAGTTAAGAAAGGGCTTTAAGACTACTCACCAAAGCTTCATTATCACGAGTATCTCTAACTGCAACGCGAATATAGTGCCCCTCGATACTACCTTTCCCTGAACAATCCTTAATAAGGATAGAATATTGATCACAAAGATCAGAGGCCAATTGGCTTGCATCTTTTCCAATTACTTTACAAAATATATAGTTTGCTTGTGACTCGTAGGGTTGTAAATAGTCTATTTCTAGCAAATGTTCCATCAACTCACCTCGAACTTGAATCAGCCTTAAACATGCCGCCTGGTAATCAGAAGTATATTTGCCAATAATTTGTAAATAAAACTCAGCGACCGAGTTAATATTCCATATAGGTATGTTTAATTTTACATTTTTTACAAGCTCAGTATTTGAACTTGCCAGGACTCCTAATCTTAATCCTCCAACACCATAACTTTTTCCAATACTCTTAATGACAACCAAATTTGGAAACCGGTCTAAGTCAGCTGTATTTAGCATAGAAGAATCAAAGCCATTTTCAGCAAAGTCTAAAAAAGATTCATCTAATATCAAATACTTATTTTCAGATTGAAGGCTTTCCAATATCTCAATTATATCTTGATAAGGAATAAAATTGCCTGAGGGATTATCTGGATTAATAAGTATTACGCCATCATTTTCTTTTGCTAGATAAATAACGTCATTTTTTCCATATCTAAAGCCCGTAGTTTTTGGGACCTTTAAATCTATATCCTTAAATCTACATGTGTACTCTTCGAACGTAGGCCCATATAACCCAAATTTACCTTTTAGCGTGCTCGTTATCATGTCGATTAACTCCGCAGCACCATTGCCCACAACAATATATGTATCCGGGATGTTAAACATTTTTGCTGCTAGCATTGCCTGGACTTTCTCACCAGAAGGATATGAACCTATTAGCGTGTTAAGACTAAATTTTAGCTCATTTTTTAAGGATTCTGGGGGGAAAAAAGGATTCACTAAATAACAAAAATCTTTAAGATTATCATAGCGCCAATAACCACCATACCTTTGAGAAAGTAATTTATAACGCTCATTTGGTTCAGCAAATATTAAATTAGCATTGTCGAGGTCCTGAGCATCATCTACTTCGTACCATTTCTCACCGTTGAGAGGCAGAGCCTTTAAGTATTTAGTATTTAAATTCACTATGACTTTCAGAACCTGCTCATAATACTCATTATTACCAAGGACCTTTGCATAGGCCTCTAAGAAAGGGATGTAAACATTACTTAGGAATGACGCCGAAAACTTATAAATATTAACCGTTTTATAATACTCATTTACTTGAGCATAATCAAAGTCAGATTTAGCTATGAAATGACTTATCGAAAAGTTAGCATCTACTTTAACAACAGTACCATCCATCCAAGCTTTATATTTATCTACCAAAACTAAATTATCGGTTGGATTATCAATAACCATCTTAAGAATTTTCGGCTCGAATATTAAATCACTTTCAATCAATATTGTATCGTCTTCAAGTAGATATTCTTTAGCAAGAAACACAGAATAAATATTATTTGTCGAAGCATAGTCATTGTTTTCTACATAAACAATTTCTACCCCTTTATAGCTACTACCAAGGAAACTTTTAAGCTTATCTTTCTGATAACCAACCACTAAAATAATTCTCTCTATAGGATGCATTACAACTGAATCTAGGCATCGCTCAATAAGAGTTTTCCCATTTACCTCAACCATTGCTTTAGTTTTATCAGAAGTTTCACTACCAAGTCTTCTTCCCATTCCAGCCGCTGGTATAATTATTTGCACTAAGAACTCCTAAAAATTTGTCGATAAATCATAATCGTTATAACTAGTTACACTAACTTCTCTTTCATTAGGCGTTACAAAAACAGAGCATATATTATAACTTATTTAGCCAGCGAATATTTTTAGTGAAAGACAAATCCAGAAAAGTGAATCTGGGATTCATTCATTTGATCATTATTGCATATCTCATATCTCGACACCACTTCTATCATAGATTTTTAAAAAGCGAAAGGTTTTCATACTTGAATGATTAATCAAAGTATTTCTGCCTCAATAAGTCTTAATTAATAACTTATTCAACCATGCAGATTTCTTTCGAAAATTAACTTTTTTTTAAATATAAAAATTTATAATAAGAATATAAATACTCTAAAGTATTTTGGTATTTTTTTCTATATGGGTACTTTGGATTGAAATGTAATGGAAGAATTCTTGACATGGTTCCATGCAAATTCAGCCAATTATCGTTGAATAAAATCCTATATTTATCTTCTTTTGATCTTTATATTATTTAGTTTTACGAGTTATGAAATTTATATCAATACCTATAACAGCATGATGTTTTGTCTGGTAAAACATCCTTATAAAAATCAAAAAGTAGTAATAAATGATTAAAAAATGTCTTTTCCCTGCGGCTGGCTATGGAGCTCGATTTCTGCCTGCTACCAAGGCGGTACCCAAAGAAATGCTTCCAATACTAACCAAACCTTTATTACAATATGGAGTCGAAGAGGCGCTTTCTGCCGGCATAACCAACATGGCAATTGTTACAGGCAGGGGCAAGAGAGCTATTGAAGATCACTTTGATAATGCATTTGAGCTTGAAATGCAATTAAGTGGTACTTCAAAAGAATCCTACCTAAAGGAAATCAAAGAGATAATTAAGAACTCGACCTTTACCTATGTTCGCCAGAAAAAAATGCTTGGACTTGGTCACGCCATACTTACAGGTGAACCCCTTATTGGGGATGAGCCTTTTGCTGTAATTCTGGCAGATGACCTTTGTGATTGCGATGAAAGAGGAGTTATTTCGCAATTAATTGAAATTTTCAACCAACATAAGTGCTCAGTCGTGGCCATTAAAGAAGTTCCAATGGACCAAACCAGCAAATATGGAATTATCGCTGGTAACTTAGTTGATGAGATGGAGGATACCTATCATGTAACCGATATGATTGAGAAACCAGAGCCAAAAGATGCGCCAACCAACATGGCAATTATTGGTCGCTATATCCTAACGCCAGATATTTTTGATATTCTTCGAAACACGAAGCCGAGTAAGGATGGTGAGATTCAAATCACCGATGCACTTCTCACTCAAGCAAAACAAGGCAAGGTGATTGCCTATAAATTTAAAGGAAGGCGCTTTGACTGCGGTGGTATTTCAGGCTACCTGCAGGCCTCAAATTACTTTGCCAAAAAACAAGGTATTGTCTAGAATCAAGCAAAAAAAAATCGCAATTAAACCCTAGGGCAATTGCGATTTTATAAGGCTGCACATCTGCAGAAAAGGTGTAGTTAATCCTTAGGTATTTCTCATCACTGAGCGCTCAAGGATCATACAAAATATCAGTAATCCCACTTTGCGGTTTAAACCCAGGGACTGCTTTTACTAGCAACTGGCGAAGCTTAACCTGATCGCAGCTATCAATAGCCTCTTCAAGCTCATCGATAATTAGCTTTAAATCATCCCAAGGCATCATCTCTTCCTCTGCGCGCATGATCATTGGATTGTTAGTCTCAGAAACATTATCTCCAATCAATAACTCCTCATAAAGCTTTTCACCTGGCCTCAGACCGGTAAACTCAATCTCAATATCGCCATCCGGGTGAAGCTTATCCTTAACCTTAAGGCCACTCAAATGAATCATCTTTTTAGCCAGGTCTAAAATTTGAACAGGTTTACCCATATCAAGCACAAACACATCCCCACCTTTAGTCATAGCGCCTGCTTGAATAACCAGCTCAACAGCCTCGGGTATACTCATAAAATAACGCTGGATTTTAGGATCGGTCACCGTAATCGGCCCGCCCCCTTTAATCTGTTCTCTGAACAGCGGCACCACTGACCCACTGGAATCGAGCACATTGCCGAATCGCACCATACTAAAACGTGTTTTGCACTCTACTGCCAAGGCTTGCAATACCAATTCAGCCACGCGCTTTGTTGCCCCCATGGTGTTGGTTGGGCGCACCGCCTTGTCGGTTGAAATTAACACAAAAGTATCCACCCCATTCTCAATTGCAGCCTGGGCGCAGCTAAGAGTACCTAAAATATTATTAACTACCCCTTCGCCGTTGTTCGACTCAACCATCGGAACATGCTTGTAAGCCGCAGCGTGATAGATTGTATTTACATCGAAGTACCTCAGGATATGACTTAAGCGTTTACGGTTGGTAACAGAGCCCATCACTGGCAATATCTCTACATTGGGCATAACGACATTTACGAGTTCTTTATGAATGCTGTACAGGGCGAACTCACTCTGATCATACAGCACCAACACTTGGGGTTTTAAAGCTAATACCTGACGGCATAGCTCAGCACCAATCGAGCCGCCAGCACCAGTCACCATGACCACTTTATTGGTAATATTAAGGCTCAATAACTTACTATTGGCAGTAACAGAATCACGCCCTAGCAGATCCTTGATGCTTATATCCCTTAGATCAGCAACTCTTAACTTGCCCTGTGCCAACTCTGCCACACTAGGCAGTGAGCGCACCAGCACTGCATAAGGCTCCAAAAAATGGATAATCTCATTACGCTGGGCGCGAGTCAGTGACGGAATCGCTAGTAGCACCTCGGTGACGTTTTTTGTCTTAATCAGTTGCTCTAAATCATCCCTTAAAACAACATTAATACCATGAATAGATTGGCCAATCAGTGCAGCGTTGTTGTCAATAAAAGCCGCCGTCTTGTACTCCCTCGACTGCGTTAAAGCAATCGACAGCTGCCTGCCTGCTGAACCAGCACCATAAATTACCACATGAGTGCACTCTGCGGCATTATGAATAGCATCAGCCCCTGAGAGAAGCCAGCGCGCAATCATCCGAGAGCCGCCTAGGGCTACGATGACCAAAAGCCAATTAATTAAGACAACTGAACGTGGTATACCATCAACCCTGGACATAAACCCAATCGTACCCCACAGCAAGGAATACAAGCTTGCCGCTTGAACAATGGCCCATAACGCCTTAAAGCCAATGTAACGAATCACTGAGCTGTAAAAGCCAAAGCGAACAAAGACAGGAATGGCAATTATAGGTGCACCCAATACTACCCAAATCAAGTCACCATCTGGAAGGAACAGGTATTCTAGTCGTATTGAAAACGATACCAGAAGAACTAACACAGTCAGCACAGAATCAACACCCAGCATGACAAGCTTCTTGTTACGCCGTGACAAATTTATGAGTGCATCTAACACGGTTTCTAAGTCAGTTTAAATGAGTTATTTTACACTTGATAAGGACATTTATCAAAGGTCAGCTCGTTTCGTAAAAAAGGTTTTTTTGCACTCATATAATTTTATAAATCCAGTTACAAACTGCTAATAGTTTAATTATAACCTTAATGTTATGTCTAGTAAAATTAAACACAGCGGTGGCCAAAAAATCGACAAGGATAGGGCCATCATCAAAGTTGAAATGATAGTAACTGGCTGATTATAATTTAATTGAAATAGATGAAGAAGATGATTGGTTCATTGCTGAAACCCTAATGTTTAAGTATATTTTAAATAAAATTACAGCTTTACATTTTCAATTTTTTTTATTACTTTTGCAGGAACGCCAAAAGCAATTACATTGCTAGGTATATTCTTGTTAACTAAACTATTTGCGCCAATTATAGAATTCCTACCTATTGTAACGCCCGGAAGAATAGTGGTATGGCTACCAATTTTACAATTTTCTTTTAATACAACCTCACCAGCCGTATCATCAATTGTAGAAATCGAATAAATAGAGCAATGAGATCCAATTTGAACCTCATTTTCAATAATTACGCCTTTTTTAGCATTAATGTAAGAAAAAGCACCAATATCAGTTTTGAAGCCCAACTTAAGGCCATCTAAGTTCTGCACAATCCAATTATATTTTGTAGGTTTGCCATCTTCAATATTGGGATATTCCCAATTAGTAAATCTATCAATTTTCACTATTATTACCCTTGAAATGTTTTGTTGTAGCCTGGCCATCTTGATTTATTCCATCACGCATAATTACTTTTTTTACTGTTAACCATAATATTTTTACATCTAATCAAATTGATTGGTTATCAACATACCACACATCTAAATCAAATTTTTCATCCCAGTCAACTGTATTGCGCCCATTAACTTGCGCCCATCCGGTAATACCTGGTAACACTTCATGACCACGCACTTTTTTTTTATTATAAAGTGGTAAATATTTAACCAACAATGGACGTGGGCCCACCAAACTCATGTCACCTTTAATTACATTCCATAATCCAGGTAACTCATCCAAACTCATCGATCTAAGAAATTTTCCAAATTTAGTTAATCTTACGCTGTCAGGTAATAAATCACCATCTAAGTCACACTCATTAGTCATAGTTCTAAATTTAATCATATTGAAAATCCTACCATTCAAGCCTGGGCGTGGCTGTCTAAATAGTATTGGAGATCCTATCTTAATTTTTACGAATAAAACAATTGTAAGGCACATTATGAATATGAATGGTAAAAATAATAAAGTAATCGTTAAATCAAATAATCTTTTCATTCCTGAATTAAACTTTTATACAGTTGTAAAATTTTCAATGTGATCTCATCTTGAGAAAAATCCAGCTTTCAGTATACTACCATGAATAAAATCTGAACTAGAAACAACCTCAACATTAAACACTTCATTTAAAGCCTAAACTTAGCTGAAAAATAAAGCAAAAATGAGATAAGGAAATGGTAGTAAAAATTCATAATCTTATGAGTATCTCATTAATCTAGGCTGGTTTGAATTAATTCTAGCATACAACACTTTATATATAAATAATGGAAGTACAAATACCATAATTAAATAAAATATAACAGGATAATGGAGATTTCCAATTAAGATTATATAAATAGCTGTTCTATCATAATGGTTATCAGCCTTCAACGTTAGATACAAAAAAAACAATAAAATAGCAAGAAAATAAAATAGTCCAACACTCGATATGATAAATAACATTCCAAAATCAATACTACCAGGAGATCCTCCAAAAAAAATATACGAATAAGAGTCTAATCCATTTAGCCAGCTTTGAGTTCTATCAAAAACAACATTGACCATTTCTAGAATGTACGTTCCAGATATTTTATATAAAAATCCATTATCAAGTAATAGTAAGAAAATAAACAGGCCTATTAAATAAAGTAGATATTTATAAATATAATTTACATTTTTAAGCATACAAAATAACAACATTAAATACGAAATAAATCCACTACCACTACCTTGTAATGCAACACCAACTGTAACAAAAATAAAAAGAATTTTACTATTATTTTTACTTTTAATAGATAGTAAAACAGTATAGAAAAAAACTAGTAGAACTGAATTGACACTAGGTTGGCCAGTTAATCCAAAAGGTCTCGTTATGTAAGTTAATGAATTTTTATCATACATTGGCTGAAGAGTTATATCTATCATTGAATGCAGAATAAAATAGTCAACAAAAATAGATATAGAGAAAACTAAAATATAAAAAGTCAATATCTTAGTAAGATATTTTTTCAAAAAATAACTCAAGTCATACATTAAAAGGTAATAGGTAAAAATTGGTAAAAACAAACCAAAAAAACGTATAGATTTTAAATTAGAGTTATTTGTAAAAATTAAAGAGTGTATTTCGGAGATAAATAGAATAGAAATAAGGAAAAAGATTATAAAAAATAATTCTTTTAAACTTTCTTTTGGAAGCCTTATT
>Ga0209815_1002927_pt1 | contig 10070 bp, 7 predicted proteins | sample CoawatmetaG00DNA_FD_187507 | JGI IMG/M metagenome (GOLD analysis project Ga0209815, IMG submission 187507) | Marine microbial communities from the West Antarctic Peninsula - Coastal water metaG002-DNA (SPAdes) (version 2) | ecosystem: Environmental > Aquatic > Marine > Coastal ...
TATTTAAATGGACCGTACGTAATTTTAACGTTTGAATGATTAATATGACCTATAATAATTGCAATAAAGTGTACAATAAAGGCCTGCTGTGGTTCAAATCCAAACAAAATCATAACCCCAAATGTTTTCAATGGTTTATAAAAGATGTTTTCCATCCAATGATATCTTAAATGTGCTGCAAATCCCATTTCTTTTACACTGTGGTGTACTTTATGAAATTTCCATAGTGCAGGGTATTTGTGTAATAAAGTATGCGTAAACCATTGTACAAAATCTAATACTACAAAAAAGACAATTAATTGCAGTGCCATTGGCCAATCTGAAGGATTGAAAAGAGCAAAAGAGACACCTGTAATACCCATATCTACAGAGGCTATTTGTAGTATTTTATAAAAACCACTTATAGCTGTAGAGAAAATGAAAAAATTAAAGAACATATAAAATCCGTCTAACCAAAAATCTTTTCTAAATATAGCTTGTTCTTTGCGCCATGGAAACACCATTTCTAAACCCCAAATAAACAAAGAGATCAAAATAAGACCCCAAAAATAATTAGTATAAAATGGCACTTCAAAAATAATAGATTTCCACGTCCAATCTAAAGTCCCTTTAAATGAGCGTATAAATGCGTTTACGTATGAGTTCATCTTTAATTTTTATTTTATGAATAGCCTTTCTTTAATAGTTGGCTCGTCAAAATAACACCCTTTCATCCAAAAGGTGTTTTAATTTATTACGTTCATCCAAACGCAAAACTGGCAGAGCAAAAGCCACTAAAACAATACGCACTAATGCCATCTTCTCTGGTTGCAAATTTACCATAAATATTTCTTCTTTTGACAATAGCTATTTTAAGAATTATTCTTCCCATATCATCAAGGCCTTTTTATGAATAACAATAATTTATTTTGATAGCTTACTGTTCTTTATTATAAAATGGCAAAATGTTTAACCTGCTTTAAATACTAAAGATAAAGGATGATTGTACCTCTTTTATACTATTAATAAGCAGTAAAATAATATTTTAAACTAAAGGTAAAAAAGCAAACTTTAATCTCAATTCATTAAATGTATTTATATTGCAGAAAATCTAAAAGTTGAAAAGAGTTATAGTAAGCGTTACAAATGATATATCTACAGACCAAAGAGTGGCTAAGGTTTGTAAAACTTTAATTCAAAATAACTTTGAAATTTTAGTAATAGGAAGGGTTTTACCTAATAGTATTTCTTTAAAAAGAAACTACAAAATAAAAAGATTTCGTTTATTATTTAATACTGGTTTGCTCTTTTATGCAGAATACAATCTTAGGTTATTTTTCTATTTACTAGTTACAAGAAAAGACATTTTACTAGCCAATGATTTAGATACATTACTGCCAAATTATTTAATAAGCTTGCTACAGAACACAAAAATTGTTTTTGACAGTCATGAACTTTTTCCTGAAATCCCTGAATTAGTCAATAGAGTTATAGTAAAAAAAGTATGGCTTTCTTTAGAACGTTGTATAGTGCCCAAACTAAAAAACAACTATACAGTATGCAATAGTATTGCTGAATTTTACAAAAATAAATATCAAACTAATTTTGAAACTATAAAAAATCTTCCTACCAAAAAGGAGATAGAGAAAGGAGTATTTCCTTTTGATACAGATGGTAAAAAAATAATTTTATATCAAGGTGCTTTAAATATTGGACGAGGTATTGAGTTAATGATTGAAACAATGCATTTTCTTGAAAACCATCTATTAGTACTTATTGGAAGTGGTGATATTAGTGCATCTCTAAAAGATAAAGTTTCTAAAAAAAATCTAAATGACAAGGTTTTCTTTTTGGGTAAAATAAATCCTGCAGCATTGCATAAATTAACACCATTAGCAGACTTAGGTCTTAGTTTAGAAGAAGATTTAGGGCTGAATTATAGATTTGCTTTGCCGAATAAAATATTTGATTATATCCAAGGAGAAGTGCCTATTCTAGTTTCAAATTTACCCGAAATGAGCCAAGTAATTAAAGCATATAACGTTGGGGAAATTGTAAAAAATAGAGCTCCTGAGAAATTAGCAAGTCAAATAAAAGAAGTTTTAGAAAAAAAATATACTAAAGAATTAAAATTAGCAAAAACAGCGCTTATCTGGGAACAACAAGAAGAAAAGTTAATAGCAATATTTAATAATTCAAAATAACTACTTTTTGTATTGATGGGGATTTTCTCGAATCCCTTTTTTAAATAGTTTGCGTATATTAGATCGTAAAGTATTATCTAACCTCAAAAATAAATCTTTTACTTTTTCTGAGGACCTTCCTCTAAAGGTTGTTACATGAAATTTATCTGACTCTAAAAAAGGTTGCTTTGAAAAATAATAATTAGAAATGCAACATCTAATATCTTCTTTTAATACTTTACTTACAGAATGCCAAGATTCTTGATGGGTTGTCATTACTACCAGCCTATTAAATTTACTTTCTATAGTAGTTTGTGCTTGTTTTAAACCTTTTGGCCATACTTCTAAATTACCACCATTTTCTATGGTCCAATTTGGGGTAACATAATACAACAAGTTTAAAACACGCCACCTGTTTCTATCTTTGTCATGAGAATTGTCTAAATGTGGATTTAGAAAATTATCTTTTCCCATTAAAGACAGACCGCCAGCATATAAATTTTCATCACCATAAACTTCTTCTAAATCGCAAATTTCTGAAATTAACTGAATTACTTTTTTATCTTGAAAAGCATAAATCACTTGCTCTAAAAGTGTATCATAACTATCCATTTGATAGGCTGTAAATTTAAACTCACGTAAATTTTTCTTACGAATGGCTTTATCTATACCAGGAAATTTATTATGAATTTCTAATGCCAATTCCTTAGGCAATAAATCATCTATAAAAAAATAGCCAATAGTATCTTTCGATTTTAAAAACTGCATTTTTAAAAGCTCTCTGTTCGCTGTTAAATTATCAAAAATTAGTTGTGCTATTTCGGTTTTACGAATCTTCATAAATCTTTAGTAAAGTATAAATATATTCATTTTTTAAATTTTACATTTGTATTTAATGAAAAAAAGTATACATCTTGTTTCTTTTGATATTCCATACCCACCAAATTATGGCGGAATTATAGATATATATTTTAAAATAAAAGAATTACATAAGTTAGGTATACAAATATACTTGCATACTTATCTTTTTAATGATAAAACAGAACAACCTGAATTAGAAAAATATTGCGAAAAAATATTTTATTACAAACGGAAAAATGCTTTTTTGTCTTTATTTTCTAAATTACCATTTAGAGTTCAAAGTAGAAGTTGTAATAAACTAATTGAAAATCTTAAAAACTTACAGTTCCCAATAATTTTTGAAGGTTTACATACTACCTATCCACTTAAAAAATATAATTTTAAAAACACTTACATTAGAGCGCATAATATTGAGCATAACTATTTTTTAGGGTTATCTAAAAGCGAAAAAAACATATTTAAAAAAGTGTTCTTTCTACTAGAGTCCATCAAACTAAAAAAGTTTGAAAACATATTAGAAAAAGCATCAGGTATTTTCTCAATTTCTCCTTTCGAGCAAGCATATTTTACTAAAAAATATGGAGCAAAAACAGTTTATATCCCAGTGTTTCACGACACAAAAAACACAACGCATACAGAGGAAAAAGGAGATTTAATAGTATATCATGGTGATTTGAGAATTGCCGATAACGTAAGAGCTGCTTTATTTTTAATTGATGTATATAAAAACACATCGTTTCAGTTTGTAGTTGCAAGTAGCTGTAAAAATAAGACCGTTCTTAAGCAAATTAAGAAGTATCATAATCTAAATTTTAAAGACATTCCTACTCAAGAAAGTTTAGAACAATTGTTTAAAAAAGCACAAATAAATACACTATTCACCTTCCAGAAAACAGGTATTAAGTTAAAATTATTAAATACGTTACATCAAGGAAAACATATTATTTCAAACACACAAATGATAGAAGACACTGGGCTTGAATCATTATGTGAATTAGCAAATACTAAAAAAGATATCTTAGAAAAAACATCGAAACTACTTGAGCAAAAATTTTCTAAAACTCACGTAATAGCGCGAAAAGAAAAATTATTAGATTTTAATACTATAGAAAACGCAAAAAAAATAGTAGCAATTATATTTAAACAGTAGCTTGTTGTAAAACTTCAAATAACTTACCACCTTCACACTTTAATGTCTTCTGCTTAAACTTTACAATTAATTGATAATCGTGAGTAGCCATTAAAATAGTTTTTCCCTTTTTAGAAATTTCATTTAAAAGTTCCATTACCTCTAAAGATGTTTTTGGATCTAAATTACCAGTTGGTTCATCTGCTAAAATCAATTCAGGATCATTTAAAAGGGCTCTTGCAATTGCTACTCTCTGCTGCTCACCGCCAGAAAGTTCAAATGTGTTTTTATAGTATTGAGATTTTAAACCCACTTTATCTAATACCTCGTGAATCTTTTCTTTCATAAGTTTGTTGTCTTTCCAACCAGTTGCCTTTAAAACAAACTTTAGATTTTCGAAAACATTTCTATCATTTAATAACTTAAAATCTTGAAATACAATTCCTATTTTCCTCCTTAAAAACGGAATTTCCTTTTCTTTTAAACTTTTTAAATCAAACCCTACAATACTTCCAGCACCTTTTCTTAGCTGCAAATCTCCATATAAAGTTTTCATTAAACTACTTTTTCCACTACCCGTCTTTCCTATTAAATAACAAAATTCTCCTTTATTAATAGTTAAATTTACTTTAGAAAGAACCAAATTATCTCTTTGATAAATTTCTGCATTTTCTAGATGTAAAACAAGATTGCTCATATTATTAGGTAGTTTCTACAAACTTAAAAGTTTCTAATGATTTTTTACTATGAATTCATAACAATTCTTACTTTTGATTAAAAATTTGAGATTCTTTTGTGTTCTTCCCAACAAAACAAAGAATTATTCGTTATCTAACGAGAGAAATAAAAATTTATATGAAATATCATTTTTTTAAAAAGGAGATGCTTTCTTTGTGTTTTTTCTTTGTTGCCCTTCCTTTTTTATCGCAACAAACAATTGCGAATGCAACAGATATAACTAACTATAATTCTGGCTTAAACTTATACAACACAAAAGCATATGCTGCTGCACAAAAGATGTTTTACACATTTCGTAAAACTAAAAATATTGGTTCTAATTTAAAAGCTAATGCTTCATACTACGAAGCAATGTGTGCCATAAAACTAAATCAGCAAGATGCAGATAAAAAGGTGCTTTCATTTGTGGAAAAACATCCAAATAGCAACAAAAAAAATGGTGCTTTTTTTAATGTTGGAACCTATTATTTTGCAAATAAGAAAGCTGCTTATGCTCTAAAATGGTTTCAAAAAGTAACTATAGATGAACTTTCTGATGAAGACCAAAAAGAGTTGAATTTTAAAATGGGCTATTGTTTTTTAATGACCAATAATTTAGCTTTAGCCAATAAGCGTTTTTTACCATTAATTAATGATGCCAAATATGGAAATGATTCTAGGTATTATTATGGTTTTATAGCTTATAAATTAGAGGATTATGATATTGCAGAATCTACATTAAAAGAAATTGCAGACAATGAATCTTACCGGGCTGAAATTTCTTATTACTTATTAGATATTAGTTTTAAATTTGGAAATTTTGAGCGTTGTATAAAAGTTGGATTAGAATTATTTTCAACAATAGAAAAAAAATTAAAATCTGATGTATCTAAAATTATTGGTGAAAGCTACTTCAATCTGAAAGAGTATGCAGCTGCCATTCCTTATTTAAAAGACTATGGAGGAATTAAAGGAAAATGGAATAATACAGATTTTTATCAATTAGGATATGCATATTATAAGCAAAAAGATTTTAAAAATGCAATCAATAATTTTAATAAAATTATTGATGAGAAAAACACTGTTTCTCAAAATGCATATTATCACCTGGGTGAATGCTACATGAACCTTGACAAAAAAGCAGCTGCGTTAAACGCTTTTAGGTCAGCTGCAGAAATGAGTTTTAATAAAAGCTTACAACAAGATGCAGCACTAAATTATGCAAAATTAAGTTATGAAGAAGGAAATCCCTTTGAAGCTGTAGCTGCCGTTTTACAAAACTATTTAAAAAAATATCCGACATCTAAAGAATACGCTAAAATTAATGAATTGCTAGTTTCTTCATTTCTAAATGAGCAAGATTACCAAGGAGCTTTAAAATTTTTATCACAAAAAAAATCTAAAGAAAACAGAGCATTTATACAAGAGATTTCATTGTATCGAGGTATTCAACTATTTAATGAGAACAGCTATAAAGAGGCTTTATTACTATTTGTTGAAGGAAAAAAATCTAGCAACATTGAAATCAATCAAAAATGTAGGTATTGGGAAGCCGAAACTACTTACATGTTGCAAGACTATGAAACTGCATTCATAAAGTTTAGCACTTTAAATAGGTTGGTAAAACAGAAAAATATAGACACTTTTATCTTACTAGATTACAATATTGGTTATTGCCATTTTAAATTAAAAGAATATACCAAGGCATCGAAAGCTTTTGATATGTTTCTGCAAAAAGATGCGATTCCAGATGCCATAAAATATGATGCATTTACACGTTTAGGAGATAGTTATTTTGCAACAACAAATTATAAAAAGGCAATTATTGCCTATGAAAACGTAACAGATGATTTTGGCATAGGTACAGATTATGCGACCTATCAAATAGGAATGAGTTATGGTTTTATAAATCAAAATGAAGCAAAAATAATTGCACTTAAAAAAGTAAATAGTGCATTCCCTATTTCAAACTTAAAAGATGACGCTTTGTATCAAATAGGAAATACCTACTCCGCACTTAAAGATTCTAAAAATGCACACATTGCCTATAATAGGCTAGCAGAGAAACACCCAAAAAGCATCTTTTTATCCAGAGCGCTGTTAAGGCAGGGTTTGCTTTATTTTAATAACAATGCTTACAAAGAGTCTTTAATAAAATACAAAACAGTAACTGCAAAATTCCCTAATTCCCCAGATGCTTTAGAAGCGGTTACCAATGCAAGAAAAGTATATATAGAAGAGGGTAATTTAAATGATTACGTTGCTTGGATAGCTACTTTATCGTTTATAAATAGCACCAACTCACAATTAGAGACTACTACATTTGCAGTAGCAGAAAAAAAATATTTAGATGCTAATAATGCAAAAAAAACTATAGAGAGCCTTAAAAAATACAATAAAGAATTCCCTGAAGGGGCTTATAAAATAAAAGCGCATTATTATTTAGCAGATGTACTTTTTAAAGAAAAGCTTTTTCAAGAAGCAATTCTCTATTATACTTTTGTTACTGAAGAAAATCGTTCTGAATATTCTGAAAACTCTCTAAATAAATTATCTCAAATCTATTTAAATAAAGACGATTTTAAAAGTGCGCTTCCAATTTTAAAAAGATTAGAAGAAGAGGCATATATTTCTGAGAATATTCTTTTTGCACAAAGTAATTTAATGAAAGGCACTTATGAAACAGAAGCTTATGAACTTGCAATTACGTATGCTGAAAAAATATTAAGAAAAGGAAAAATAAGCAATAGATTAGAACACGATGCTAAAAAAACAATTGCGAGAGCTTCTATTAAAAATAGCGATTTTATTAGTGCTGAGGAGTATTATGCTGAAATAGAAAAAACTGCGGACGGCGAACTTAAGGCGGAAGCTTTATATTACAATGCATTTTTTAAAAATCAGAAAAATAAATATGAAGCATCTAATAAAGTGATACAAAAATTAATTGCTAAATACACTGCTTATAAATACTGGGCAGTGAAAAGTTACGTAATAATGGGTAAAAATTATTATGCTTTAAATGATGTGTATCAGGCTAATTTTGTTTTGGAAAATGTAATAAAAAACTTTAAAGAATTTAAAGATATTATAGAAGATGCTCAAACCGCATTAAATAAAATAAAACAAAACGAAGCCAAAAAAAATAATTCAGTAACTCCGCAAAAAAAGAAATAATGAGAAAATGCTTTTTCCTTTACGGTATTTTAATAGTAGTTTTTTCTTCAAATGCGCAAGGAAAAAAAAAGGATACAATTATAAAAACTGAGATTGTAAACATAATTACGAAATACAATCCTAAAATTTCAGACGCAAAAAAAATAAGAAATAATCCGAAAATAACTCTACTAAAAAAAAGCAATAAGAAAAAATTAAAATACACCATTTTCTCTGCTCCTGTTGCCTCTACATTTATTCCTAAAACAGGAGTTGTAAAAAATATAAATATTGGTGTAAAAGAAAGAATTTATAATAATTATTTGGCAGTTGGCTATGGTAATTATGCCAGTACTTATGCAGAACTATTTATCCACAAGAGTACTCGTTTTAAGAATGATTTTGCCATCCACACTAAATATAACGGCTCAAGAGAAAATGTTGAAAAAACTAGTTTGAATAGCACTTTTTTAAATTTTAATATGGCAACTTTCTTCAAACAGCAAGAAAGGTATTTTGATTGGCAAGTAAGTGTAGATGCAGCACAAAACAATTATAATTGGTATGGTTTACCAACTGATAAAGTTTTTACAGAAAGCACGATAAAAAGTATTAATGAAGCGCAAAAATATACTCATTTAAAGCTAGAAGGAGATTTTAATTTTCATGATTCTTACATAGATATTAGTAAAATTTCTGTTTCTCACTTTACAGATAAATTTAATAGTTCGGAAACACTTGTGAATTTTGAGACAAAATTAAATTTTCCTTTAGATAGATTAAGCGCTCATTTAAATGATATTTCAATACATACAGGAGTCGTCTTTTTAAAAGGTAGTTTTGAAAACAATTATGCGAATTCTAGTGAAATAAACTACAATATAATCACTGCAAAAATAATTCCTAATTACAAATTAGAATATTTAGGCGTTTCTTTAAGGGTAAGTTTAAGAACTTTTATTTCATTAGATCTAGAAAATGACGTTACTAATTTTTTTATGTTTCCTAACTTACTTTTACAAACAAATATTTTAAAGAAGTACATAAATGGATATGCTGGTTTTTCAGGAGATTTAGAAACCAATACATACAAGAAGTTTACAGAAATAAACCCGTATGTTTCGCCAACTTTATTCATAACTCAAACTGTACAATCTTCAAATTTATTTATTGGTTTCAAGGGAAATATTACGCGAAACCTGAACTACAATATAAAGGCAAGTATTACAAAAGAAGAAGACAAACCTTTATTTTTAAGAAATAATTCTAAATCTAACGGCATTGCAACTAGCTCCGATGGAAAAGCTTTAAAAGGCTACGAATATGGAAATTCTTTTAGTATTTATTATGATGATGTAAATACCACCTCTATTTTTACAGAAATTGAATACATTTTTGATAAAACCTTAACTTTTGCAACACAAATTAAATATGACAATTATACAACTTCGGCAGCACTAGAAAATTGGAATTTACCTGTTTTAAAAGCTTCCTTTCTTGCGAAATTTAAAAATGAAAAATGGTACGCTACTTCAAATATTTATTATAGAACTGAAAGCAAAGGTGCGCAATATGCTTCAAAATTCCCATCGAGCATAAATGGTGTAAAAACAATATCTTCTTTTGTAGATGTTAACTTAAATGGCGGGTATCATTTTAATGATAAATTTTCTGCTTTTTTACAAGTAAACAATATATTAAACACAAATTATCAAATTTTTTCAAATTTTGATACGCAAGGATTTCAAGCTTTAGCCGGACTTACTTATAAATTTGATTTTTAATTTTATTCAAAAAAAGCTTCTAAAAATGTGATTATTATGATAATAATTCCAAAAAAAATCAAATATAAATAAAGTACTTTCTCATTTCATTTTTGTAGTTTTATAAAAACTAATTTTTGCAATTATGAAAAAAATACTCCTCTTACTTTTTGTCTCTTTTTTTGTTAGTTCGTGCAACACCAAATCAAAACAAAAAGTAACTCTGAATTTTTCCCCTCAAGAAATCATAGATTCTACCAATATCAAAAAATTATTTAATAG
>Ga0209815_1002933_pt1 | contig 10041 bp, 10 predicted proteins | sample CoawatmetaG00DNA_FD_187507 | JGI IMG/M metagenome (GOLD analysis project Ga0209815, IMG submission 187507) | Marine microbial communities from the West Antarctic Peninsula - Coastal water metaG002-DNA (SPAdes) (version 2) | ecosystem: Environmental > Aquatic > Marine > Coastal ...
CATCAAGGCCCATGCCGGACATCGTAGCCTTTCTGAAATCGTGGCGTCCCGAGACAGGGCCACAGCGGCAAACCGTGACGGCGCTGGCTCAGGAACTCAGGACCGCCGTAGGTAATGATCCCAAGGCATACGCCGCCGGTGCAGACCAGTTGATCGGCTTAAAACCGATCTTTATTCGACGAGCGCTGGAAGGTCTCCAGAACGCAGCGAACAATGCGCAAAGTTTTGAGTGGGGCAACCTACTAAAATTGATTGAACATGTCTTCGCTCAGCTGCATCAAACGATTGATCCAACTACGGTCGTTGATGGCGACGACAAAGATTGGGTTTGGGCTTGCAAGGCAGCGTGCGAGACGCTGGCAGCGGGATTGCGGCGCGGAGCCGCGGATATCGGATTTGAGCATGCCGACATGGTTCGCCAACTCGTGCTCACGATCACGAAATCGGCTCCAAAGCAGCCCGAATTTACCGATTTCGAAGAACGCTTCGCAAAAGAGCCGTTCTTTGCGGCTCAAACCACTGTGCGCGGACTTGCCCTCGAACTCTGTATTTTCCTAATGTTCTGGCTGAGCAAAGACCAATCCAGCGCATTCGGCGTGTTACCGCGGCAGACGTTGGCCAATCTCCCCGAAATTCAAAATATCCTCGATGCAGAACTGGCCGATAGGTCCCCGAGCGGTCGCATCCCATATGCCATCATGGGGGCGCATCTCCGCTACTTGCTGTACTTCGGCGAAGAGTGGCTTAGACCGAAGATGAAAGCGCTCTTCCCGGCCGATGATGACGCTTTGCGTCAATCGGCATGGCTCTCGTATCTTGGGTTTGGCCGAGGGCCGCTCAACGACCTGATTTCCGATCTCCGCGATTGCTATGCGGCGGAAATTGCTCAGTCCGGCACGTCCGACAAACAATCCGACCGAGACTTCCGTCAAGACAGCCTGTGCCAGCACCTCATTATCCTGCATCTCTGGGGCGGCCTGCCGGACGATCTGCTTGAGCAATTTTGGCGCGATGCGCCAGCGCGCATGAAGCGCTATGCGATGTGGTATCTTGGCACTCAGCTCGACCTGCCGAGCACATCGCTGCCGGACGAGATGCGGAGCCGCGGATTCTCATATTGGGAACGACGGCTCTCGGCAGCGATTGCCGCACCTGATCCTGAGCCATTCCGTTCCGAGCTAGGCGCTATCGGACAATGGTACGTTCGACGTCAGATTGACGATCAATGGCTCTTGGGGCAATTGACCACCATGTTGCAGGCCGGGTTCGTTCCGACCGATGTATTCAGCGTCGTCGATCGGCTTCATAAAATGTCGGCAAATCATCCAGATCAAGCCGTTGCCGTGCTCACGTCGCTCTTAAGGAATCCGCGTGTCGATCGGGCGGCCTACGTTACTCAGCGCGAGTTCATCCGCGGCATCTTGAGCGCTGGTATTAGTAGTGAAAATGCGGAAAGCAAATTGCTCGCGGAGGAGCTGATCGGATTTCTCTCGACGATCGGTGAAACGAGTTATATCGACCTCGTTCGGACAGCCGCCGCGTAGTCCTTGCTCACATGGCCAGGAGGCGCAACAATTCGGCGCGGCCGAGTTCGCGGCGTTCTAACAGCGCTGCGGCGACTATTTCCACCAATGGCCAATTCTCCTTGAGCAAGCCCTCCGCCTCTTGCCTCGCCGACGCCAGATAGGCGTCACGGTCATCTTCGAAGTGCACGCCTTCGGTAACGAGTCGCTTCGCCCAATGATCGTCGTAGGCATCGCCCTCATCATGGGTGCGCCCTGGAAATTTGATGTCGTGCGCTATGGTTCCGGCAACTTCGATCAGCACGCGCGTCCTGATGTATTTCTTTTTTGCCTCGGACTGATCGAAATGACGAAAACCGCCTTGAGGCGCATCCTGCTCAAATTCCGTCTTGCCAACCGCGCCTCGGCCGTCCGCGATGATTGATACCGAAAGCGGATAGCGTTCGAGCACGCAGCCGATAACCGCATGTCCCGCTTCGTGATAGGCTGTCTCCTCCTTATTTTCTTCGTGACCTGGCATGGTGGCGCTTTTGCTGTCTGGTAGACGAGGTCGAGTTTAGCCCGTCAGCGCCCTTTCGAAAACAACCAATCCGCCAACCAAGGCGTCCTCTCACTGTGCCCGGTTCTGCCGAGACGCGCGTGCCTGTCAAAGCCGCTCGCTTCCTGCTCTGCGTTGCGTGCAGCTCCGCGCCTCCGGTGTCCTTCGGACAGCTTGTGACAGCCCCGCTTTTCCGCCTCGGCTTGCGAACGGGCATCGAGGCCGCCGGGCGAACCGGAAATCGGTTGCCGACATTCCGGGCCAGTTGCCGCTGTTCCGAGGCCGCCACGAAGCCGCGCCTGCCTTAGCAGGCGCGGCTTTTGCTCGACCGGAAAGAAAGTCGCCGAGAGCGTACGTTGTCGCTATTCTAAACAGCGACGATTCATCCAAGCGCTGTGTGATCACATCCCATGGCATTTCCGATCGGGCCAGACCCGCGTTCCCAAGAGCCCGAGACCGACTTTCTCATTCAGGACCCCTTCGGTTTACGGCGGGCCGTCACGCCCGTCTTCGCCTTTGACTTGAACGACGGAATGCTAGTCGACCCAGTCAACGGGCTGTCGATCGGCCTCGGCACATCTTTCTATGTAACACCCTTTGGTCATCAGCTTTCAGCGATGCACGTTGTTACAGATTTCTTAAACGAGCTGGGCGTTCCAATCCGGCCAGGACCCGAAAAGAATTTGATCCAGCCCGAGCGCACATGGATCGGCATCTACCAAGATCCGGGCCTCGTCTTCGGCGCTAGACCGGCAGGAAGCTTGTTACTCGCAACCGACTTTGTTCTGTTCCCAGTCGATCAATTGCAGCACCCGTTGGCCGTGACATTCACATCCGAACAGCTCAATTACGTGGAACCATCGCTTGATCTTGCGAGCTGGAACATCTCCGGCCTTAACGAGCGCAGAACGACATTTCTTCCGATGCGGGTTGGCTGCCGCGCCAGTATCGCCGAGGGAGATCGCGTGCTGGCGGCCGGCTATCCCGAAATAAAAAGCTGGCGGCGGCCAGGCGCACAGATCGTTTCATTCCAAGAGGAGATGCGAGGCTCAATTGGCCGGGTTACGAAAGTCGATCGCACATGGGAGCAAGGCCGCAAGGTCTGGCCGACGTTTTCGGTCGATGTTCACTGGAAGCCAGGCATGAGCGGCGGGCCTGTCTTCAACGAAAACGGTGAAGTCGTCGGGATTGTCAGCCGCGGTGGCGCTCTATCCGATGAAGCGGGTGGATGGGGACACGCCCTATGGCTTGAAGCGCTGCCGTATCGACAAGACATTTATGGCTGCATTGATCCAATGAATCCGGGATGGATACTGGGCTGGGGCGTTTGCAACAACGCCCATTCGCTGGTCGAACTTTTCCCGACCCGCGAAGGAGCCGAAGCATATGCCGGAATCCACGGTCCGGGCTTAAGCGTGCGGTATGTTTCGACGCAGCATCCCGCGCGGCTCGGAAAGTCAGCCGGTTGAATGGGGCGACAAGTCACGTCGCGCCAGCACGAAGCGAATATTGCGCAAAGTCATGCACGCGGCAGCTCGCTCAGGCGAGCCTTCGGGGTACATCGGCAGCGTCGCGGCGATCCGGGATGCCAGGGCGCAAAGCTCCGTACGCGTCAGGCGCATCAGTTCGTTGATTGTCAATGCTTGCATCGTTTCCTTCATCGTTTTTCGACCGCGCCAATCACGGCCTTCTGACGGAAGCCCTGCGACGAAGGAGGCGGCTGCATCGCTTGCGACGGAAACGAAGAGGACGAGCGCTTTAGCGCTTGCCGCCATGAGCCGACGCACGGTGCGAAATGGCCTTAAGAAGGATGGGTCTGGTGTGGCCGAGATGGGGAAACGGGTGCTGACAATTCAGCAGGACGCACGCAAGATGGGGCTTTGAGGGCCGACACGGCTTGATGACGAGATGGCGATGTATCTGAAGGTTCAGAGCGTTGAGGACGTTGATCGCTACATGGATCGATTGCGCGCCTCCGCCCGCCGTGCGCAGGAGTGGCTTGCAGCTCAGTCCGGTGATCCGCTCGACCTCCTAAGCAAGATCAAGTTCGATACCGTCGGATACCATCCGATCGAGGACCGCTCGCTCAACTTTATCGAACAGATCAACCAGACCTGGACGTTTGCGGTCGCGCTTGCCGCAGCACGGCAGTTGCTTGTCCTGCACCCGGAGGTTGGCGGCTTTCGGCTGGCGCCGGGTGCGCATGCGTCTATTCCGCTCGACGTCATGAGCGAGGCCGAGGGAGAAGTTGGAGCCGAGACTTTCGCTGCGGTATCACCGCGCAACAACGGCAAGCTCGTGGCGGACCTCGCCAAAATGGCGCAACGGCCCGAGAAACATCGCTATGTCTTTTTCATGTCGCCGCGCCATCTGAAAGCCGAACGCTTGCCACAGCTCGAACGCGACGGCGTACAGGTGTGGAGCGTGGCAATTTAACGCCACGCGCCGAATGGGTGTTGGAATCAACGAGGTCGGCGTAAGGACCAAAGTCGATCGTCCAAACCGAGACGCTTATCAGCTCCTCGTATCTGCGCTGCGAGAGCTTGCTGTGCCTACGGAAATCCTGCGGCTTGCAGCCATTCACCTTACAGAAGTGACGTTCGATCGCATCGAAGATCGCGGGAGTGAATACGCCCGTACCGACCATGACATTAACAAACCCAGGATGCTCCACGAAATGGCACATGCGGCAGATCGTTCGCAGCCCGACCAGGAGGGCGACCCTCGTCTTTATGTTGTAGACCCAGTCTTCGTGCGCGTGCCTTTCAGAGCCGACCGGGCTTGATCCGCAATACTGGCAATTTGGCACTTGCTCGAACTGGACTACCCTCAGCTTGTTCCACCGCCCGCGCGTAAGGCGCTTACGAAGATTCGCGCCCCATAGGAGCGGCGGGACCATTGAAATGCCGACCTTGTAGTTGGCCATGGGTTCTTTCCCTGAATTCTGTGCCGTCGCTCGCCGAATGGCGGGCCACGAATCCATAGCCAGACCTCGAATCTCGCTTGCGCGGGAGAATGGCGCTTGTAAATCTGGGCGCATGGTCACCCTCGCCAAACTTTGCGCCGAGATGGAGCGCTCGCAGCGTCTTTTGACGCCGCGCGCCGCCCGTGATTGGTGGACCAAAGGCTTACTGCCACGGCCGCAGCGTCGCGGCCTCGGTCGGCAAAAGGGAACAGAGACCTTTTGGGTCCAGCCACGCGTTATCGACCAGGCGAAGGCAACTTATGATTTGCTCGCGCGCCACAGTCGAACCTACACGGTGCGCATAGGTCTATGGCTCTTGGGCTTCCCGGTTGAACTCAAACTTGTTCGTTCTGCATGGGCGGAGCTTATTGAGCGCAACCGCCCCCACCGCGGTTCCTACTCTGGCAAAATGCCGCTTGATGATGCCGTAGCTCGGCTTGCTGCCGCAGTAGGGCCGTCGTTGCTTCGGCCTCAGGCTCCCGCCAGTCTCAAGCATAAGGCGACCGAGGTTTGCGTCGAATTCCTTTCGGCTTTTTATGGTGTCGACGAGGAACCCGAGACTTTCGGGTTAGCCGCGGATCTGGCCGCAACGATACCCTACTGGTCCAATGGCGCTTCGCAGCCCTTATCGTTCGACGACGCGCACATCGCGTGGATTGTTGCGCAAACACGTGATTGGCTTTCGTTGCCCGTGCAGCGGCAGATTTTGCGCACCGCGAACGACCACGAGTTTTGCCGTGCGCGACGATTCCTCAAAGTCGGGCTCGGAATCTTGGAGCGCACCGCCCGCAAGCTTCCAATCGATCAACGCCAAGCTCTCCAACAACAGAGCCACATTTTCGTCGTGATCTTCGGTCGGATGCTGCTGTTGCCATTGATCGCTGCTCTGAGAGACCCGTCGTCTTCGACGCATGTCCCTATGCTTCTCCGTCTTAGCCGGGGCGCGAAACAGCAATTCCCGCCATTCAGGAGGACCGCAATTTGATCGGTTGGGAGCGAGAACCCTTCGAGCTAATTAATGAAGGGCATTTTCAGGTTACGAAGCCAGGGCCATTGCACGCGCCGGTTCACAGCTTTTCAATTCGCCGAAACGAAAAGCTCGACATCATTTTGGAGACGCGCGGACCAGCCGACGCCAAATCATCGGCACCGGAGGTCCCTTCGGGTACCGTTCGCCTGAATACCGACACCGTGGAGCTAACGAATATTGCGGGCATCAAAGCAGTGCTGAGCGGCATTCAGCCCTATTCCTTCAAGACTTCGCACCACTATGGGGAGAACCGGCATGTCTTGACCGAAGAGGCTCGGGCACACCGAATAGATGCCGTTATCGGTGTAGGCAAAGAACCCGCTTACATCATTGATTGGGTAGATAACGTCCCCGGTTCATTTCACTGGCCGGATACGATCAGGACGGATGTATCAACAATTACCACCAGGAGCATCGCTGAAAACAACGATGGCATAACTCTGACCAGTTCAGAGGGTCGCGAGGGTTTCGGCAAGCATGCAGCGAAACTTGTTGTTGCTGGCGCTACAGTTTTTTTATGCGTGCTCGACCGAGAAGAAGCCGATGGGCGCCTAAGGCCGGGATGCATTATCTATGTCGGAGCGCCCGACCAAGAGTTTCGCAAACGCGTAAGAAATGCCCTGTCATTCGCGCTCGGCGCCTTTCTCGTCGACCTAGGGAGCGTTGCGTACACAGACGAATGGGCGGTGCAATCGTTCCGATTGAATAGTGCCTACAGCATCGGAAGGAGAGTTTTTGATTTGCAGGTTCTGCATCCTGCACCGCTCCATATGAACTGGCAGCACGGTATCGATCGCGTGCCTCTCAACCGCATCGTGAATGCCATCGTCGAAAAATATGATGAAATCGATTTCGGAAACCTAGGGTGGGCTTACTGGCACGCCTTATGCGCAACGCCGCACATCGCCGGTGTGCATTTCGGAGCCGCAATCGAAGCGTTGCAGCGGCGGTATATCGCGGCCAATCCGACTAAGATCCAGACGAAGATCATTGACGATCGCGCTCTCTGGAGCAAGTTCAGCGATGCGGTTGACGGCGTGATAGCCAACTCGGCTCTACCTGAAGAGAGCAAAGCAGCACTTCGTCAAAACATTGGATCACTGAACAAGGTGCATCAGAAGGCGAAAATGGACGCCCTTCTACGAGACCTTGGTATCGTGCTCGGACCGGAGGAGGCGCTTGCCTGGAAACGCCGGAACGATGCAGCTCACGGTAATGAAATGGAAGCCGGAGGGGAACTGTCGCTGATCCAAGACAACAAGTTGCTGAAAGTCGTCTTCCACCGAATGTTGCTGCGGATCACCAACGCAAGCGACTTGTATTTTGACTACGCGACGCCCGGTTTTCCGATCCGGCGCCTCGTCGAACCCTCGTCGTCGGCGTCAGTCATTCTGCCCGGAAGATCATCATAGGCTCGGGATAGGGGAACACATATACGACCTGAAACCCTTTCGTATCCAGAACTGCCGTTTCTTCGAGCACAAGCTTGCCGCTGTTTTGGATGCGGTCAGCGACAAGCAGCAGTCGAACATCGGGCCCCGCAGCAGCACGGTAGCCCTCCAATTCCGCCGACTTCTTCTCGATCGCATCGCGAATGATTGGCATCGGGCTGCGATCTACCCAGCCCACACGGTGATTGATACTGAACCATTCGGGCCGGAATGATTTGGTGACATGTAAGCGAAGCCCGCGGCCGTTATCGATGACCACATGATGGCCTATTGGCTTGGCTGCAAACTCCTCCGCCACCAATGCCGGAACGATGGTCGGCATATTATCCGTGGTTAGTCGACCCACGATCTGCACGCGCAACGTTGTCGGCGTCACGCTCTCGTATTCACGCCGCAACTTTTCGATCTGCCGATGAATACCGGATTCTTCTCGCTTTATAACCGATCCCGCTTGATCTTGGGCGCCTATGAAGATTTCTCGAACTTCAAGTCTGAAACGCTCCTGACCTTCGGTTACAATGAAATCCGGATGTTCGCGGTCCTCCTCCAGAATCCACACTTTGCCGGACAGCTTCGCAGCTTCCTCGACGAAGAACCGCTCGCGGCGCTTTTGATTGGGTTTGGTCACTGTCGACGAGCCCTGAAACCTGCGTTCGCCGAAATGTAGCACAGTTGGACGCCCGGCGCTTCAGGAGTTGCCGGAGCGAGCGCTATCTGGCTCTCTCGCTGGATCGCCCTCCAGAGGTGGCTAGACTGCCCCAATCCAAAATGGGAGGGGCCAGATCGTTGGTGTCCAATGACTATCCGTGGCTAGGTGAGGAGCAATGGCGGTCGCGGTGGGACGCATTTCGCTCACTTCGATCGGACCGATCTTGTTGAGCACGGCCGCCATGCGATCCTGTCCAACGACGTCGCCAACAACGACGTGATATGTCGGTGTGTGCTCGTTGGACCAGAGGCGGATTTCCGCCATAAGCATAAGACGGTCATCACTCGAAAACCCCGTCGTCCGAAGGACGTACCCTTTATCGGGTTCGGGCTCGGAAATTTTAAAGTTTCCCCCAACAATGAACGACGGATTTGGCCGTGCCCCCAGTATGTAGGGCAAGCAAATTGGCCGGAAGTCGCTCGGTTCCAGTGCGCACAGCAAGTTACAGTAACCGATCTTCGCAAGCAGCCGTGCAAAGCTCTCCGGCACGTGCCGCGCCTTCGATGTCAGCGGGATACCAAAGCGCTCCTCGAACGTCTTCGCTTTGCTGTCGTCATGGATGGCAACCAGTTGCCAACCGGTCGACATATCCAGGGTGTCAGGCATTCCTTCGAGAAGACCCGCGCGATGCATCTTGTAGAACAGCATGGCGGCCGGGTACTCGCTGTAAGGCACTTTGACCTTGTGGCTTGGGTTGTGCGCATCGGTCAGGACAATGTGTGTCTTTCGATCCTTCTTTCTCCGGCTTGGCGCATTGTAGCTTATGCGAGCATCTCCCCAAAGGCCGCGGGCAACGTCTTGCTCGAACTTCTTGGTAATATCTGCGCACGAATGGCAACTTGCATCGTCAAGTATGTGCTGGCCTCCCAACGAAAGAGGCACGACATGCTCGTCGGTGAGAGGCACATCCCGTTTTCCGCAGTAAATGCAGAACCCCCGAGATGGAATGATCGTATGGCCGTGTGTCATGGATGCTCAATATATCAGATAAGTGTGGGGCGCGTCCGGCATTGCCGGTCGGGCTCTACTCGCTACGCTCCCCGAGCCGCTGAAGCGTCTCGGCCATTGGGTCACGATCCCTCGCGCAATAACCTACTTTGAGTTCTGCCAGATGAGGCTTCCGGCAAAGCCACCGAACATTTGGACGATATGGTGGAGACGCATAACGATCTTGTCCGTTTCCTCGTTCACGTCGGCATCTTCCGGCACTTTGAATATCTCACGTACGGCAGCGCGATCGCTGACCATGTCACCGGGCTCAAAAAACCAATTGTGAGGTTCGTCTCCAAGAGAGATCGAACCGATGGCGTCGGGATGTTTGGCGACGAGCGACGCGAGAGCGCGCTCAATCGTCTTCGGATCGTAGTGGAATGTCAGGTTATTGCGAAGCCGCCCCATCACCTTTTCGAATTCCGGGCTTCCGATAAACGCCAACAGCGCTTCGAACCCTTTCTTCGTGAAGGGATCGCTCCTCTCAACTGCCTTCCGAAGCTCTGGGCTATCGCGGATCTCCATAACGATTTTCATTGCTTCGTAGATGTGTGAGACTTGAAGACGAATAAAGTAGATTTTCGCGCCTCGTTCGCGATGCTTCCTGGCGGCTCCGGCGTCCTCGGTCCATCGGCGTTGTGCGTCCATGGCAAGGCTCATATCGTTGATCACCATCATCAACCGAATCAGCACCGAGCCTAGCTCTCCCTTTGACGCGATCGTGTCATTCGGCTTGCAATATTGACCCCCTAAGCCGGGGGATCGGCGTCCAAAATTGACCCCCTACAGATAGGTCTGTTGCGCTGCCTGCTTTGGAATGGAGCAGGTGGTTGGG